>Ga0066850_10000417_pt1 | contig 23092 bp, 12 predicted proteins | sample ETNtaG_4_FD_67282 | JGI IMG/M metagenome (GOLD analysis project Ga0066850, IMG submission 67282) | Marine microbial and viral communities from oxygen minimum zone, Eastern Pacific Ocean - ETNP201406SV67 | ecosystem: Environmental > Aquatic > Marine > Oceanic | place: Pacific Ocean: Eastern... | reverse complement strand
TGGTGAGCCGGCGGATGTTGTCCTAAGGCAATCAGCAAGGGAGATGATCCGCAAGGAGATGATCGAAGGGGCCACGGTAGTGGACCTACTGAGAAAGCGCATGGATGAGTTGCGCTTCAGGCATGATGATGATTCAAACGCTTAGGAGAGAGAGATATGGGCGAAGTTGGGATGCACACGAAAGACTCGGGGGAGCGGCATGTCCGCTCCCCCAACCACCAATCGAATGATGCAATAAGATTCGGGAACGGACTTAGGAGTATCAGAAACAGGGCCAAGAAGCTTAGCAACGCAGTGGGTTACGATCCTAGAGATGCGCCAAGGTCCCCTCGGAAAGAAGAGCAGAGATAGAACTCAACACACACCGTCCCGCACCACGTGCGGGGCAACCTAACTCTTTCCAGATGGAATGCTGCATATAGGGATGCAAACTTATGGACGGTCAATCCCCCAGTCCTTCTCCATGTCGAGCGAAGTAGTGGCCGATGGAAGTCAGTTCTTCGCTCATGAATCTCCCAGAGAGTCTCAAACAAGGATGATTGCAGATGGAATTGAGGCTCTGAAAGAAGGTGGTTTTCTACTTGCAGCGGCTCCAACTGGAATTGGGAAGACTGCAGCGGCCCTAGCTTCTGCATTGGTTACAGCCAATTTATTCAGTACCACATCTGAAAATCCGAAGATTCTGTTTCTGACGGGTAGACAATCACAACACAGAATTGTTGTTGATACGATTCGTGATATCAACAAGAGGATCCCCCCTGGGTCGTCCAGAGTGAAGTTGGTCGATATAATTGGCAGGGAAGGAATGTGCAAGATTGTCGATAGGTCCACTGGGAAATGCAATTGTGAGACTGGGGTCACCGAATCGGAGAAAAGATTCCTGAGGTCTGAACTGGAAGGGTACATTCATTCGGAACCACGGCATGTTGATCAGATTCTGAAACGAGTTGAGAAAACGGGTGTTTGTGCTTGGGCAACGGCTAGAGATGCTGCCAGATCAACAAACGTTATCGTCTGTGACTACAACCATGTTTTCGTCGAAAGTGTCAGAGAGGCTTCTCTTTCAGTGATGGGAGTGGATTTGGAAAATACGATCCTCATAATTGACGAGGCCCACAACCTCCCGGATCGAATAAGGAATGGCCTTGAGAGAAGGATCACAGAACAAGTCTTTCAGAGGGCGCTATCGGATGTAGCAGAGTATAAAGGAAACCTGGAAAGGATTGAGAGTGATCTCGATATTCCAGAGTCCAATCAGCTTAGAGATGCCAGATCTCTAGAAAAACAAATCAAGGCCTTGAGGGATGATAAGGGCATGATTAGGTGGTTCGAAGAAAAGAAGTCAGAAAATCAGAAGTCAAAGGGTGACGATCTCAGACTAGTCACTCAGGACTTTTTAGATGTAGTATCACAAGCGGTAGAAGGAATTATCGAAGAAGACTCAGATGATGTCATTTACAGAATCAGAATGATGATCTCGAGACTATTGGACGTAGTGATCGAAGACGATGACGATCTTGATGAAGAAGAGAAGAATGATTGCACTCGACTGGCAGAGATATTGGAAATATGCATAAGATATCGGAAAAGTCCTGCATTGGCCCTTGTCTTCGATGAAATCCTAGAACATGAATTTCCCCGAGTGACGAGCCACCTTCTGGATCCAAGTGTTGTTGGCGGTCCTATCTTCGAACAGTGTCTGGGGTCGATTCTGATGTCAGGAACTCTATTTCCTCCTGAAATGTACTCGGATATCCTCGGAATCCCGAAAGAAAGGGCTACTTGCCGGGAATATTCGTCTGGATTTCCCCTTGGAAATAGGCCAGTACTGATTGCAAGCGACGTGACTAGCAAGTTTACTGAGAGAGAGGAAAGTTTCCCCTTCATCATTGAACATGTCAAGTCTGTTATCGACAACACGAAGGGGAATGTGGCTATATTTGCACCCAGCTATTCAATGCTGGATAGAATACATGGAGAGTTCGTCAATACTTGGTGCACTAAGACAATCATCAAGGAAGAGCCGCGAATGAGCAAATCTAGGGTAGAGGGTTTGATCTCGAAACTATATGAGCATAGAGACATGAGAGGTGCGGCTCTCTTCGGGGTCCTGAGCGGGAAGCTATCAGAAGGAGTTGACTACTCGGACAACGTCCTGAGTTCTCTTGTCTGCATTGGCCTCCCACTACCCCCTCCAAGCGCAAGACAAGATGCACTGTTGGAATACTATACGAAGAAATTTGATAGGAATAGGGCGTGGAAGTACGCAAGTCTCCAACCAGCAGTAAACAGCATATTGCAGGCTCTTGGCAGGCCCATAAGGAAAAAAGAGGACAGGGCCATAATAGTCCTACTAGAGAAGAGGATTCTAGAAAGGAGAGTCAGTAATTGCATGCCTGAGATGCAGAAGATGCAGACCTCAAAACCAACTAGGACCGCAGAGAGAGTCAAGTCTTTCTTCGAGATTTGAGTATCAATGGGTTCATTGGAGTCGGATTGCTGGATGTTGCATGGAGTGGACTAGGGTAGATGTCCAATCCGAATCCATCATCGATGGAATAGGGGGAGTTGGTGACCTAAAGATAGGTCTAGATACAAATGCAGAATCGATGCACAAAGAGTTCCTCGGGGCACTGCCGCATCTCGAGGAAGTCCAGAAGATGCATGGGGGTGTTGTCTCGGAAATTGAGTCGCGGGTACTCATAGACTCGGTTTCCTCCCTTGGAGAATTTGTCTCGGAGTTTGGAGGGGAATGGTCAGAATCGGAAATCAGACTCCCATTACCGCCGTACAACAAGAGTGAGTTGGTTCTAGACACAAAGAAGGATAATATCTCCCATATAGTACGAATTATTGCCCCCGAAACTTTCGGGGGGATGCTTAGATCATTCCGTCTTCCAAAGGGCAGAAGGGTATTGGGTGCGATTTGGGAAGGAGACGTAATTTCCATAAAATTGGATTGACCTACTCTTCAATCTCAAACAGCAGTGGCCCTCTCTTTGGAATATCTTGGATCGCCTCTATCTCCTGCATTACTGATGAAAGCGCCAGTTGTGCATTGTCCCTATGTGAATCCCCTAGAACGTGACTCGAATATCGGGCCTCCTCGAAGATTCTATCAAGAGAAACTAATGATGCTTCGCTGATGGGTAATGCATCTCTGATTGCGGACTCGAACTCCCTAACTGTCTCGAAATTCCTCCGTAAGAATCCTCGCCTCGTCAAGACGGAACAAAGGTTCTCGTAGCAGAGGAAGATTGCTCGGCGATATTCATCTCCCGATGCTAACATCTCTGCAGTCTGACCGAAAACCTTGGCTAGCTCTCTGATTGTTGACTTTCTCCTACTGTTGAGTAACAAAGCTCCTACCGCGACTAAAAGCGTGACGGCCAACAGGCCAGCAAAGGCTACTGTAGTGCCTCCGAAAATCGAAGACGATTCGATTTCTTCGTATTCTATGGAAACACCAGAGGAAGGTAGTAGCGCGAGGCTTCCCGGGTCAATGAACTCGGAATCAGAACTTATCATCACGCTCAGAAGACCCCAACCCTCAGGAGGTTGTGAACGCACAGATAACGGAGGAAGCGGGGCCATTGACTTGAACTCATACTCAAAGACGCCATCGATTCCGGTCAGCCTGGATACAGAAAAGTGAGTGACGCTTCCATTGGAAAGACTGGCAGTCAGGGAAAGGCCCTCCAATGGAACTCCGGTGTCTCTTGCTGTGGCATTCACCGTACCTCTGATGACCCTCTGGCCATTTAAGAGGCCGATTTCAGAGAGTACGAAGTCGACTTCAACCATCACCAGAATCTCAACTTCCTTTGATGCCCCATTGAGGAAACGAGACTGATCAGATTCGACCACTATAGTGATGACGTTCGCTCCTGGACGCATGAACTCCTGGGCCTTGGCTCGAATTTGGAAATTCATTGTATTGGGATTATCCCAGGGGCCAGCTGAAATTGGAAGGTCGGCATCCCCCCAAGAAAGAGTCATGGTGAGATTAGAAAAAATTGCAGATTCGCCTCCAACCTCTCTGACTAGACCCTGGATCATGATCGAATTTGATGGAGATGCGTCTCCTCGGACGATTTGATTGGTAATAGGTTGGAGCTCTACAACGATATCGGACAATGCAAATACCGTCGATGTGGACGTGGTTGGGAGATATAGGAACTCCCCTCCGAATTGGAATGAAATATTGTGCTCCCCCCTACTTAGCGAGTATTTGGCCCTAAGGCTAAAGGAGAAAATCCCTCCCTCTTCCGTAGAAATTGAGTCAATTGGAGAACCATCTAGCAGTATTGAAATCTCCCTATCAGCTAATCCCTGCTCAAATCCAGTGTCTGATTCGAAGAGCCGGCCAGAAATATTCCAATTTTCTCCACGAGTAGCATAGACTTGTTCGATTTGCAAAGAAATTGAGGTGTGGTAAGAGACAGTGAAGTTTGACTCTGTTGCTCCCTGCCGATAGAATCCCTGGGAAGGTGAAATTACAGAGATCGAGTGATTCCCCACAACCATGGATTCAGGAATTGTCCACTCCAAAGACCAGTTGCCGGATTCAAGACTACTTGTAATCCCAGCTAGTACCCCGTCTACGAAGACTTCGATGGTATGACTTCCGAGCCACCCATCATCCAGGTTATCCTTTATGGTCCCCGAGAACACAACCGGATCCCCTATCGCAACTGACTCTGGTTGGTCCATTGTCACGAAAACTTGCGAGAAGATGGTGAAGACGACCGTAGAATTTGATGGGAGTATGAAATCATTGCCGGCGAACTCTACACCTATCAGAATCGGCCCCAGTGGCATATCTGGAGCTATTGCGACTAAACCAGTGAAGGATCCGTTCTCATCGGCAGATATTGCAGATAGTTCCTGGCCATTTATTGATAGAGAGAGGTCTCTGTTTGGAATGGCCCTCCCTACCCCATCGGTTAGCACCCCCTCAACCACAGCCACTCCCGATCTATCGATTTCAGTAGGTGGTGTTGAGATGATCACTTGCGAGGGTTGAGTGACATTGAACTCCATTGAGTCGGAAGATGGGAGGTAATACTCAGGGTTCAGGGAGTCTCCCTGTCCCATCGGATCGACCCATGAGAAGCCCCCGAAGAATTCCACGCGTGCGATATGCGCCCCAAAATCCATATCCGCTGGAATTTGAAATGTGATTTCCCATTGCCCGGTAGTTCTATTGGACAGTTGTGCGTATGATGGGCCTACATCGAGCCCATCGATATACAAGTGAATAAGGCCACTGCTAGCATTTCCTTCTTCCATCAGAAGTTGGCCCCTCTCATCCAAAAGAGAGCCGGATAAGGTTACAGATCCTCCAGCGATTGAAGGTACAGATGCCTGTTTCAATATAAGTTCGGTTGGCGCCAGTACGACTACTCTGGTCCATGCCTCATCACCGAGAAGCCCTATTGTCCCATTGATTCCGGAGAAAGTGGCTGTGACTACCATTGGCCCGGGATTTCTATCTGGCCTGACAAGTATGGATGCTGCTGCAGACCCGTTTAGATCCGTTAGACCCCCCCATACTGTTAGGTTGTCAATACGGATTACTATTGTTGCAGAAGGAATTGGAGCTCCAGAATTATCGATCAAGGATAGGTCGATGTCGAAAGTCTCCCCTCTGACTGTCCTATTGTCTGGATCTAGGTCATTCGGACTTTCTATAGCCAAAACCGAGAACCCCCTGCTATCAAAAACTGAGAATCCCGAGGCTGCAGAGAAGTATGTTACCTGAGGCGAGAAAGAGACCTCCAAACCATGGGGACCCCTAGGGAAAGAGAGATCGAGCCTAAGTTCGGCTGTCCAAGTTCCATCGGCCTGGAATAAGACTTGGGAAACTGTGAATGTGTCGGATTCAGAGTCGATTGAGAATGTCAAGGTAGGATTGAGCGGATTTCCGGAGGTGTCAGAGAGTCCCGTCCCGTTGCTTGAAGTAAGTGATCCGGTGACGTTGAAGAATTCGCCAGGCAGAGGGTTTGCTACTATCGGATCAATGACCATAGTCGTGGAAGACCTCACAGTGATGGTATTCAGAATCTGAACTGCCTGATGGAGGTCTTCTGAACCATTGAATACGAAAGTTGTGTTTACTAGCCCCAATGGATGATCGTGTGGGATTTCGAACTCGAAGGAAACACTCCCATCGGATGCAGAAAAATCTGGTTCTAACCATGTTTCATGGAATAGGAGAAGCACCTCGAATCCCGAAAGAGGTTGTTCGTTATTGCTGAACTCAACCAGTCTTGCGGTCAATGTAGCCGTATCACCTCTGTTGACAATGGTGCTTACGAATGGATTGGTATCGATGAATTGGGAAACCCCCATTACCAGTATTTGTGCATCCCCACTTCCAGTCAGGTAGAATGGAGTGGATCCGTTGACTACACTGACAACCACCGTTCTGTCCCCCCTTAGGACCCCATTGCCCAGGGTGTCAGTGGGAACGGATATGTTGAATCCCCCTGAGGAGTTAGTACTTTGATTTTCAATTAGTAATTCATCTGGCTCGTCTAAGAAGAAGACGTTGATTCCCACTGGGCCATCAACAGTCCTATTGGAATCAGCGGAGTCCATCACGTTGCCCACTAAATTGAAGAGTTGTAGGGCGGTTACCTGACTTTGGATGGCAGATATCTCAATATTGCTAGGAACCTGTACTGTGAGATTCACGAAGCTCTCATTTCCAAGCCATCTCCCTGCATTATCTGAGGCGAGAGTGTCTGAAATATCGTCAGGAGCATGAATACGTACAGCATAGAATCCTGGAGGCGTGGAAGGTGGGACGATGGGATCGAATGAAAACTGCCCCAGAGAATTTGTAGTTCCGGATTGGAGGATTGTCTCGAGTGGCCCGCCCCAGTCGAAGTAAATGTCTAACTCCACGCCAGATAGGGCCGCACTCGGGTCTTCGATATCAGTGACAAGGGATTGCAGTAAAAGCTGTTCGCCCGCAGTAAGAATCGAAGCCTGAGGTTCCGTCTGGACTACAAATTCTGTCTGAACACCGACTTGAATAGTTGTTGGATCCCCAGGATTGTAGTAGCTACCTCCCTCTGGAGGATTATCGGAGAAACCTAGAGTGACGTCTATGTCATACACCCCAGATGGGACTCCCTGCGGCACCTCGAATGAAAGATTGTAGGATCCGGTTGATTCATCGACCCAACCATTAGCGATATTGTAGACAGTTGGAGATGCGGGGAATCCGCCCGGAGTTACAGGGAGGTCGGATGGGACAAGAAGCTGGACTGCTACAGAAGTGTTGTTGCCAGTAATCTGGTTCTGTAGAACCATATCGCTGGCAAAACCAGAAATCCAATTTGTTGACCCCCTTACTGACCACTCGTCGGATAGAGTTGCGGAAGCATTTGCTATCCCACGAACTCTGACTTCTCCAAAAGTTGAGTTGGGGCTAAGCCAAGTCGAACCCGAGTAGCTTAGATTCCAGAAGTAGTCCCCCGGTACCATTGTGAATTCTGGAGTGAATATTGGAGTGACCCTCCCTGCATCCGGATCGGTAAGATTCCAAACATTTTCATCATCGAATAGAAGCGTATAGTTTCCTGAAAATGATGCGAATGATGAGCCTGTATGATCCTCCAATAGAACATCTACTGCGTACTCTCTGCCGCGTATCGCAGAAGAAAGTTCGTAGTCGAAAACTACGAAGCTTCTGATTCCAAAAATTTCAATGAATTGTTCCTCATCATTAGCATTCAGATCATCTGAGTCGAATAGCAAGCGAACATCGACTGGACCGGCTGGAAGAGGCACCTGAGAAGCTGAAAATGGCCAAATTATAGAGAAATTTTCCGGAGATAGCCCGGCGGATGAGTTGTTCAGGTACCATGATGAAATCTCGACAAAGGGCCCGGAGATGTCGGCTCTCCGCATCTCTAGAATCAGAGTGCCGTTAAGTGGGACTGGGGATGGACCTCTGCTGAGTACCGTTCCATTCAGGTATATGTTGCTTCCAATCTCCAATATTGAGTTATTCACCCCCTCTGATTCTAGATTGACAGATAGATTCGGAGAGAGGGTAATGTTGAACTCGAATGATAGTGACCCCGGGAGGGCGTGGTAAGAAGGCGGGGAGTTGTTGTTCAGATCTTCGAAGTGCCAACCCTGGAATGAGATTGCCGCACCCATGAGACCAAGTGGTTCGGACTCGTCTATTGGGACGATGAACTCAAAGTATCCCCCTCCAGAAACCCCAGAAACTATTGTAACCTCTCCATCTACTTCTGAAGAGTAGTTTAGGACGACTTGCAGATCGTCAACAATAGAAGGGTCGAGATACGGAGAGCTCGCCCAAGACAATTGACCTGTGAACGAAGAGTTGACTCCAATGCCTAACATTGGTTGTTCTGTAGGATTAGGGCTCGAAATTGAGAATGAAACATTGTCCGTAATATTGAGTTGTCCGGGCAAGGAAATTCCTTGAACCCCGACATAACCTCTCTGGGAAGTTAGAATTACCAGAGAACCAAAGCCTGGTTGAATAACTTGTGAGGGAAGGCCAGTTAGGTTGAATGAACCGTTGGTGTCTGTGGAAACGTTTGCGACCATGTGCTCCAGAATGGCAGCACTTCCCGGAACATCTTGAGAAAGGCTGGGGTCGACCAAGTACATCGATATTGAGACATTGTCTGCCGCGGTCTGATTTTCTACAAACTCCAAGGTTCCCTCTACCCATATTTCTTCGGATAGAGATGTATTTCTTTCAACATTTGTTGGTCCCCATGAGTCAACATTCACAGTGACTTCCGACATATCTGGACAGGCTTCGAATGGAATCCAACCAAGATCTAGTTCTCCTTGATTTTGGTTTGTCTGCAAATGAACCTCTGCCCATCTTGTGAAGTCCTTGCCGTATACGTTGAATGACCTGCCATCCCATGAGCCCCCGGAAAAACCTGTAACCTTTCGTGCCGGTATGCCTGCGATTCTTAGCATAGTGACGAATACTGATGTGAACTCGTCACAATTTCCTTCTCTGGAAGAGTTTAGAATCCAATGCGCGACATCACTGTCTAAGCCAAGTCCGTCCATCCTTCCAGATCCGTAGTGGTTCCTTAGGAAGGAGTATGTTTCATTCCCATTTACAATGAAGTTCTGAATGGCGGAAACCTTGTCCCAGGCAGAAATTGCCCCTGACTCATCGAGTACATCTTGGGTGATATTGAACACTAAATCGGAATTATTGATGAAATTTTGAGGTAGGTCGAGCCCATAATCAGAATTAGCGAAAACTGTGGAGTTTTCACGGATTGCAGCAGACAAGATTACCTCTGGTGCGTTGACGTAGAGAGCTTGAATTACAGCGCCATCGACAATAATGTCTCTCGTATAGTTTGAGAAGTTTAGTCCAGCTGACTGATCGACCCATGTAGTCAGATTTACCAAATTGTATGGTTGGACAAGCTCTTGGCCTGGGCCAATATTGCCTGCTTCATCGAAAAATATCTCCCAAGATAGCGGCCCGGAGTGATTCCAGAAGCTCTGATCGGCAACCCCCTGGACTGTAGAGAAATCTGGAGTAATCAAAGTGTCCCCCACGAGAGTGCTATTGACGCCCCATGAGACTCCCGTGTAGAAGTCGTAAGTATGCCACCTCCAGTAATGCCTGACAGTTGGGTCCATTCCTGCTGAAGTATTGGAGGCTGTGAAGTATAGAACGTTCTCCTGGATATCATCTGCTGGGTCGAAAGGGTCGCTTGGAGATCCGATGCAATCCAAGACCCAGAACTCCTCGGGGCACTCTTCACCATCGGGAACGCCTCCGCCGTCAGAGTCAGGATCTAACCAGTCAGTTCCTAAATCCTGTTCTATCAAGTCTGGGATTCCGTCCCCATCGGTGTCAAGAGGGTTGATGTCATCGTCAGGGTTGTCCTGCGGATTTGTCCCATCGAGGTATTCCTGGCCATCATCTACCCCCCCATTGTCCGAGTCAGCAACGTTCCAAAGTGTGAACCAAACATCTGAAGTCAAATTGCCACCGATTCCAAAGATCATCGAGCAGCCAGTGGTGTTCTCGAAGTAGTTGTTTAGCCCGTCACCATCAGAATCCAGAAGATTGTCGCACGGCTCCCTGGGGTCGGTAGAGTTGAGTATTTCTGATAGATCGTTTACCCCATCGCCGTCGGTATCGTAGATGGATGGATCGGAAAGATATCCCCAAGTCGCAGTTAGTTCCTCCCAATCAGCCAGGCCATCCCCATCTGAGTCCTTGTAGTCATCATCACACCATGGGTCATTTGTGGCATTGGCAGAAGCATCCCAGCACCAAGAGCCGTTTGTGAAAAGAATCGTGAGTGCTCCAGCAGGTGGTTCGGCATCGACTCCTTTCATGAACATAGAGCCAGATTCTATGGAGCCGTACCTAAACGGAGTGAGAGTCCCATTTGGAGAAACATAGTGGCCCATGGGGGGGTTACCTCTCCAATCAACTGGATCTGGGTTGATTCCAATAGTTGAGTTTAGTGTGAGGGTACTCGCGAGTCCATCCCACGAAATGATTGTGAATGAGAGGTCAAAGATAGATGTACAGGGGTCGGTTTGGCCTGGGAAACCCTCGTCTCCATCATCAACGCCACCTCCATCGGAGTCGGAGATGTCCCAAAATGTGCAAGAGTTGTTTTCTTCCCAATTCTGAATGCCGTCCTCATCGAAGTCGCCATCGTCATCCACTCTGGTTGGATCTGTCTCACCCGTGTCGATTACTCCATTTCCGTTTAGGTCCTCTTCACCATCGTCAAGAAAATCCCCATCGGTGTTGTTGTCCCTGGGATCTGAACCCTGAGCGGGGTCACCATACGACCCGTTGTATTCTATACCGTCGGAAATGCCGTCTGAATCCGTATCTGGCGATGTTGGATCCGTCAGTAGTACTAACGCCTCCATAGAGTCATTCAGCCCATCGCCATCAGTATCGTTATTCTGGGGGTCAGTCCGTGTAATTCCGTCGACTTCTGCTGTAAAAATTGCACAGCCACCTGGGCCCAGGGAGAGTATAGGGTTGCAAGGTGATTCTGTAGCTGTCATATTTATTGGACCGGGTCTGAAGTACTGTGTTGGAGGAAATGTAGACCCATTTCTCGTCCCCCATGCCGGATTGACATACTCGTAAATGTTTGAAAGTCCGTCGGAGTCAGGGTCACCGTATGTCCCATCTTGATTTGAATTGGAAGTTGGGTCCAAACCATTTGCAGCTTCCCAACCATCTGGCATTCCATCCCCATCGGTATCCCAGCCGTTCGGATCCTCATCAGATATCCCATCACCATCATCATCATTAGAATTACAATCTGCATCTCCGTCAAAGTCATCATCATTTGAGTCGACCAAACCGTCATGATCATTATCAAATGTGTCTGTACAGATATTGCCGACTGGATCCTCATCAGCACCATCTGAGCCAGATCCCTGGATGACTTGCATGGCACTCTCCTCGTCCCAGTTGGAAACCGGAACTGTACCGTTCCACCAGACACCATTGTCCAGGACATTAGTAGTTGAGGGCTCGTCCCATCCCGAGGGGATTCCGTAAAGGTACTCATTCAGATTTGTCAGTCCATCTGAATCAGGATCCCCCGTCGAACCATTGTCGCCAGATGAGGAAAGTGGATCTAATCCATACTGCCACTCCCAGCCATCTGGAAGACCATCGTTGTCAGAGTCCCAGTCTTGAGGCTGAGTGTTAATCAAGAACTCAATCCCATATGGTAAACCGTCTGCATCTTGATCGGTTGAGGTGGCAGATACTTCTAGAACGGCGATTTGCATTGATGCGATTCCGGAAAGCAGCATCAATAATGTCAGAAGGGAAGCTGATATCTTCTTACTAGGGGGACCTTTTGCTTCATAATTAGAAAATTTCGACCCCATGAGAATCTGTCCCGTCCTGTTGGCGCTAAGTTCGGGTCTTAAGAAAAATGGAGCGTCGTTCGTACATACCCTAACTCAGATTAGCTCGACATCATCATCATCGTATCTTTCTACTGCCTTTGGTTCTTCCTCGACGATTACGGGAGCAGGGATCTCCGATACAGCCTCTTGTAACAGCTCATTTTCATCTTCGGAAAGAGATTCTATAACTCTCATCTGTGCAGCCCACCTCCTCCTATTGAGTCTGCTCTGGAGGCCGGCAAACAGCAAAACTACGCCAACAACTGCCATGGCCATGGTGATTGGCCTTGGATGGGCGAGTTCATTGGCCACAATATCTGCGATCGAGCCGATTTCTACTATTGCTATTAGGGTAAACTTTGCAGTTTGTGATTCTGAAAAGCTCTGTTCTGAGTCAAGTGGTGTGGCGGTAACTAAGATCGGTATTGACTCTCCATTATTTGCTGAGCCGGCCACAGAAACATCAACCGTGAATGTTGCTTCGTCGAATGGGTCTATTTCAATTAACGGAGAGCCAGAAAGTCCGCCAATACTGGCAACCCAACCACTCTCTTCCACATCAACTTCCAGAAGGACCATCATTGGGCTATTTCCCTCGTTCTTGACCTTCATTTGTATGAAGTATTCATTTCCAGGAGCAAGTCTTGTGTTCTGAGAAATTTGGACAATCTCTAACATTGGCGGGTCTGATTCGACTTCAAATGTCATGGGGAGGTCGAAATACCTAGCCTCGTCATCCTCAATATCTTCGATGATTCTGAGGTAAACGGTGTGATTTCCTACCTCAACCTGATTGGTTAGAGTTACGCTAATGAAGACTTCAGTGAAGTCACCAGGGCCCAGAGAAACCCTTGGAATGGCTTCTCCATCAGAGTTTGTAATCTTAAATTCCCACTGCCCATAGGCTGAGTTTCGGTCGGTGTTCAGATCCAGAGAAGCTGGATTCTGCAACAACCACCAAGATGCTGCTTCAAGTTCGGTTTCGCTATTGGTCAGTCTTGCCCTGAAATCCAGAACTGGACGGTCCAGTCCCGGTGCGCATAGTGACACTTGCATGTGTCCAAGAGGAGTCCCATCACAATCCTGTGATATTTCCCCCCTAATCCCATAAGTTCTCTGAATTGTAAATAATACGCTGGTGGCGGAAGAAGAGTTTCCTCCGCTGATGACTTCAATCTCAATTTCGCCAATATCCTCATCTTCCCTATCCAGACTTGGTTTCACACCAAGAATCAGTACCTTGGTACTGTGCCTCTCCAATAGTGGAGTGTGGAAGGTTCCATCGCCCTCGTCCTGCAGGATCCTCGTGCCCGTGAGGTTATCATGCAACTGGAAAATTGACTTTGATCTCTTCAGGATATCTATCCTGAAAGTGTCTGCGTCGAAGCCAGTATTGAAAATCTCTATTATAAACGGGTTAAACTCCCCATATTCGGCAAAACGAGGGATGTTTGAGTCGATGGCATCCCCTCTTGATGAATTGGCTATAGGTACCTTATGATCTTCCGACCAAACCGATACCACTGGAGGCTGATATACGTCAATTTTCTCGACGTTCAAAATGAGAGTGTTCGTATGGACAATGGCAGTTACCCCATCGACATCGGCGTTTGCTATCGCTCTAATCTCAATCTTCTTTGGCATACCTGTGAGATCATCTGGAGCGGAAAGTGTCACTGTTGGATTCATCACGTAACCACCTGAGCTCATCTCATAACCGGCGGGAGAGTCAAACTCAACCAGCCAAGCGCTACCCAAGTTAGTCAGAACTTCAAGTTCGACATTCATCGACTTTGTAGAATCCCCTCTATGAACAAGGACCATTGGAATTGGGGTAACCTTTCCTGGAGCGAAGTACTCCACTGATCTATCGTAACGATGCTTGATAGACACTCCGAACTGATGCATCTCAATGGGCTCATGTACTATTTCTACATCATTTCCACCAACGTCCTGAACCTTGAGAATTACCGAGTACTCTCCCGGAGTTAGCCCTCTCTGGTAAGTGTGGAAGTATTTTCCAAATATCCCCCTGCTGGAGTCTTCTATCTCCTCGAGATCGATATTGTCAATCCTCTCATCTACCTCGTAGTTTCCATCTGGGCCCCTCATTAGGATATCCACCCTCTGGATATCGGACCTCCCAAAAGCGCTGATTGCATCCAAAGAGAACTGTATTAATCTGTCTTCATCGATATCGTTTGGGTACCAGTCTATCTCGGACCCTTCGGCGATATTTGCACCATCTCTTTGAACTACAATGATGCTGTTCATCAGAGCATTTCCATTTGCCTCCATCTTAGAAAACCGGTTTGCCTCGTTATCGATCTTATTGAATGCAACATCAGCGGAACACCCCCCTCCGAATGGGCTTCCACTACTGTCGCACCCAGACATGCTTGCTCTGACCCTAATTATTAACCGCTCATTCTTCCCTATTTGGAAGGATTCTTTGTTGCCTATCCCAACATCAATAACTTCGTGGTCAAAGTCGCAGCCGCTTCCGAATGACGAGGAACACACAGTGCCTGAGTAAGTTGTAGAGCCGATCATTCCGTCTGATGTCATGATAGAAACCGTCCAGTCAACGTTCGAATTCTGAGAACCCTCGGACTTCAGAAATAACTCAACGGGAATATAGTACGAGGTATTTGAGGAAAATTTCCTGCCAAAGAGATCCATTGATGACATCAATGATACAGACATGAATTGTACGTCGTCATCAAGTGCACTTGCCACTTCCTGGTCGTCGTCTGCCTCTGGTGGTTGGGTGCTGATTAGTCCATCCATACTTCCTGTCTGATTCTCTCCCGGTTTGATGAAATATAGGTTGTACAAGTTTGCATCAGGTGCACTATCAGAGGAGTCTGACCTATTGTATTCTGTGAGCTCCTGGGGCTCAAAATGAGTGCCGAGCGGAGCTACCATCAATATGGCCATAGAAATGGCTACAAGGGCAGAATGACGCAAATAGCAGTTCGAGTTATGATTTCGCACGATTGTGCGCCGTATCCGCGATGTTAAAGAGTTCGGTAGATTGGAGCACCGGATGCATCGGTTATTGGACATTTACGTCCGCTCGGTTGAAATTGTTGGTCGGTGCCGTCGGACTGCAGGGGTACCCGAGTTGGTCAAAGGGGCCGGACTTAAGCTCCGGTGCTTAGTGCTTCGTGGGTTCGAATCCCACCCCCTGCACCATTAATTCGATGAATTGGGCTTCACTCTTGCCATAGTACAGCCAAATTTACCATCAAACCCGAGAGGAGAAATTTTTGTCATGCAGACTACTCCTGCAATTACGGCATCTGGCTCTAGGATTGAGTCTAGAATTGATGATGCTATGGTTTCCATCAGAGTGTGCCTCTCCGAAATCGCAATCTCAATAGAGCGGTACAGGTATTCGTAGTCAAGGACTTCACCTATTTGATCCTCGGAGGGACTATCCGAGCCTTCAATAAGAACTTCGATATCGAATCTAACTGGTTGTTCTACCCCTTTCTCGTAGTCATGGGCACCGATATCCAATTGCTTTACAATATCTTGGAGGTGTAGTGTCGTCCACTCTGTGATTCCAAGATCCCCGATTACAGGAGTTAGATGGGACGATGTCGTTGTCATATTTTCCCCTCAAGACTTGAGGCTGGATCATTTTTCATCTGTCTAAATCTCTCTCCAGAATCTACGAAAATTGTTTGTCCGGTAATTGAAGAAGAGTTTGCTAGAAAAGAAACTGCATCGGCGACATCTATTGGCAAGGGACCAAACCCTAAGGGAGATTCAGACTGAGTCTTCTCCAGAGATTCTTCATCGAGAACATGGCTTGTCAAAATGTGCCCTGGGGCAACTGAGTTGACCCTAATATTTGGGGCCAAGTCAATTGCCAGTGCGGATGTCAGGCCGTGCATTGCAAACCTGGACGCAGTATATGACAAATAATCTGCATTTGGAGATTCGACTTTAAAATCCAGAACATTGACTACCCAAGACCTAGCTTTATCTGACCGAGGTAATTGTCCAATGAGCAGCAATGGCGATAGGACATTGACCATCATGTGTTCTGACCACACCTCTTCGGATAGATTCTCCAATCTGTCAAAAGAAAAATGAGATGCATTGTTGACGATTCCAACAATCTGCCCAAGTGAATCGATTGCCTTCGTGACTAGTTCTTTCACAGAATCTGAGTCTGTTAAGTTACACTGTATAGGTGCGGCCTCCCCACCATGAGACTTTATTTCCTCAACCAGTGAGTTTGCCTCTTGTTCAGAAGTGTGATAGTGTATAGCTATCGAGAATCCTTCCTTGGATAGACTCAGACAAATCTCTCGACCGATTCGTTTGGCTCCTCCAGTGACCAGAACCGTGCCTCGCATGGAGTTCGCAGAAGGGCCTCACCTTTACCGATTGCTTTTCCGAAGTGGGACTTGTCGATGAGAACGGTTAATGTCGTCCCTCTATCCGCTAATTACGATGGAGAGGCGGTTGCCAATCATCGATTCTGAAAAGCAGGGCCCGGGAACCTGTGGAAGTATAGCCGCAATTAGCCCTCTTGAGAAGAGGAAGAGCATGAGGAAAAGGCTTCCTTCTTGGTTCAAAACCTCCCTCCCAACTGGGCTCTCACAGACAAGATACAACGAGATAAAGGAAAACGTAGTAGTTCACGGATTGAATACGGTATGTGAAGAGGCCATGTGCCCAAATGTTCACGACTGCTGGGGACGGGGCACAGCCACCTTCATGGTCGCGGGAGAAGTTTGTACTAGAGGATGTAGATTCTGTGCAGTGGGCACGGTTAGGACTCCGCCTGAGCTAAATCCTGAAGAGCCGTTGGAATTGGCAGATGCAGTTTTGAATATGGGGCTGAGCTATGCAGTTATTACGGTAGTCAATAGGGATGACTTGCCTGATGGTGGAGCATCGCACTACAGAGATTGCATCAATGAAGTTGCCAATAAGAATCCAGAAGTGGGTTTGGAACTTCTATGTTCAGACTTGGACGGAAATCTAGAAGCTCTACGTGAACTATTAGAAGATCTTCCACTGAAAGTATTCGCTCATAATGTTGAATGCGCCCCTAGGCTAGACGGAGTTGTCAGGGATAGGAGGGCGTCTTTCGAGCAGTCATTAGCGATTTTGAGTAAGGCCAAAGAAATCCGTCCAGATCTAATGACGAAGACCAGTCTAATGGTTGGACTTGGTGAAACAGACGATGAGGTTACAGAAGCGATGAAAATGATTCGTGAGGCAGGGGTAAATATGATCACCCTAGGACAATACCTGCAACCTAGCCACAAGCATCTTCCAGTAGAAAGATTCCCTGAACCAGAAAGATTTGCAGATTGGGATAGAATTGCTAGAAATATCGGATTCAATGCGGTAGCAAGCGGCCCTCTTGTTAGATCCAGCTATAGGGCTGGACTCCTCTGGGAGGAGGCCCTAGGTGGCGAACCAGTCGTTACTCGAGACTCAACTGGCTCTGCAGTAAGCCACATCCACACAGGAAATAGAAAGTTTGCAGCGGGAATTAAAAATTCATGATATTGGGGGGAAATGCGTATGGGCCCTAAGGAAAATAGTGGAAAGATCGATGTCCCAGATGCTCCTTTCAGACCGGGTGACGAGGCAGTCTTTGAGAAATGGAAATGGAAGCCTAGCGACTTGGCGATGCCAGATGCGAAGACTTGCACGCCCCAAGACACGATTGAACTTGCAAATGGCCTAGTAAGGGTAATGGATGATGATGGTAACGCATCCGGGGAATGGGATCCCAAACTATCCGTGGACATGTTGAAGACCGGATTAGAACACATGGTTAGGCTTAGGATATTTGATGATAGAATGATGAAAATGCAGAGGACTGGTTTACTTTCATTCTACATGAGATCCCTTGGTGAGGAGGCAGTGGCAATCGCTCAATCTATGGCATTAGAGGAGCAGGACTGGATTTTCCCCACATATAGGCAACCCGGGGCCCAGTTCGTAAGAGGCAGGGACATGGTTAGCATGATTTGCCACTGCATCGGGAACAAAGAAGACAATATCAAAGGAAGACAGATGCCAGTTCACTATTCATATCGAGAGGGGAGGTTCATTTCCATCTCAAGCCCCGTGGGAACCCAGTTCAGCCAGGCGGTTGGAGTCGGCCTTGCATCCAGGCACAAGGGGTTGGACGAAGTCACCATTACCTGGATTGGAGACGGGGCTAGTGCCGAAGGTGACTATCACTATGCGTTAACTTTCGCCAGTGTTTTCAATGCGCCTGTAATTCTCAACGTTGTGAACAATCAATGGGCGATCTCGACACATGCAAACTTCGCTACTGGGATGGGGAACTTCGCATCCAGAGGAATTCCGTACGGTATTGCATCCATTAGAGTCGATGGCAATGACTTCCTTGCCCTATATTCAGTAACGAGGTGGGCCCGTGAGAGAGCAGCATCTGGACTCGGAGCTACACATATTGAAGTTCTGACATATCGAACTGGGGCTCATAGTAGCAGTGATGATCCCAGCAGATACAGGCCAAAGGATGAGCACTCCAAATGGCCAGGTGGAGATCCAGTAGCTAGACTGAAAGATCACTTGATTAAATTGGGAGTCTGGAGTGAAGATGAGCACACAGAGCTGGAGGAGAGAGTAGATACAGAAGTAATAGATGCATACAGAGAAGCGGTCAAATTCGGCGATCTAGCCAACGGCCCTTATCCATCTGCAGATACAATATTCACTGAGGTCTACGAAGAAATGCCATGGCACCTAAAGGAGCAACATGATGAGCTAATGGGTGGTTAAGATGGCAAACATGAACATGATTCAGTCCCTAAACAGTGCTCTTGACAACATGCTAGAGAGCGACTCCGATGTCGTCATTTTTGGTGAGGATGTGGGTTATTTTGGAGGCGTTTTCAGGACAACCGATGGTTTGCAAGAGAAGCATGGAGGTCATCGAGTGTTTGACACTCCCCTCTCTGAAGGGGGAATTGCAGCTACGGCCTTTGGAATGGGATTGAATGGACTTAGGCCTGTAGTCGAAATCCAATTTGCTGACTACATCTTCCCGGCTTATGACCAAATCGTAAATGAGATGGCAAAAGTGAGGCATCGATCTGGAGGTGAGTTTTGGTCTCCAGTTACTCTCAGAACCCCGGCTGGGGGTGGAATCAGAGGGGGCCATCACCATTCGCAATCACCAGAATCACAATTCACCCACACGCCCGGTCTGAAAGTAGTATACTGCTCTACACCTTACAATGCAAAGGGATTACTAATTAGCGCGATTGAGTGCAATGACCCGGTTGTTTTCTTCGAACCAAAGAGGTGCTATCGGGGCCCATTCTATGGAGATCCGCACAACGTACCAACTTGGTCCGATCATCCCGAGGCAGAAGTACCCGAGGAGCACTATAGGATTCCCCTGGGGCAGGCAAGATTGGCCATCGAAGGGGATGATTGTACTGTAATTTCATGGGGGGCAATGGTTCATGTTTGCGAGCAAGCAATCAAAGAAATCGGGGTATCGTGCGATTTGATCGATCTGCAGACGCTTCTTCCCTGGGACAGGGACGCAGTGGTAAGTTCTATTGAAAAAACAGGGCGGTGCGTGATTGTCCATGAAGCACCGAAGACTAGTGGGTTCGGTGCTGAAATGGTCGCCTCTATTCAGGAGAGGTGCTTCTACCACCTTGAGTCGCCAATTGAGAGAGTTGCAGGATGGGATACCCCATTCCCCCATACTACTGAATGGGATTACATGCCCGGGCCATCTAGAATCGCGGCGGCGATAGTCAAGACACAGGAGGATTAAGATGGGAAGTTTCGTGTTTAAATTGCCCGATATAGGAGAAGGAGTGGTAGAGGGGGAAGTAGTTCAGTGGCATGTCTCGGTTGGAGATTCTGTTTCCGAGGACGATCCCATTGTCGATGTGATGACAGATAAGGCGACTGTGACGATTCCATCTCCAAAAAGCGGAGTAGTAAGTTCTCTTAGTGGAGACGTTGGTGACATGATTGCAGTAGGGACATCCCTACTAGAGATTGACATCGAGGGAGAACCTACGAAAGAAGTTAGACCAAATGAAGAGTTGCCCGCAGAAGCTGCACCTGGGCTAACTCAAGCACCCACTCCAGCCCCAGCACCCACTCCAGCCCCAGCACCCCCTCCAGCCCCAGCACTCCCTCAACAAAATAGCAGCAGAGTTCTGGCAAGCCCAGCGGTAAGGAAGCGTGCTAGAGAAAATGACGTGGACCTAACTAGCGTTAGAGGTTCAGGGCCAGCTGGAAGAATACGCCATGCCGATCTTGACGCATTCATCGCAGCTGGTGGATCCATATCGGGAGCTGCTCCCCTTGCATACTCGGTGAAGAGGACAGAAGTCACGCCGGTCAGAGTTGTGGGGCTCAGGAGAAAGATCGCTGAACAAATGAGCCTCTCGAAGAGCAGGATTCCTCATTTCTCTTATTTCGAGGAGGTCGACATTACAGAATTGGAATCCCTAAGGCAAGTCCTTAACTCAACTAGGAGTCAAAATCAACCGAAGCTGACTTACCTACCTTTCATCATGCTGTCTCTTGCGAAGATCATGCCCGATCATCCAGAATGCAATGCCCATTTTGATGATGAGGCTGGAGTAGTAAATAGACAAGCAGCAGTAAATCTAGGAATTGCTACTCAAACCGATAGGGGGCTCTACGTACCCGTTGTAAAGCATGTCGAGGCGCTAGATGTCTGGAATGCTGCTTCGGAGATGCAACGAGTCTCGAGTTCTGCAAGGGAAGGTAGTGCAAGTCTTGACGAGCTCACTGGATCTACCTTCACAATTACTAGTCTTGGAAGGGAAGGGGGCCTAGGTGCAACGCCCATCATCAATCACCCAGAGGTTTCCATTCTCGGAGTGCACAAGGCAAGGGAGATGCCCGTCGTTAGGAATGGAGAAATTGTGGTTCGAAGGATAATGAACCTATCCAGCGCATTTGACCACAGAGTAGTCGATGGAGCGGATGGAGCATCACTAATACAGCACCTAAAGAGAATGCTGGAGAATCCGGCGCTCATCTTCATGTGAGGGACGGGAATGACTGAAACTCGAAAGTGCCAAGTCTTGGTTGTAGGTGCTGGACCTGGTGGATACGTAGCTGGAATTAGAGCAGCTCAACTGGGCCTCGATACAATAGTAGTGGAGGGCGACAAGGCGGGAGGAACTTGTCTGATCAGAGGTTGTATTCCTAGCAAGGCAATAATTCATGCTGCAGAGAGATTCGAGGCTCTCCGGCAGCACTCTTCAGACGGGGGGCACATGGGAATTTCTGTTAATGGTGAAGCGGAAGTAGACATGAAAGAGTTGGTTTCATGGAAGGACTCAATTGTGGATAGACTGAACAAAGGCGTAGAAGGACTGCTGAGAGCAGCAGGGGCAGAGTTGATCAAAGGCTGGGCTAACTTTCAAGGCCCCAAGACCTGCACTGTTTCTATGGATGGCGGGGATCTAAAGATAGAGGCTGAGAACGTAATTATTGCCACTGGATCTAGCCACATAGATTTGCCATTCATGCCTTGTGACGAGGATTTCATCCTATCCTCAACGGGCGCACTGGATCTTGAATCCCTCCCGAAGAGTGTTGCAGTAGTCGGAGGGGGCTACATTGGACTAGAGCTGGGTTGTGCTCTCGCAAAGCTGGGAACCGAGGTTACGGTTGTTGAGGGGATGGGCAGCGTTTTGGCGATAATGGACAAGGAGATCCGAAGGCCCCTTGAGATATGGCTAAAGAAGCACAAAGTTGAGACTCATACAGACGCGCTAGCAAGAGGGGCGGAGGTCAAAGGCACAGGGGCTTCCAGGAAAGTGGAGCTTACCTTCGAAAAAGGAGGATCCGAACACAAACTAAAGGTAGACAAGATTCTAGTCACGGTTGGAAGAAAACCGAATACCAAAGGATGGGGGCTGGAGAATACTGGCGTCAGGATGGATGTCTCAGGGCGTTTCATCAGAACCGATAGGCAATGCAGGACATCGGTACCTGGAGTCTACGCCATTGGAGACGTTTCGGGAGAGCCCATGCTAGCACACAAGGCTAGTGCGGAAGGAGAGATGGTGGCGGAGATTATCGCTGGACATAAGCGAGATTTCGACAAAGTTGCAATTCCAGCGATTGTCTTCACTGAGCCTGAAATAGTTTCAGTGGGACTTACTCCAGAAGAGGCGAAAGATAGGGGGGAGGACATCATAGTTGGCAAATTCCCGCTAGCTGCAAATGGCAGGGCACTGAGTCTAGAGGCAGAGAAGACAGGGGGTTTCATAAGAGTCACAGCAAGGGAATCGGATCATGTTATCCTTGGAGTTCAGGCTGTAGGAAGCCATGTTGCTGAGCTACATGCAGAATTCGTTTTGGCTCTAGAGATGGGGTCGCTCCTCGAGGATGTGGCAGGAACGGTTCACGCCCATCCAACGATGTCAGAGGCTTTTCATGAGAGCGTTCTCAAGACCCTGGGTCACGCTATTCACATTAGTTGAGGGTTTTTATTGAGGGAAATAGAAATTCTTCGATGCGGTGTTGTTGATTACTCCACAATGTCCGAGACGATGAAAGAAATGCAGAAGATGAGGATAGATGGGGAAATTGGCGATACTCTACTATTCGTTCAACATCCAGAAATAGTCACAGTTGGCCCCAAGGCAATCCGTGACAATGTGAGAGTGGATGGTTATCCGACCGCTCAAACAGATAGGGGTGGCGGCATCACCTGGCATGGTCCGGGACAACTCATTGTTTATCCAATAGTGAAATGGGAAGTTGCCGAGCAAAGCGTAAGAGGGATAATCGAGAGGTTGGAGAACTGGAGTATAGCGGCACTAGCGGAATGTGGGATTTCTGCTTACAAGGATAGTGCGATGCAAGGATCTTGGGTGGACGGGCATAAGATTTGCTCGATTGGGCTATCTTTTCTCCATTGGGTAAGCAGGCATGGGATGTCAATCAACATCGACACGCCATCTGATAGAGTTGAGGGTTTGGAATGCTGCGGACTATCGGCAGGGCAACACACTAGCCTTTCACGGCTAGGCTATTCAAAGGATAAAGCAGGCGGCCCGATTGATATCAAAAGAATTGAGGGGTGCTTAATCTCGACATGCGAAAGTAACCTTGGAAGAGTTCCACG
>Ga0066850_10000415_pt1 | contig 23158 bp, 22 predicted proteins | sample ETNtaG_4_FD_67282 | JGI IMG/M metagenome (GOLD analysis project Ga0066850, IMG submission 67282) | Marine microbial and viral communities from oxygen minimum zone, Eastern Pacific Ocean - ETNP201406SV67 | ecosystem: Environmental > Aquatic > Marine > Oceanic | place: Pacific Ocean: Eastern... | reverse complement strand
CGGAAATAATTCAGTACTTGAAGGATCAGGACAGAGTTCTACGCCACGACACCTACGAACATAACTACCCACATTGTTGGAGAACTGATACGCCAATCATCTATAAGGCAATTTCTTCTTGGTACGTCGAAGTGACCAAGATTCGTTCTCGCCTTCAAGAGACCAATCAAGAAATCAACTGGGTTCCCTCTCACGTGAAAGACGGTCGATTCGGCCAGTGGCTGGCAGGCGCCCGAGATTGGTCCATCAGTAGGAACCGCTTTTGGGGCTCTCCCATACCAATTTGGACGAGCGATGACCCTGCCTACCCACGGACAGATGTTTACGGAAGCCTCGACGAGTTGGAAGCAGATTTCGGTATCCGACCTGACGATCTCCATCGGCCCTTTATCGATGACCTGACTCGACCCAACCCAGATGATCCAACGGGCAAAAGCATGATGCGGCGCGTTCCAGAAGTCCTCGACTGTTGGTTCGAATCCGGATCAATGCCCTTTGCCCAAGTCCATTATCCATTTGAGAACAAACAGTGGTTCGAAGAACATTTCCCTGCTGACTTCATTGTTGAGTACATCAACCAAACCCGTGGCTGGTTCTACACATTGCACGTGCTGGCAGGAGCGTTATTTGACCGACCCGCTTTCCAAAACGTTATTTGTCACGGAATTTTACTCGCCGAAGACGGCAACAAGCTCTCTAAACGGCTACGGAACTACACCGAACCAACAGAAATCTTCAATGCTCAAGGGTCTGACGCTTTGCGTTGGTATCTGATGTCCACAAATATCGTACGAGGTGGCGATACTCGTATTTCTGACACCGGTATCGACGATGTAACCCGCCAAATCTTGATTCCTATATGGAACGCCTACTCCTTCTTCACTCTCTATGCCAACGTAGATGGCCACAAAGCAACCAGCCGAACCAACTCGCCGCACCTTTTGGACCGTTATTTGCTTGCCAAGACACGGTCGCTTGTTGAAAAGACCACTCGAGATCTCAACGCATATGACCTTCCTGGGGCGGCATCAGAAATCCAAGCATTCATCGATGCGTTGAACAACTGGTACATCCGTAGATCTCGCGATCGATTTTGGGGACCGGAAGGTGGTGGTCAGGGAGATCCTGACGCATACGACACCCTCTACACGGTACTGACAACTTTCACCCGAGTAGCGGCCCCATTCTTACCGATGATCATGGAAGACATTTACGGCGGCTTAACCGGCGGGGATAGCGTCCATCTTCAAAGTTGGCCCGAACCTAATGAATTACCTGAAGACCCCGATCTCGTTTCCAGAATGGACCAGATACGAGAAGCCGCCTCAATGGCCCTGCGCCTAAGAGAAGACGCTGGACTTCGAGTAAGGCTGCCGCTGTCTTCGGTGACGATCGCCGGCAAAGATGCTTCTGACTTGACTGAGGTCGCGGAGCTACTAGCTGAAGAGATCAACGTCCACGACGTTATTCTGACTGAAGACATAGGAGAGTTAGCCAATCTAAGCCTGCGACCCAATGGAAACATCCTTGGCCCACGGCTCGGAGGCGACGTACAAAAGGTTTTCGCAGCAGCCAAGAGAGGTGACTGGGTCCTTATTGCCGAAGAGCAAATAGAGATTGCAGGACATATTCTCAGCTTGGACGAATACGAACTTGCTCTCGAACCGAACGACCCTGTAAGCACAGCCTCCTTACGTTCCAATGAATCAGTAGTAGTCCTCGATCTAGAAATAACACCTGCGCTTGAGGCAGAAGGTGCTGCTAGAGATCTCATAAGAACTATCCAACAAGCGCGAAAAGATGCAGATCTTGAGGTAACTGACAGAATCGAAGTTGAGGTCAGTTGGTCCCCAGCAGATGTGGAAGGGATCAAAGCTCACGAGGCTGTGATCATGGCTGCAGTACTTGCGCACCGAATTTCTTGGCTACCTGGTAAACCTCAACCTGAGGTAAAGCTCATCGTTTCGTGACTAAGGAACTATTCGCCCTCTAAGGGCTCTCGACGTTGCAGCGCAGAGAAGAACGGGTCCTCGATGTCCTCACCTGACCGAATTTCCCTAGTAGGGCGTTGCGTTTCCGCCTGACCTCCAGAATGCGTAACGGATTCGTCGATCACGGCGACCCCCTCAATAGAGCTCGTCGCTGGGTGCTGGTCCGGTGGGCCATCTGGCCTGCCGCTGAGGTCTCTAGCAATTTCCCCTAAAGCTCGCCGTCGAGTCTCGATTAATTCGGCTAGTTGGTCAGCATCATTGCGCCGTGCGCTTATTCGAGCGTCTAATTCTAATAACTCTGATTCAAGTTCAGCCTTACGGGCAATCGCGCCGGTAGCGGCTAGGTCCGACGATGAAGCTACAAGGACATCTGCCAGTAGATCGCCAATCTGTTCCCGAGCTGCTGCTACTGCATCCTCTACAACATCGTCCGCTGTTTCTTGCGCTAACGAAATTAGTTGCGCTATTCGATCTACTTCGATTTTGGTAGCGCCAACCGCTGCCACAGGCCCTTGCTCGTGACTCTCTTCAATTGAACAGGTCGACTGGTCTAACTCAACTCGCGGGGCAGTCTCTAAGGCTTCCTTGATACTTTCAACCGGATTGGGTCGACCGTCATGAACCTGGACTTCTCCTTCCTCGCCACTTCCAGACATACGTGTCTCTGCATCGATGAGACGGTCAGCCACATTGTCCAGCCGCGCCTGCATCTCACCTAACCCAGCGGCTACTCGTTCAAGAAAATCGTCAACCGCATCTGGGTCGTATCCTCTAAAACGTTCCGGGAAATGCTGGGTTTCGAGCAACTTCGGGGTCAACTCCATGAGATGACACTAACAACAAGGGACCGAGACCGAAACTGTGATGGGCAGGGCCTCTGCTAACCGCAGTTAAGAATTGCCCCAGCAAGCACCCATTGGACCAACACAAGAACAACAATCGGTGAAAGGTCAAGCCCGAACCCCCCGAGCCGAAGTGGTGGTAGCGCTCGGCGCAATGGGCCCATTAACGGCTCAGTAACTCGGACCAGGAAGCTTCGCACGATGGCTACGGGACTATCGTTTGCGATTGGGATCCAACTAAAAATAATCCGCCCAAAAATAGCCAGAACATAGATATCGCAAAGGGTGCAGAGAACCTGAGTCATTTTCGAACCCTTGATCAGTAATGCAAACCGCGCTCTTGGAGGCGCTGTCGCTCCTCCTCGGCAAGGTTTACATGAGATGGTGCGAGGAGATAAACTTGGTCAGCTACTTTTTCCATTTTCCCTCCGAGGGCATAACAGAGTCCACTGACAAAATCGATAATTCTCCTAGCGAGGTCTCGGTTGGCTGTCTGCAGGTTCACTATCACTGGCTGATCTGCCTTGAAGCGATCAGCAAGCTGCTGAGCATCATTAAAGGTCCGAGGCGCTACTACGTGAGGTTTAGCGCTAGTTATCGGGATAGTCCTGACCGAACCGCTAGCTGTCAATCCAGCGCTTCCTACGGGAGGAGGTTCACTTTGGTGCGGCATTGTTGGTTGTGCTGTCGCGCTAGTTACAACCGACACTTGTCCGCTTCCAGGCGCGGCAGCGCCTTGTGTCTCATCTAGATGTTGGAGCCCGTCCAACTCGTCATATTGCTCATCGGGTCCCAACCCGAGATAGAGCATTGCTTGCCGCCACATCGAAGCCATCCGCCTCCTCCTAGGTGCCGAGGGTACCGCGGTCTTAGCGGGTGGGGCGATCACCAAACAAAGCAGTTCCGATTCGCACCATCGTGCTTCCGGACTCAATTGCTATTTCCAGATCCTTGCTCATGCCGATCGATCTGTGATGAAGCCCTTGGTCGTCAGCAAAGAGCACGAGTTCCCGGTATGCCGCCCGAATAGAGTCGGCATTATCTTGAGGTCCGATCGCCATTACACCCGTCACTTCCAACCCAGATGAGGTGGCGAGAGAAATAAGTTGACCGGCCTCCGTCAAATGACACCCGCCCTGTGATTCATTTTCTGCAAGATTTACTTGAATCATGACCGAAGAACCCGGGCATCGTTTACTGAGCTCCTGCACTAACGAGGAACGATCTACTGTCTGCCAAACGTTCACAATTTCTGCCACCTTGCGAACCTTGTTTGTCTGCATTCCTCCGATGAAGTGAACATCAATAACTTCGCGTTGTGCGTCATTGAGGTCATTCCATTTGGCGGTCAATTCTTGTGCGTAACTTTCACCGACGCTTTGAAATCCACATTCCGCCGCTAATTTTAAGGACCAAGAACCAAAGCCCTTCGTCACCGCAACTATTTCAACTTGCTCACCACCCAAGGCTAAAACCCGTTCTCGAAGCATGCCGGCTCTATCGAGCAGTTGTTCCCGACTGAGTTCGTCTCCGATGCCCATTACAAAAGTCTAATTTCGGCAATGAGCGCGAATCGTTCATCGTCGCGATTCGCCCTATGCGACCAATACCGAGAATCCTGGGCGGTACATCGAGCAACTTGATGATCAATACCCACCGAATTTCTCGACAGTATTTCCTGCACGGCAGCTCCCAAATCTAGTGCTGGCGATCCGTTTTTTGTTCGGCTTGCTGCTTTGACCCCAATTAGTTTGATCATTTGAGCAAGATCTTTGGTACCGAATTCGTATTCATCTGCAGATATGTGCGGTCCGACAATCGCTCTGAGGTCATCGCATCCGTCTTGACTCATTTGTTCAACAGTATTTGTGATGACACCGTCACGGATTCCGCGCCAACCAGCGTGCACCACGGCAACCGTAGGGCCAGAAAAAGAGCTTCCGTATAGGGCTATTGGCACACAATCAGCGATACGAACTCCAATGCTGGTATCTAACACTCTGGTTATCAGGGCATCGCATTCATAGGTCGGTTGATCAATACAGTCTTCGACCACCTCAACTTCCGCGCTGTGAACTTGATGAGGAAATACCGGACTTCGCCTCTCTTGAGACAAGAAGGACCTTGCCCGGGCGTCACCATCTTTACGGTCCGAAAACCCGACCCGTAATGAGTGTCGGTCTCCGACTCGGCGGTAAAACGTCAACATTTATTAACTACAAATTGTTGAACGTATGCTCTTACTCATTGGAGAAAGGACGGTACGTCGAATTCATCGTCGTCATCGTCGTTGGGGGGATCCATCCGTATCTCGTCGCTCTCATCAGAGTCAAAGATGTCCGCCATCTCTCCAATCGGAGTCGAAGTGGTAGATCGAGTTGAACCAGCAGCACCGTCATCCCAGCGATCGAAGCCAGCAGCGATAACCGTGATCCGAATTTCTTCATCCATCGAGTCGTCGATTACCGTACCGAAAATAATATTTGCGTCAGGGTGTGCCACATCATGTATGACATCAGCCGCATCTCGTACCTCATGTAAGCCAAGCGCATTCGATGCCGTTACGTTCAGCAGGATGCCTCTCGCTCCTTCGATAGAAGCCTCCAACAGAGGACTGGAGACCGCTTGCCGTGCCGCGTTCTCTGCACGGTTCTCTCCGTGGGCTCGTCCGATCCCCATCAAAGCTGATCCGGCATTTGACATGATCATTTTGACATCAGCAAAGTCGGTGTTGATCAACCCTGGGGTCGTGATCAAAGTCGTTATACCTTGGACGCCTTCTCTGAGCACATCGTCTGCCATTTGAAATGCGTCAACCATGGTGGTGTTTTCATTTGTCACACTGAGAAGACGGTCATTAGGGACCACAATTTGAGTGTCCACTCTTTCTCTCAGGTCAGAGATTCCCGCGTCTGCCTGAACTGCGCGTCGTCGGCCTTCAAACATGAACGGGCGAGTTACGACTCCGATGGTTAAGGCACCGCATTCCCGAGCTATATCAGCGATCACTGGTGCGGCACCGGTTCCCGTACCACCGCCTTCTCCGGCGGTAATAAAGACCATGTCGGCCCCTGCCAGGTTTTCCTGAATCTCATCGGTATGTTCTACCGCCGCTTGTCGTCCTATGTCTGGGTCACTTCCTGCCCCCAGACCGCGCGTCAGTTCTCGTCCGATGTCGAGTTTGATATCTGCATCGCTCATGAGGAGAGCTTGTGCGTCTGTGTTTACCGCAATGAATTCAACGCCAGTCAAACCTGACTCGATCATACGATTAACAGCGTTGCAGCCTCCACCGCCAACGCCAACAACTTTAATCACGGCCTGATAATTCTGAGGACTGGCCACTGGGCCTCCCGGTATCTCGCCAAATCTGCTCGTTAGGAACGCAACACTGAAGGTAGCGCAAGTTTCAGTCCTTTAACATCCGCCCGGTCGTTGGTATTGCAATTTGTTGGTTCTTGTCGGATTTCTACTCACTACGTACCACTGCTTTTTCGGGAACTGAGATGTCTATATGACGATCCATTCGCTCCTCATTCTCTAAGTGGTCGAGCAGCGCCGATAGGGCAATGATCTTCGCAGCAAGCCGTTTGTCGTCGCCGAAGATCACCTCTTGGGTATTTTGCAGTGTGCCGCGGATCTCTCCTTCGGCATCCCGTCGCAAACTAAAGAATCGATCTACCAAATTTGTGGGCATCGCTGTAAGAAGTGATAGTAAAGCGGAACTGTCGCTAGCCAAATAAGTACCTGGGGACCCAGCGGCGTGCACGCCGGTGAGGCGAGGTAATTCTGGGGGAGCCATCAGTCCGTTACTCAAGACAGTTCCGTCTTCAGCTATCAAAGCCCAACGTTCAGGCTCGGTTAGGGCGAGCGCTACGGCCTTATGCTCAGTGACGTCAATTGTGATCGTGCCGCTCCAGGAACGATCGACGTTTACTGATTTAACCCACGGCAGTCCTTCAAGTTTTCGCTGGCTTTCTCCTAGGTCCAAGGAAAGCAAGGGGTCGCCGACTCGAAATCCCAGCCGTCCATCTACCTGTTCGAGTGTGAGCTGATGAAGCCCATGGACCTCGAGTTCCTCAACATCTAGTAGGGCTGAACGTCCTAGGAGTATGTACCCAGAAACGAGGATGACGATTGCTGCAGTTATCCAGATCGAGATTTTCCCTACTCTGTATGTGCCCCTGGGTTTGGTCCAATCCGGAGACATGTCTAGCCTTCAAATCCGATTCGCTGTATTTCGGTTCGGAGCACAATGCCAGTTTCTGACTGCACTCTTTTGGCGACGGCGGTAATCACCGCATCAACATCGGCTGCTGAGCCGCCTGGATCGGCTTGGACGAAGTTGGCGTGCTTAGACGAAACTTGCGCTGAGCCGATCCTGAAACCTTTTAGGCCGAGCCGGTCGAGAAGTTCACCGGAGGTTTCCCCCTCAGGATTTACGAAAACCGAGCCAGCGTTTTGGCCTCCCGGCTGATTTTCTCGACGCCATTGCACGATCTCGCTCAACATTTTCGCGCTGCGACCAGTTTTGTCGTGTTCTAGTTGAAGGGTCGCACCGAGGACAACTTGGTCTCGAGTCACGGCGCTTCTTCTGTAACCGAACCTCATTTCATCTTTAGTTTTGGTTCGGCTGACGGAAGCCAGCAAATCAAAAAGATGGACTTTTTCGACAGATGCCGCCATGTCGCCTCCATGGCCTCCGGCGTTCATTCGAACAGCGCCTCCAATGGATCCAGGAACACCCACTGCCCACTCGAATCCGGCTAGGTCGGCGGAGACGCATCGACGGGCCAGGGAAGGCAACGCTACGTTGCTCCCAGCGCGGACACTTGCGGCTTCGCGGTCAATTGTGGTGGTTTCGAATTGCTTTCCAAGGGCGACGGTTATGCCGGAGAACCCCATATCTGATACCAGCAGATTTGAGCCTTTACCTATCACCAAGACAGGTAAATCTGTCTCGTTTCGGGCCCTAGAGATTGCTTCTAAATCTGTTTCTGTTTGCACCTCTATGTATAGAGCGGTATCTCCGCCAACTCTGTATGTCGTCTGAACGCCGAGATTCACATCAATTTGTACGTGTGGCCCCATGATCTCGGACGCGTGCTTGATGGCCGCAGCGTTCTCCCAAACTCTGTTCACGGTTCTAGGGCTTTGCGACGTGCCTGTACTTCATCGGGAACAGAAGTCAAATCCCCGGCGCCCATGGTGAGGCATAGGTCACCGGCTCGAAGGGTTGAGTTCAAATAATCTGCTACTTGCTCTCGACCCGGCAGATATGTAATCGAAGCATTCGGGTGAGCATCGAGAACTGCGCGTACGAGTAAATCCCCAGTAACACCTGGGCGAGGGTCCTCACCTGCCCCATAGATGCCCGTCAGAACTATGTGGTCAGCATCAACAAATGAATTTTCAAATTCTCGCCAGAGGTCCGCTGTTCGGCTGTAGCGGTGAGGCTGAAATACAGCTACTATCCTTTCCCAATTGCCAGCATTTGCAGCTGCCAACACAGACGAAACTTCACTGGGTAGGTGGGCGTAGTCATCGACATAAACCACGCCGTCTTGTTCGCCCCGAAATTCAAATCTGCGAGCCACACCGGCGAACCTGCCCAATGCAGCCAACGTTGACTCCACTGGGGCTCCGAGTTCCACTGCCGTGGCAACCGCGGCGGTAGCGTTGAGAATGTTGTGAACTCCTGGGACGGGAAGTTCGCACGATCCAAGTTGCTTGGGTCCGTGCCAAATCTCAAATGTTGACGAATAACGCTGGCTCTTCACATCAACAATTCGGTAGTCGGCGTGTTCCGACCTTCCGTAAGTCACGCACTGACCAACTGTCGCAGCGATGTTTTGTGCACATGGGTCATCAAGGCACATCACTCGAGGACCCTCAGCTGCAGCGACAAATTTTTCGAATGCTGCAACCAAAGCTTCGTAAGATCCAAAAAAATCCAGGTGGTCTGCCTCCACATTGGTTATTACTGCAGCTTCAGCGCCGAGTCTCAAGAAAGTTCCATCGGATTCGTCTGCCTCAACGACGAAAAGGTCCCCATCATCATTCCACACCGCTCCTGAGCCAATATCGTTCAAATCCCCACCAACGATGAACGACGGGTCGAGGCCAGAGGCTGTTAGGGCTAATGCCAACATTGACGAGGTTGTAGTTTTGCCGTGAGTGCCAGATACAGCAATCGTCCGTTTCTTTTCGCAGATTGCAGACAAGACGTCAGCGCGACTCCATACAGGGCGCCCCAAATTCTGAGCTGCGATTATCTCCGAATTGTCGTCGGGCACAGCAGTTGACCGACAAACAATGGTTGCATCTCCAATGTTTGTCGCGTTATGTCCGATGTCAATTCTTGCCCCAAGTGAACGCAATCGATTCACACCTACCGATTCCCGCAAATCGCTTCCGCTTATTTGATGACCCATTGACAACAGCACTGCAGCGATTCCATTCATCCCAGCGCCACCAGCCCCTACGACGTGGACTGAGACACCTTGTGGCAGGGAGGTCTCAGTTGAATCCGACGGCTTCACGTTGTCCCATCTTTTTGATTAGTGGTTGATCTAGGTATTGAGCAATGCTGTACCACAAGGTCTGCGACTCTTTGTGTCGCGTCTCGAGGTCCAACACTTCTTTTTTGCCGTGCTAGTTCTGGATCTATTTCCCTTTGGATTCCTGCCAACATCTGGGTCACTTCGGCTGACAGGCGCCCCCCGTCTAGGTCTTCGTCCTCAATGACCGTCGCCAACCTTGATTTAACGAGTGATTCAGCGTTTCGGCGTTGGTGGTCATTCGGAGCGTGCGGCAGAGGAACAAGGATTGACCGAACGCCCAGCAAAGCAATCTCTGCGACCGTTGACCCCCCTGGCCGACACACGATCAGATCTGCAGCTGCCATAGCTTTGGGTAGTTCTTCGTCATATTCGATTGCTCTTATATTGTCGGGAAGATCGTTGGGCACTAGGTGCCAGTCTCGTCGACCCACAACATGATGAACCATCGGCAGGTCCGACATCTTCGCCGCTTGCCACAATGCCTCGTTAATACGTCTTGATCCTAGAGAACCTCCAAAGACGACAACCACTGGGTCGCCAATTGGCCATTCCAAGTCCAGCCGGCTTGATCTACCTAACCGGTTTGCCTCGATAACAGATTCACGCAGTGGGTTTCCTGTTACAACTTCATTCCTTAAGCCTGTTCCAGAATTCGGAACTGCTGCAGCTTTTGCGAATCTCGTCAACAAACGATTGACACTTGATGCGACCGAGTTTTGCTCCGCCAACAGCAAAGGAATCCTCAGAACTATTGCGGCCACGGCCGCTGGCACCGCTGCATAGCCACCGAGCGACATAACGATGCCTGGGCGGTGGCGTGCAACGACCACAATTCCTCTGAGGACACCCCAGAGAATTGTTAAAAGATTCCAGAAGTTTTTGAAAGAGAAGCTTCGACCGTTAAGCCCTCGTCCTGAAAGAGCTCTCAGGGCATAACCAGCAGTTGGAACCATCGTGGTTTCAATTCCACGCGAGCTGCCAACGAAACCGATTGCCTCTTTATCCCAACCTCGGTTCACGAGTTCGTTTGCTACTGCAAGGCCTGGTAAAAGGTGCCCGGCTGTTCCACCCCCTGCTATTACCAAGCCCCCGCGTGAACAAAGGGTACGAGAAGAATTGGGCCGGTTCATCGTGTTTGGCGCGCGATATTGAGGAGTAAACCAGCCGCTAAGGCGTTAATGATTAACGAAGTGCCGCCGTATGAGATAAACGGCAGTGTCACTCCTGTTAACGGCAAGAGCCGCAAGACGCCTAAGAGATTCACTAAAACTTGGACTAGGAACCAGATAGATATACCTGCTGCTACCAGCGATCCGAAAACATCAGGTGCCATTTGCGCCGTCCGAAATCCAGTGAGGATGATGGTACCGAGAAGGACTAGCACCGCCATGGCCCCTACAAAACCCAGCTGTTCTCCGATTACAGCAAAAACTAAATCGGTGTGTGCCTCCGGGACCCAACCCCACTGGGCGTGACCACCGGCAAGCCCTGTTCCTTTCAACCCGCCATTTGCCAAACTGACCAGCCCTTGGCTCTGTTGCCAACATGCGCCCTCTATGTTCTCTTCACAAGAGAGAATCGCCTTTATCCTGGCCATTCGGTACGACGCTCCAACCACAGAGAACAACCCAACTGCCAGTCCTGATGCCGCCAATATGCAGAGATGTTTGAAAGGGACGCCAGCTGCCCACATCATGCCTAAGGTGATACACCCGATAATGACGGCTGTTCCGAAATCTGGTTGAAGCAGAATTAAACCGCAAATAACGGCAATGCATATGCCAACGGGGACAGTGACTCGGTCGAGGCGGTCAAGGAAATAGCGTCGTTGATCCAAAAAAGAGGCGATCGCTACTACAAGAGCAAACTTGGTTATTTCCGAAGGTTGGAAACTAAAGAGTCCTAGGTCAAGCCCACGTGTGCTGCCGTTGACTGTCCGCCCTGTAAAAATGACTAGGAGTAACGACAGCGTTGAAACAATCAGGAGAGTAGGGGCCAATCGCCTCCAGCGGCGATAATCCCGCCCAACCGATAACAACAAAGCAAAGATTGCAATTGCGACGTAAGTCGCATGTCTGGTGAAGAGAGAGAAGGCATCACCCGTTTGAGTCACGGCTGTCCACGTCGATGCTGACAGCACCACAACCACTCCCGTCAGCATGAGGAGAAGCACCGATGCAAGCATCGCTAAATAACGCAAGGGTGGCCCAGCAGATCTTGAGGCAACATTTCTGCCTGATGGAAGGGAATCAACAACGGCGCTCATGACAAACCCGCTTCACTCTTGAGTTGCTCTACGACGCGTTTGAAGTCATTGCCGCGTTCGATGTAATTCGGGTACCAATCGAACGAGGCACATGCAGGAGATAGGACAACATCTGCATCAGAACCCTTCGCGAGTTGAGTGGCCTGGCTTACAGCCTCTTCCATTGAATTAGCGGTGAGGCTAGGGACTAGACCGTTAAACACTTCAGTCAATATCGAACTTGTTTCGCCGATTGTCACTACTCCAACGAGTGCGGGAGCGAGCGTTCTTAACTCAGAAAGGTCTATACCTTTATTTCGGCCTCCAACGATAAGTACTGCACTGGTAAAGCCGTTGAGAGCTGCGATAGTCGCGTGCGGCGTTGTCGCTTTACTATCATTGAAGAATCGAAGGCTCCCGACGGTGGCAATGTATTCCATTCGGTGCACTAGGCCTTCAAAACTCGAGAGGACTTCAGCAACTGATTGTTTTGAAGCTCCCATGGAGAGAGCCAGGGCCGCCGCGGCGCAGGCATTGAGTCGGTCGTGTGGTCGCGACAACGGCATGTCTGATATGGCGATTACGGGCGCACCATGAGCCACCAACCCAGATTCATCGCAATGAACGTGACCGGCATCTAATCCGAAGGTAATCAGCTGCGCATTAATGCCGGCCATCCAAGGTCTAATCGCATCATCGTTATGTGGCGCTATGGCAAAATCATTTTGCTGTTGGCGTTCCCAAATTTTTGACTTTGCCGCGGCGTAGGCCTGGAAACTTCCGTGCCAGTCAAGGTGATCAGGTGCGAGATTAAGCCACGTCGCCGCATCGGCTTTAAATAGTCGTGTTCTGTCTAACGCAAACGAGGAGGCCTCAACTACAAAGATCTCAGTTTGGGGTAGGTCGTCAATCGCCGCGATAAAAGGAACTTCGGTGTTCCCAACGGCAGCAGCCTTCAGTTCTGACTTGCGTAACATTTGTGTAGTCAGCTCAGTCACAGTCGTCTTGCCATTGGTTCCGGTGATGGCGAGGCGCGGACGATTGTCGAAATAGGCAGCAAGATCTAATTCGCTTAATACAGGAATCCCCGTTTGGTCGGCCAGGATATGTAACTGGTGACTACGAGGTATTCCGGGGCTGGGAACGATGCTCGAGGCTTGGCTAATAACCTCTCGGATTTGTGATTGTGAACTGGAATCAAACAGTTCGCAATCAAACTGTTTAGCAACATTGGCTACTGATTTCGGGTTGTCATCTAGGGCTACAACCTCATGGCCTCGTGCTGTAAGGGCAGCCATTATTGCAGTACCTGTTACCCCTAGACCACCAACCACGACCTTCTCAAGGTCGAACGTAGTCAAAACAGACCCCCCAGAAGTACAGTTCCCGCTGCGTCCAACCCAATGAAGTCCGCGTAAAATGCGCCAAGAGCAAACGCAACGCAGATGCCATTGATGATCCACATCCGAATGAGGACAGTGGTTTCTGGCCATCCCGCTAACTCGAAGTGGTGATGTATCGGGGCCATTCGGAAAACACGTCGACCGAATAAGCGATAACTGGCAACTTGCACGATTACCGACACTGTTTCCAAGACATACAAAGCCCCGATTACGGGCAGGAGTAGGTGAGTTTCCAGCAGTAGCGCTAGGCCGGCGAAAGCGGTACCTATAGCTAGCGAGCCCGTGTCTCCCATGAAAATTCGTGCGGGTGGCGCATTCCACCAAAGGAATCCGATGCAAGCTCCAGTCATCGCCGCTGCGACAATCGCTAGATCTAGAGCATGATTTACGTCATAGCTTTCCGGGTGTCTGAAAATCCAATAACCAATGATGACGAAGGCTGAGAAACCAATCGCAGAAGACCCTCCAGCTAGGCCATCTAATCCATCGGTAAGGTTTACGGCATTGGCGGTAGCGATCACTAAGATCGAAGCCCATACAACCCACATAATTTTGCCAAGAGTGAGTCCCGGGAAGTCAGCTCGAGTTATCGCTATTACTGGGCTTGTCTGTGCCCAATACATCGCTAGAAGAGAGAATCCGACGGCCACGCCGAGTAGTCCGATGATTTTGGCAGATTTGTTTAGCCCAAGGTTTCGTTCTCTACTTACCTTGATCCAGTCATCAATTAACCCAACACCGCTGGCAGCAACGATTGCGGCCACCAAAACTAAGCCAGATCGCGTAAAGATTGTTTCAGATCGTAGATGGCTAATGAGATAGCCGCTTACCGCTCCGAGCACAATGGCAACGCCGCCCATTGTCGGAGTTCCAGCTTTTGTAAGGTGGCCTTGTGGTCCATCTAGCCGAATGGGTTGCCCCACACCCCTGGCTCGCAACCAAGGGACAAGCACCCGTGTTCCTATGAGGCTGACCCCCATAGAAACACCAGCCGCGATTAAGAGGGCAATCACGACCGAGGAGTCCTAGCTCTCTCAAGCAACGCCTCTTTCGCTGCCTTCACGTCATCGAAGGGTCTTTCTTCACTTCCAACTATTTGATAGGTCTCGTGCCCTTTGCCTGCGATCAAAATTGAGTCACCATCTGCAGCATGGTCGATAGCAAACTGAATTGCCTCGGCTCGCTGAAGTAGGACCCTCGGAGTTGCACTTCCCGCTTCGATGCCGCTAACAATTTCCGCCGCAATGTCAGCCGGTTCCTCAGAACGTGGATTATCCGAAGTCACTACTACTTCGTCGGCCAATTCTGCGGCTATCTGACCCATGAGGGGTCGCTTCTGTGGGTCTCGATCCCCACCTGCACCAAAGACCACCCACACACGCCCGCCTGAGAAACCTCGAAGAGTCTGCAAGGCCTGCGCTAAAGCTTCAGATTTATGGGAGTAATCGACTATCACCGCTAGGTCTGATCCTGGAACCGTAACCGGTTCCATTCTGCCCCTAACGGGCTCCACCTTCTCAAGCCCCGAAGCAATGCTGTTCTCGTCAAAACCAAAGCCTTTCAAGGTTTCACCTACGAGAAGCAGGTTGAACAAATTGAACATTCCGAGCAGTCGAGTTCGTACCCGATGCCCTCGCCATGTGAAGCTAGAAATTGCTGCATCAAGATTGGGGTTACCAATCATGTCTGGATCAACAGCAACTACATCTTGAAGGTCTAGTTTCATCAGTTCGCTAGCAAGACGCTTCCCCCACTCATCGACTACAGAGACAACTGAGAGTCCACGTGTTTGATCGAACAGGCGACGTTTGGCCAGGAAATACTGCTCCATATCTTCATGGAAATCGAGATGTTCAGGACTGAGGTTCGTGAAGACACTTCCAGCGAATTCAGTACCTCCTACTCGTCCAAACTCAAGGCCGTGTGATGAGATTTCGACACAGGCCCATTCCTCCCCCCGTCCTTGCATTTCCGACAGCGTTTTTTGGAATTCAGGGGCTTCGGGAGTTGTATGACTTCCATCTAAAGTTCCTATAACTCCTGCCGAGGCATCACACGCTCTTAACGTTTGGGCCAACGCTTGTGTAACAGTTGTCTTGCCCGCAGTACCGGTGACACCGACAACCTTTATTTTTCTTGACGGATGACCGTAAACAGCTGCGGAGGCCGCGCCGAGAGCTTTTCTGACATTGGATACAACTACCTGTGGTACCGCTAGGTCTAGCTGCCGTTCAACTAGTAGTGCATCAGCACCTTCTTTTACCGCCTCCGCCGCATAGATATGGCCATCATGTTTCTCTCCGCTGATGCAGGCAAAAAGATCACCTTTGGCTACTGAACGGCTGTCGTGGCTTACGCCTGAGACTTCTGCCTCTTGGTTTCCAGCCGACTCGTTAACGATCACCGCGCCGGGGCACTCATCTATTATTTCGCTAAGGGAGATTCGCTTCATCATCGTTTACTCAGTCTCAGGTACGCCGATGGTGGCCAAGGTTTCAGTGGCTATAGCTGCAAAAACGGGGGCAACAGCACGACCAGCGCTGTGGTCGTCGGGTTCGTCGAGTACAACCACGATGGTGATCTGAGGATCTACCGCTGGAACGAAACCGGCGAAGATTGATGTGTATTCATCTCCGTAACCTGGTCGATCTTTCATTGGTTTTTGAGCGGTTCCTGTTTTCCCTGCAGCGCTGTAGCCCTCAACCGCTGCTTTCGTTCCTGTCCCAGAGACAACGACACCCTCAAGCATCTCGCGCATTTGCTTGACAGTTGCCGCGGTGAGCACTTTTTGGCCATCGGGTACAACGGCCGGACGAAAGGAACCTGCCGGAGTAACAGTTCCATGAACTAAGGAAGGCGGAATATATAGACCATCGTTTGCGATGACGTTATAGGCAGCGGCTATCTGGATCGCCGTGACTGAAATCCCTTGGCCAAAGGAGATGGCGGCAAGGTCTGTGCCTTCCCACCTTTGAGGTACTTTCAGCTTTCCCCGGCTTTCGTCAGGCAGAGACGGGGCTTCACTATTTCCGCTGCTGTACTGTCCAAATCCGAATCGTCGAAGGTAGCTGTGTAACTGATCACTTCCCACTCGTTCTGCAATCTGAATGGTCCCTACGTTCGATGATTTTGCCAAAATCTCACGGACTGAAAGTTGCTGGCCCCCATATGGATCCGAATATTTTTTATCTGCGAATTGGTATGTATTGGGAATCTCAAAAATTTCTTCAGGGGTCACGCGCCCTTCTTCTAGCGCTGCCGCGATTGTAAAGGTCTTGCTTATTGATCCAGGCTCAAATGTCTTGATATAGGCCGAACTCTTCGCTGCGACCCCGACACTCCCACCTTCGTTGGAACGGTCGATATCTACAAGCGCCAACACCTGCGCAGTCTCCGCGTCTAGGACAACCGCTGTTCCCCAATTTGCCCCACTTGCATCTACTGCGTTCTTCAGGGTTCGTTCGGCGAAATACTGAGTTCCTCTGTGAATAGTTGTGACCAAATCAGAACCGGGTTCAGCTGCCTGGTACTCAAGATCTCCGCCGGGTAATCGTATCGACCTTCTGGCTGCCACATAGTCCTGACGAACCCCTGCCTTACCTGAAAGCAAGTGGGCATACTGAACCTCGATGCCGTTGAGGGGCTCTTCGTCAATATTGACCTGTCCAAGAAGGTTGCGTGCGAACTCATCTCCATTGGGATAGAAGCGCGCTTTCTCTTCCCTAATTTCGATGCCTACTTCATCCAACCAGCGCACCTGGTCAGCAACCTCACCCGTGACCTCTCTTTTGAGGTTGATGTACGTCTGTTGCTGATTGGTAAGACGGTCATAAAGACTGTCAATAGACATCCCAAGTATTGGGGCCAAAAGGGACGCCGTTTTTCGTGGTCTGTCCACCAGACCCGGGTTTGCCCCAATAGTCGGCAGCGAATCTGTCACAGCAAGGAGGCCGCGCTCCCTGTCAAGGATGTTGCCAGTAGCACCCTCAATCATCGTCTTATCCTTGTGCCTATAGATCTCGCTTAGGTGCTGTTCTCGGTCGATCACTTGGATCTCAAAGAGTCTTGTGGCGATAAGAAGAAGCAACCCAGAGCTTAAGAAGATAAGCCGTCCGATCCGTTGACTCCTATACCCGACCCTTCCAAACGGTTGAGAAAAAAAGGAAGTCTGTTGACTGGAAGTCTTAGGTTGCCGCTGAGTGGCTCTTAGTTCCGGGGTTTCCAAGGAGACTTTCATAAAATGCCCGGACTTACCGCTATCGCCTGTTAGTGGGCGAAGCCGATATTGCTGTGCCAGCTAGAAGTCGGTCGACGTCCGCGGGGTTCGTGGACCCCATTCCGCTAGATGCTGTTGTCCCCAGCGAGTTTCCAATGGCCAAATGCTCCGATCGAACCTGTATTTGCGTTGAAGACTCAGCTTTGGTCATTGCAAGTTTTCCGTTGGCCCAATGCTCGATCTCCGCGGGAGTTTTTGCGTTCTGATCTTGCAGTTCCAAAGCTTTTATCGATTGCGCTACTTCGGCGATCTCAACTCGCAGCGCGGTTAACTCAACATGTCTCGCCCTGATCATTGTCCAGTTAAACGCGAGTCCAAAGAGGATCGTTAACGTGACGACACCAAAAATCGTTGTGAGCCCGACAAATCGAGACCCAAGGGATCTGAAGCTTTTCTTAAAAGCGAAACTGGGTCCATCCGCAATTTCGATTACTTCTCCGGTCACCGGAAACTCAGTGACGATCGCCGCAGCCATGAATCTTATGCCTCGCCTACCGATAGGCGTTCCGCCGCTCTGAAGCGAGCACTTGCTGCCCTTGGGTTAGCTTCGATTTCCTCTTCAGTGGGTCGAACTACCTTCCTTCGAAGAAGTTTGACGCTCGATTCGGAACCGCATATGCAGGGCAAAGTTGATGGGCATTCACATACCCCATCAGCTGCCTCGCGAAAGACTTGTTTCACTATTCTGTCCTCTCCAGAGTGGTAGGAAAGAACGACAATTCGGCCTCCAGGGCTGAGTCGTTCAATGATTTGTTTCAGTGCTGGCTCTATGAGCTCCAGTTCGCTATTCACCGCAATGCGAATCGCCTGAAAAGTTCTCATTGCAGGGTGCCTACCGGTTCTCCGAGTCGCTGCAGGGACAGCTCCTCGAACAATCTCAGCTAATTCAGTTGTTGAGTTGATAGGACGTGCTGCGATGATTGATTTCGCTATGCGGCGAGCGAAGCGTTCATCCGAGTTGTTTCGCAATATGTAGGTCAACTCGGCTTCTTCGTAACTATTTACAATGATCGACGCATTTAATGAATCGGTCGGATCCATCCTCATATCTAGTGGGCTGGTGAAGCGGTGCGAGAACCCTCGTTCAGGAGTGTCAAGCTGATGACTGCTAACACCAAGATCAAAAATCGCTCCATTTAGTGATCTGCCATCATCGTCGAGAATTTTGCCGATTTCGTCGAAGCGAGCGTGACGAACCTGCGCCCGATCACCGAAATCTTTGAGTCGGTTAGCCGCAACATCAACCGCTGAAATATCTCTATCGACTGCAAGCAACTCCCTTCCAGAAGCTTGGGAAAGGAGGGCTTGGGCATGTCCGCCTCCTCCGACGGTGGCGTCAACAAACAGACCATCTTCTATCGGTTTGAAGGTGTCGAGAATTTCTTGGAGCATCACAGGTTGGTGAGTGAAAGATTTAGAAGGGCTAGCTAGTTCGACCGAAGGGTGTGAATCTTTGGCGGACAGCGTCATGGTTGTTCCCCATCATTAAATTCATCTGGGGATTCCAATAATGAGTCGCCGACTTCGGTTATTTCTTGCCATCGTGACCTGTCCCAAATCTCCACTTCGTCGATTGCTCCAACGATTACGCAGTCGCGTTCTAAATGCGCGAAAGAACGCAAATCTTCGGGCACCGCGATGCGTCCTTGTTTGTCGGGAAGAACGCGGGAGGCTCCTGCTCCAAAGGATCTCTTCGCCGACCGGTGACGTATATCCCCTTCTTCAGATCGTGACGCCATGGTGTGCGCTATGTCGCGAAAGCGTTCCGGGGTGAGTAGAGCTAGGCAACCTTCGGGTCCTTTTATTAAGAATCCGCTCTGATCGAAAGACGTACGAAAGGAGGCAGGAAGCACTATTCGCCCTTTGATGTCTAGGGCGTGCTCAAACTGTCCTACAAATAGTTCGTCCACATCTTGCCTAACACATTGCCTCACTTGGAGTGAGGGGAATCCTTGCAGCTTGGAATTGGAAGGAGTTAACCCACTTTCTTCCCTATCGCGCCACTTTGTGACACTTTATGGCTATTTTGCCCCGCCGTCCAGCCAATCCCGAAGACTTTCACCACTTTGCGTCAGAGATAACGAATCACATGGGTGTAATTAACCACACTACGTAACTTAAAAGCGCGCTTAAAGTGGCTGGCTATGACTCACAGTGCTTTTCTTGTCATCTCGAATACCATCAAGGGCTCTGGATTCGCCTCAAGCAGACAACGGAAGCGGGTTGAGGATATACGTCTCCCATTCAGGTGGTAGACCCCGCCGTAACGCCGCTGCTACCGCTATCGGTTCTGGCGCGTAGGGGGGTGTCCTCAGCTTGAACTTCGAATGTTCGGGGAGGGTGTCACCCTTTGCCGCGTTACAGGAGCGACAGCACGCGACAACGTTTTCCCACTCATGTTCGCCGCCCTTGCTCCGTGGATAAACATGATCAATGCACTCAGCCCGACGGCCACAGTACTGACATAGATATGCGTCACGAGCGAACACCGCTTTCTTATGCAATGGTGCTCGACGACGATAGGGAGCAGCAACTTGATAGCAAAGACGGGCTATCGAAGGTGCCGCCAATTCGAGCCGCTCAGAACGCACCAAATGGTCGCTTTCATGGACCATCTCAGCTTTTTCAGTAATTAACAACAGAAGCGCCCTTCGAACCGACACTATCGATAAGGGCCTATAGCCGACATCCAAAAGCAGAGTTCGGTCAGAGAGAACGGAGTGGCCCACCCCCTTCATGGCGTTCTCGACTTCCAGGTCCTGCACCAGTCCAGCCAAGCGACGATATCGATTCCCATCTGTTTGGGATCTCCGAATCCGTCGCCTCCATACATCGTTACTAGCCGAAATCTAAGGAAGTCACTATCGGGGAGCGGCAAGAAAGGAGCACTCCCCCACCACCGTTTTGGCGCCATTCGCCATAATGTCGTCAGGCTCACCGGCCACAGTCTTGGCCTTGTCGCAACAGCAACGACTGCCGTAAGAAATAACCTGGGGGGAGTTCGTCCAACACTCACCCGACCAATCCTAATCAGATCTGCCCGGCGCGAGGGTCTATGCCCACGCTCCTAAATCCCACCGCGGCAGCACCCACAAGAGGGGCGGCTTCCCCAAGATCAACTCGTGAGATCTTAACGCCCCGCGAGAACTCAAGCCTGCAGCGTTCAGCTAACTCCCGGTTAGCAGCTTCTAAAAATATGTGACCGAATCCCAGAGCAACTGAACCTCCAACCAATACTTGTTCTAAATCCAATAAGTTGACAGCTGAAGCCACCGCCCTGCCTACCATCGTCCCGGCGCGAGCTCGTTCTTTGAGGTCAGCCTCTGCTGGCGTTGCACCGGTACGGCGAGCAATCGCTGGGCCAGAAGCTTCTGCCTCCAAACATCCTCGAGCTCCACATGCACACTCAGCCCCGTCAGGTTCGACAATGACATGACCAATATGGCCGGCGTTACCATCGCCTCCGTCTAAAAGTTTTCCGTCGACAAACAGCCCACCGCCTACTCCAGTCGACACCACCATCGCCATAAAACTCGTGAAATCTCTACCGGCTCCAAACCAAGCTTCCCCCAGGGCTAACGCTTTAGCATCGTTATCGATAGCTACAGGCACTTGCAGGCTGTCCTGAAGGCTTCTCAGTAGCGGAAAATTCCTCCAAGCAGGAATGTTCAGAGGCGAGACCAGCGAACCAGCCAAGGTCATCGGTCCTCCGCAACCAACGCCGCAAACGTCAAACTTTCCCTCAGTACCGGCGACGGTTCGGATTAAATCTAGCAACGATTCGAAAAGTAACTCCGCTGACGCCGACTGGTCTGTAGGAACCTGGCGTTCATTTAACATTCGACCATCGCCGGTGATCAAGGCCGCCGCAAGCTTGGTCCCGCCGATATCAATTGCGAGCGCAGTGTTCGACCTCGTCACCTCACTCAGAGGTCATCCTTACGGAGACGGTTGCGCATTCGTTCAGAAAACCCACCCATATTGGCACGCATCTGACCGCTACGAACCTGGCCCGTGACTTTTTCAAAACCGGCTTTACCCATTTTGCGCAAATTTCGTTCAATCACAACTGCACAAACAAACATCGTAAGAAACGCTACGAAAGCTAGTCCAAAGTGAACTTGAAGCGCAGCTACTACGCCTACCAAACCCGCTACGCCGACAATTACCGCCCATTTAATGTTTCGTAGGGCGTGTCTATAAAGCGTCGTTTCTCCGACCTCTCGAGCAAACTCGGGATCGGAGTCGTAGAACTCCTTCTCTATCTGATGGAGTATGCGCTGTTCGTCGTCAGAGAGCGGCACTAAGTCTTCCGTTCGTAGGTACTTCCATTCTAGGACGAGTAACGGGCCGGATCGACATCAGGATCATTATCAGCCGTTATTCTCGATTCGCCGGTTCGGAAATCCTGGCCGAATAGCGGAATGGCCGTACCTCTGTCGAATGCGGTCCATCGCAGTCGAAAGCTTCCCCCAACCTGAGTTGGTCTCCTCAACACCAGTCAAAGTGAGTTGTTGGGGTCCTGGTAGGCCCAGGCGACTTAGCCCAACCCCCAGCAGTCTGACGCCTTGTCGGAGATCAAGTTCTGCCAGTAGTTCAGTCGCCTTCCCGGCTATTTCGGGCAAAGTGTTGACTGCTTCTTCGAGAGTCGCTGACCTTGTGATGTAAGTCATGTCTGGCCGTCGCACTTTCAGATGGATGGTTCTGCCAACTAGGCCTTGCTCTCGTGCTCTCGATGAAACTGAATCAGAAAGTCGAACGATTTCACTAATCAGAGTGGCCTGTTCGTAAACATCGGAATCGAAAGTTTCTTCATGGCTAATCGACTTTCGCTCTCGTTCAGAGTCAACATGTCGAACATCAATACCTCGACTTAGCTTTGAGAGCTGATTTCCGTGAGAAGTACCAAGTTCTTCAACTAAAAGCTGTCTTGGAACCGACGCCAAATCCCCCACTGATGAAATTCCTAAACTCTTTAACTTCTCTAGGGTCGCTCTCCCAACACCCCACAAGGCCTCAACGGGATGTGCCTCCAGAAATTGGGTAGCTGCATCGGGGTAAACAACAAAAACCCCTACTCCGGGCTTCACCCCATCGGAGCTTGCCTTTGGTTTGGCTGCTACAGAAGCCAACTTAGCGAGCAACTTCGAGCTAGCAACACCTACCGAACAGTCGAGACCCACACCTTCATAAACATCGTTGCGAATCTGCCACGCTATTTGTTCTGAGCTTCCGAAGAGTCTGTGTGCTCCACTCACGTCGAGAAAAGCCTCATCCAGGGCTATGGGTTCCAGCTGAGGTGTAACTGCATACAAGATTTGATGAACTTCTCGCGATACTTCTCGGTAACGCGAGAAGTTTGACCGAACGAACACGGCCTCCGGGCAAAGTTTCTTTGCCACGACGCTCGACATCGCTGAGCGGACACCCCTTGAACGCGCTTCGTAGCTGGCGGATGCCACCACACCTCGTTCCGAGTCACCTCCGACTATGACCGGTTTACCGATCAAAGAAGGGTCATCTCGTCGTTCCACCTCGACATAAAAAGCATCCATATCGACGTGGAGTATCGACATCTCTTCCACCGGATCAGAATATTCCCGGCCTAGCGACACAAGCGCTCAACGCAGCACCATCAAACTTAGATCCGCTCGACGCGAAGTTCGGTGTTGGAGCTTCCGTGAATTCGGTATCGGTATTCACCATCCTCTGGGACATCATCATTCAGGTAGCCCATCAGAGGTTGACGCAACCACAGTTGTTGGCCTTCGAGTAATTCGCCGATGTCGTCGCGCTGAATCCATTCGGCCGCCCTCACTATCCCATCGGGGTCGTCTA
>Ga0066850_10000409_pt1 | contig 23268 bp, 24 predicted proteins | sample ETNtaG_4_FD_67282 | JGI IMG/M metagenome (GOLD analysis project Ga0066850, IMG submission 67282) | Marine microbial and viral communities from oxygen minimum zone, Eastern Pacific Ocean - ETNP201406SV67 | ecosystem: Environmental > Aquatic > Marine > Oceanic | place: Pacific Ocean: Eastern... | reverse complement strand
ACGGCGTGGCCTATGAGTTGAACGGTGCAGCAGACGCTTTCGCAATTGAAGGCTCAGACTTCAGTCAGTTCGATGCGACAGGCCAAACCTGGAATATCGTTGGCGATATCGTCGATGGCAACGGTGGATCCCCCAACTGTGCTTGGGATAAGGAGAACGGCGGCTGCTAGTAATTTAAAGCAGACATGCATGGCTCAGCGGCCATGCCACGTCGAATACCGTAAGGACCGCCGGGCTCGAGCCCGGCGGTCCTTCGCTTTGTTTGAGCATTGCAAAAAGATTGCAATCCCTCGTCTCGACCAGTTCAGCGTGACGAGCAATGAAGTTCCCGCCTAGAGTCCAGGTAGCGGACTTGTAGGTCGTTCGTTTAGGCGCCCTGTGCGGGTGGTCTTATCATCAATTCAAACTCAAATTATGAGGGGTGTGCCAAATGGGCATCAGACGTAAGCTTTTGCGTCTCCTCGCTGTTCTTTTCGCTTTCGCAATGGTTGCGGCAGCGTGCGGAAGCAGTGATGACGACGATTCATCGAGCGGTGGTTCCGATACGGAAACTACTGCTGCACATAGCGACGATGGAGGTGAAGAAGAAGAAGAAGAAGAAGACACCTCTATTGGTGGTGGGCTATCTCAGGATGCTGCTGAAAAAGCGATAGAAGGCGACGACGAGGAAGAAGAAGTCGATGAAGACGCTCCTACCTTTGACCGCAGCACACTTGACGGCATCTGGGAAGAAGCTGCCTACAACCGGCAGAAGATGGTGGACAAGATCACAGCGAAAATGGACGCCGGCGAATGGGGTGTCGGTGACGACAACATTCTCCGGGGACCAGCTGGATTCGAAATCGATCTGAATGATTGCCCAGCTGACTGGAGCAACACAGACGGTGTCACCGACAGTCAAATACGTATTGGTCACACCACCGCTCAGTCAGGCAACCTCGCCGCATACGGCAACATCGCTGTTGGCTGGGACAACTACCTGCAGTGGGTTAACGCCAATGGCGGCGTCGCTGGACGCGACGTGACTCTTTTGGTCAAGGATGACGGCTACGTAGCTGCTCAGACGATCGAATTCATTGACGAGTTAATCGAATCAGAGAACGTCTTTGCGCTGCTAACTCTTGGTTCACCGAACACGCTCGCCGTGTACGACCAGATCAACGCCGAATGCATCCCACATCCATTCGTGATGACCGGCCACCCAGCTTGGGGCGACCCCGTAAATCACCCATGGACCACGGGACTTCAACTGTCCTACTCGACCGAAGCAATCCTTTGGGGAACCTGGATTAAGAACAACCTTGCTGACGACCTGCCTGTAAAGGTTGCCGGTCTGGTTATGGACAACGACTTCGGTCTTGCTTACGAACTTGGCTTCGAGGCTTATACCGAGGGCAACCCGGACGTAGTCGCTGAATACCTGCCAGTTCGTCACGACCCAGCAGCACCAACGCTGACTAACGAAGTGACCACCATCGCAGCATTCCAGCCTGACGTGTTCATCTCGATGACCGCTGGTAACCCATGTCTGCTCGCAATCCAGGAAGTGGAGGCAGCAGGTCTGCTTGAAACCCTGAAAGCGGCATTTACTCCATCTGTATGTAAAGGCATCGCCGCATATATGGCGCCTGCGGGCATGGCAGCAGATGGCTGGTGGATTGTCGGCGGCGGTAGCAAGGACACCACCGATCCGAAGCACATGGACGAACCGTTCATCCAATTCGTGAATCAAAATCTTGAAGACGGTGGACTTGACCCAGCTATCTCGCTCTACGGAATCGGCTACACATATGGCTATCCCCACGTCGAGGCGTTGCGAGTAGCAGCCGAACTGCCCGGTGGTCTGACCAGGACCAACTTCATCCAAGCCGTGAGAAATATTGACATCTATGGGCCACTGACCCTCGACGGTATTACCTTGGCTATGAACGGTGCAGCTGACGGGTACTTCGTCGAAGGTTCAGACTTCAGCCTGTTTGATGCGACCGAGCAAACCTGGAACATGGTTGGCGACGTTGTTGATGCAAATGGTGCCTCGCCTAACTGTGCTTGGGACAAAGACAACGGTGGTTGCCGATAAACGGCTCTAACCATTATCAGCGTTTGAAATAATTAGACGTTCATGAACGGACCGCCGGGAACTTTCCCGGCGGTCCTTCAGGTTTTGGGTTAATCATCAGACAGTAAGGCTCGACTGATTACCAACTTTTGGATCTCGCTGGTGCCTTCACCGATAATCATTAAAGGTGCGTCTCGGTAGTAACGCTCAACCGGATACTCGGTGCTGAAACCGTTCCCTCCATGAATTCGCATAGCGTCTAGAGCCAATTCGCTGGCTGTTTCAGAGGCAAACAGTTTGGCCATTCCAGCAGCTACGTCGACACGCTCACCGGCATCTGCCTTCCGGGCGGCCTCATATGTAAGTAGACGTGCCGCCTCTAGCTTCGTTGCCATTTCAGCCAGCTTGAAAGCGATCGCCTGATGTTGGCTGATTGGCCGACCGAACGCTTCGCGTTCTTTGGCATACGCCAAGGCTGCGTCATATGCGGCTTGAGCTACCCCTACACCACGAGCTGCAACATTGATTCTGCCGAGTTCTAAAGCAGTCAAGGCCCATCGGAGTCCGTTCCCGATGCCGTCCTCGCCGCCCAACACTTGGTCGTGACCCAAACGATGATCGTCGTATGACATTTCTACCGTTTCGAGGCCGCGGTAACCGAGCTTGTCAATTTTGCGGCTGACGGTGATGCCTCCACTTCGCTTCCCCGGAGACTTTTCGACAATGAAACACGTGATTCCGCCTGCCTGGGTGCCGTCTTCGTCGGGAACTCGGGCGAGTAGCGCTACGACACCTGCCTTCTCACCATTGGTCACCCACATCTTGGTGCCGTTAATGACCCATTCATCACCATCACGTTCGGCTCGACAACGCAATGCCGCAGCATCAGAACCGCTATCAGGTTCCGATAGAGAGAAACAACCGCGCAATTCTCCGGTTGCCATCGACGGAAGCCATCGTTTCTTTTGTGTTTCGGAACCAAATCTGCTGATCAGCTTTGCACATATCAAATGACTGTTAATGATCCCTGCCAGCGACATCCACCCCCTGGACAGTTCTTCAATCACACGCGCATAGGTCATGTTGTCAAGCTCGAGGCCCCCATATTCTGAGGGGATCGTTGCTCCGAAAAGCCCGAAGCTTTGCATCTGTAATGCCATATCGGTGGGATATTCGTCAGGCAGTTCAAAGTCAGATGCGTTCGGAATTACCTCTGCCTCAACCCAATTATTGAGGGCTGAAATCATTTCGTTTGCAACGTCAATATCGGTCATAACCATTCCCTTTCGCATGAGGGCCATCTATTTCCTACTATCCAGGGTGAGTTTGTGCCCTATCCGGTTGCTTAAACTCGATGATTAGCTCCATTTGATCGGAATACTTCTATGCAAATCTCAATGGTTATCGGCACTGGCGCAAGCCTCGATCCCAATAGTTTGGCGCGACACGTCCAAAACCTAGAAAGCGCTGGCGTTGACCTTGTGTGGGGTGGCGAGATATACGGCTACGACCTTGTCTCCACTCTTGCGTTTGTGGCTGGACAAACTAAGACCATCAAACTTATGACCGGGATCTTGCCCGTGTATTCGCGCAGTCCTGCTCTGATTGCTCAAACCGCTATCACCATAGACGCGCTCTCCGAGGGCCGATTTGTCTTGGGTCTGGGAACATCAGGCCCACAAGTCATAGAAGGCTGGCATGGGGTTCCGTTTAAGAAACCACTTGGAATGACTCGAGACGTGATTGAGATCTGCCGCAAAGTCTGGTCGGGCGACAAAGTTGAACACGAAGGGCGAGCATTCAATCTCCCCTTACCTGATGGAGAAGGAACAGGATTAGGGAAACCGCTAAAGCTGATGTGTAAGCCCTATCGCCGAGACATACCTATAGCCGTAGCGTCGATTGGACCCAAAAACGTTGAGATGACTGCAGAACTCGCAAACATATGGCAACCCATTCATTTCTTGCCAGAAAAATTTCACGACGTATGGGGCGACGCCCTTCACGCCGGCAAGGAAAAAAGATCGTCTGAACTAGGTGATTTGGGCATCGTTGCAGGCGGAACTGTTGCATTGGGCGAAGGGGCACATGTCGACGCAGCGAGAAAAGCAGTGCGAGACAACACCGGGTTTTATGTAGGAGGAATGGGTGCCCGTGACCAGAACTTCTATAACGACCTGTTCAAACGCTACGGATATGAACAAGAAGCACAAGAAATTCAAGATCTCTTCTTGAGTGGTAAAAGAGATGAAGCGTTTTCCAAGGTGCCCGATGATTATGTTGACCGGGCAAGCCTGACAGGCGACGAAGGCAGAGTTCGTGAACGCATTGAGGTCTACAAAGAAGTTGGAGTTACCTACCTCAACGTCGACATTCCTGCCGATACAGAAAATCCTCTCGAAGTGATTGAAAAAGTAAAAGCCTGGGCTGAGTAAGGTCCGATGAGTCGGCTTAGTGCGAATGAGCGGTTTAGTTCAGCGGCTGCCCATTTAGGTATCGAACCAGAGATCGTTCGATTTTCAGAAGACACCCGAACGGCGAAACAGGCGGCAGCCGCATTGGATTGTGAACTGGGCCAAATCATTAAATCGCTGATATTTGAATGTGATGGACAGCCAGTCTTAGCCCTGACGGCAGGCGACCAACAGGTGGACACCGAAAGGTTGGGCAGTCTCTGTGGCGGACAGATAGGAAAAGCAGACGCTGAACTCGTTCGAAAAGCCACCGGGTTCGCCATAGGAGGTGTGCCACCATTCGGGCATTTGAACCAACTTTCCTGCTTCATTGATCAAAGCGTTTATCGATACGAAGTTGCATGGGGAGCTGCGGGTACCCCGGACACAGTTTTTGCCATCCAAACCGACCAGCTTGAAAATCTCAGCGGAGGACAAATCAGCGAATTTGTTAGGTGAATGGATGGCTACTTGTACGCAGCGGCGGTTGCCGCTCTAATGTCTGAACATGCCTGCGCATCGAACAACAATCATCCCTCGGTTCGGGGAACTTGATCCTTACAACCATGTCAACCATGCCGCCTACATCGCATATTTCGAAGCGGCGCGTTGCGTAGCCCTCGACGACATAGAAATGTCCCTTTCGGACTTAAGTGACCGAGGTTTACAGATAGTGGTGACAAAGCTGGAAGTGAAGTTTCGTGAACCAGCCACAGCACGAGATTCTCTTATCGTCGAAACCTACATCGATGAGATGAAACGAGTCAGCTCAACATGGAAACAACAAATATTGAGGACAAGTGACAGTCAGACCCTCGTTGAGTCTGAAGTCACCCTCGGTGTATGTGATGCGAGTGGGAAGCCAACGAGACCGCCGGTTGATCTAAATGAATCTCTGTCCCGTCTGACCAAAGACGATTCCTGACGACCCGGACCTGCCGCGTACTGAATTTCGTGGGTCAAACAACAGGCGTTAATCCGCCATCGATATTTATAGAAGCTCCGGTCAAATAGGAAGCAGCGTCACTTGCCAGGAAGAGTGCCAGATTCGCGAATTCTTGAGCTTCGCCCATTCGACCCATAGGAATCTTGGTGCCAATAGTTTCAGTGAATTCTTCAAACGTTTTGTCGGGATGATCATTCTGCCACCGGGTTACCCATTGATGACTAACTAGAAACCCTGTATTCAGGGCGTTTACCAAAACTCCGTCAGCCGCAAATTCAGAAGCCAAGGCCTTTGTCATGGCCATCCCTGCAGCCCGAGCGACCGAAGTTGGGCAGCTAGCCGCACTCGGTGCTTTTGCTGCTGAATTCAAAGTATTGATAATTCTGCCCCAACCTTGTTTTCGCATATCGGGTATGCAGAGCCGACACAGGTGGGCAGCAGAGAAGAATTTGAGATTGAAATCGTCAAGCCAGTCTTGCGCAGTGACTGCGAGAAATGGTTTGGCGTTTGAAGTGCCTGCGTTGTTAACGAGGATGTCGACTGGACCAAAAAATGACGCTGCCTCAGTGTGGGCACGCTCAACTTCTCCCATATCACTGATATCGGCAGAAATCCCCAAAAACTTCCCTGAGGGACTAATAGCAGCTAATGATGAACAGGTCTCATCCAAAACGTCTGACTCTCGAGCGACTATGACCACGTTTGCTCCTGCAAGAGCGAACGATTCTGCCATGGCTCGACCTAAGCCTCTGCTTCCTCCGGTGATGAGTGCCCTACGGTCCTTGAGGTTTATCTCCATAGACCGAACCTACATCCGGTGCTCGATCGGTGTCAGTTATCCCAACGGATCAAGCCCTCTTGCATACAAGTAGCTACCAAGGCTCCGTCAGAATCAAAGAAACGGCCGCTACCTAACCCACGACCCCCTCCAGTGGTTTCCACCCGCTGCTCATACAAAAGCCAATCGTCGGTTTTTGCCTCATTATGGAACCACATTGAGTGATCCAAGCTTGCGCCAGTTAGTCGCTTGTCTTGCCAGCGATAACCATGAGGCAACAGGGCATGATCAATCAGTGTCGCATCAGCGATGTATGCCAATGCCGCTTCGTGTAGGCGACGATCGTCACCTAATAGCTCATTGACGCGTATCCACATGAGCTGAGGCTCTGTGACAGGAAAACCTTCAGGTAAATGTGGTGGATTGATGTACAGAATGTCCATTGGTCTAGACCTTCCGTGCCATGGCCCGTCTAAGTCTGCTGACTGTGATTCCCAGTACTCGTAGTAGGACATAATTTCTTCATCTGGCCCTGGGACATCAAAGTGAACCTTAGGAGACCATTCCAAGCCAACCTCTGGAACCTGGAAAGACAGAGTGCTTCTAAAAAGTTCGTCTTCTCCTTGGTAAGCAACAACTTGCCGAACGCTGAAGCTTCTGCCATCTCTCACGTTTTCAACCACCAACTTTGTCGTAGCGTCAACATCCCCTGGCCGTAAGAAGTAAGAGTGGGACGAATGAATTGATTTGTCTGAATCGACGCACAATTGGGCTGCGCGCAAAGTATGCGCGAGCAGCTGACCTCCGAATGTTCTTTGTCCGCCTTCGGGAGCTATTGGGGCGATAAATCGACCATCACCTAACAACTCGAGTTTCATGAGATCTCTAAAAACATCAGACACAAGAATGAACTTAGCGAGCTAAAGGGGTGTCGGGCCCTCTAGGCTCCCCAAACCGCCTGAAGATGGGAATCAAGCGTGAGTTGGGAATCCGAAATTGATGAGTTACGCCAACGGGAAGCCTTTGCCGATGAACTTGGTGGTGCCGACAAAATTGAGCGCCAACACCATTTTGGCAAGCTGACCATTCGAGAGCGGATAGCCGCCATTGCCGACCCGGAGTCGTTTCACGAAATAGGTAAAACAGCCGGAGTGGCAATCTATGACGAAGATGGAAGCCTTGTCTCCTTAACCCCATCCAACTTTCTATTTGGATTAGCGCGCGTTGATGATCGACCCGTTCTGCTTTCCGGAGATGATTTCACCGTTAGAGGTGGATCAGCCGACGCCACGATTCCCGAGAAACGCAACACAGCAGAAGGAATGGCGCTGGAGTTAAGACTTCCGCATTTACGGCTGGTAGATGGCATGGGAGGTGGAGGGTCGGTTAAGACCATCGAAACAGCTGGACGGACCTACATCCCTCAGCTCAAGGGATGGGAAACAGTAGTAAACCATTTAGCTGTAGCTCCCTCAGTCTCACTCGCCCTCGGATCGGTCGCAGGCATTGGAGCGGCGCGTGTAGCCACATCTCATTATTCGTTGATCATTCGAGAGAGCGCCCAAATGATGATCGCTGGACCTGCCCTTGTCCAACAGGCCCAGTTAGGCGATCACGGAAAAGAAGAACTTGGCCACGCCAACATTCACACGGCAAATGGCGCTATCGATGATGCCGTCGACTCAGAAGCCGAAGCTTTTGAACGAGCGAAGGCATTCCTTTCCTACCTGCCTTCAAATGTCGATGAACTTGCACCAAGAACTATCTCCAAAGACCCAGTTGACCGGCGAGATGAGGACCTGTTGTCCTTGGTACCTCGAGAAGCTCGACGGGTCTACCAGATGAGAACAATCGTCGACTCAGTCTTCGACTCAGGTTCTTTTTTCGAGATCGGCTGCTCGTGGGGTAAATCGATAATCACGGGGTTCGCGCGTTTGGATGGTTTTCCTGTGGCCGTATTTGCTGAAGACCCATATCAATATGGAGGCGCCTGGACAGCGGATGGGTGCCGGAAATTGATCAGACTTCTAGATACCGCCTCAACATTCCATCTACCGGTAGTGCACCTTGAGGACTGCCCCGGGTTTCTGATCGGCAAAGAATCGGAAGAGAATGCGACCATTAGGTACGGATCCCAAGTCCTAGCAGCATTAGGGCAACTGACCACCCCATTCGCGTGTGTCGTTATCCGCAAAGCCTTCGGTGTAGCTGGAGCTGCCAACAACAAACCCGGCTATCACAGTCTCCGCTACGCGTGGCCGTCTGGTGACTGGGGATCACTTCCGATTGAAGGTGGCATAGAAGTCGCTTACAAGCAGGATCTCGCTGACGCAGAGGACCCCGAGGGCCTTCTCGAAGAAATCAGAGAGCGACTTAATCGTGTTAGGTCTCCCCACCGAGCGGCAGAGTTTTTTGAAATTGAAGAAATTATCGACCCGCGAGATACTCGCCGACTCTTATGTGAATGGATTGAACTAGCGCAACGCGCCTTAACGACTGGGCCGTCTTCGTTTAGTTATCGACCATGACGGCAATATTTACGATAGAAATTCGCCCATGAACATCGCCGTCGGTAATTAGAAACTCACGCTGCGCTAGGAAACACATGTACCCGAGTTATGACCAAGAAGCCGAAACTTACCGACAAAAGGTGCAGGCCTTTTTAAGTGAACATTTGCCAGCTAACTGGGCAGGATTGGGTGCCCTCGACGAAGCAGAACGCACCGAATTTGTAGAGCAATGGCGGTCGCTTTTGGCAAAAAACCGGCTACTAGCTGTCTCATGGCCGGAAGAGTACGGCGGAGCTGGCCTCAGCGAAGTTGAGCGGATTGTGCTTGCCGAAGAATTCGCTAAAGCCGGTGTTCCAGAAGGTAACGAAAACGACGGGTTCTCAATCACCATGGTGGGAAACGCCATCATCCAATGCGGAACTGAAGAACAAAAGAGAACGTTCCTTCCGCGCATAATAAGCGGCGAAGATCGATGGTGTCAGGGGTACAGCGAACCAAACAGTGGCTCAGACTTAGCGAACCTCGGAACACGGGCCGTTCTAGATGGAGACGAGTGGGTAATCAACGGACAGAAGGTATGGACTTCGAGTGGACATACCGCCAACTGGATATTCGTCCTGTGTCGCACAACACCAGATGCTCCCAAACACAAAGGCATCTCCTTCCTGCTGGTTCCCATGGACCAGGAAGGAGTCGAATGTCGACCCATTATCAACATCAGTAACCGACATGACTTCAACGAGGTTTTTTTCTCCGATGCCAAAACTCCCAAGGACAACGTCGTAGGTGACGTTAACGACGGGTGGCGGGTAGCCAACGTGTTGCTTGGCTTTGAACGCGGCCACGGAGCCACCACCGACGCAGTGAGATTCCGAGATGAGCTTGAAAGGGTTTGTACGGTCGCTGAACAACGAGGTGCCACAAAAGATCCAATGATGCGACAAGATCTCGCCCGTGCCCACAGCAAAGTCGAGATCATGAAATGGATGGGGCAACGTCAAGTCACCTCAGTGCTAGCTGGAAACCCGCCAGGCCCTGAATCGTCCTTGCATAAATTGCTCTGGAGCGAATATCACACATGGTTCACTGAGAAGACCATGCACATCCTTGGCGCGGACGCTATGACACCCAATGGTCAAGAAGCTGCTCACGGCATCCAGACAGACGCAATCGGTGCCGCATTCTCCAGTCTGGCTTGGGTCCAGACAATGCTTGGAGCGCGACCTGGAACTATTTACGCTGGTACATCGGAAGTGCAACGAAATATTGTGGGGGACCGGGTACTAGGTCTACCCCGCGAACCGCGGGCTGACAGCGGACCGTGGAACGAAATCGGGAAGAGTTGACCTAATCGTCTAGGGGGAATGCAACATGGATTTACGACTTGATGGAAAAACAGCGCTTGTGACAGGTGGCTCTGCAGGGATTGGCAAAGGAATAGCCAAAGCATTCGCCGATGCTGGTGCTCAAGTAATGATCACCAGCCGCAAAGCGGAGAAGTGTGAGGCAGCGCTGACAGACATTGGAGGTGACAGTGACTACATAGCGTCTCATATAGGGCAACTTGAAGAAGCCGAACGGGTTATCGACGGAACCATTGAACGTTTCGGGGCAGTGGACATCTTGGTAAACAACGCGGCCACCAACCCATGGGCTGGACCCATGATCGACTGCGACGTCCCCCGTTTAGATAAGACCTATGAAGTAAATCTCCGTGCACCCCTGCAATGGACTCAAACGGCGTGGCTGAAATGGATGCAAGAAAACGGTGGTTCAGTGATCAACATCTCTTCTGTAGGTGGATTCGCTACCAGCGAAGCATTGGGTGTCTACTGCATGTTCAAAGATGCCCTCATGCACATGACCACACAACTAGCTGCAGAGCTCGGACCAAAAGTGAGAGTAAATTGCATCGCCCCAGGTCTCATACGCACCGATTTCGCCAAAGTCTTGTGGGATGGACCGCGAGGACAAATGATTTCTGACATGTTGCCGATGCGACGTTTAGGGGAGCCAGAAGATATTGGTGAAGCAGCTCTTTACCTTGCGGCGGGCGCTTCTTGGATGACAGGCAACACCATGACCATTGATGGGGGCGAGCGAATTCGTATCGCCGGTGAGTTACCTCTTGAAGAGGGTTGACTTCCTCTAAATGGCGGCTAGTTCCGCTATTAGTGTGGACCTACGCAGTCTGGCTTTCGCGATCCAGAACTGTGATTCTCAATGACCAACTAAGTGCTGCAGAACTTGCATGGAGACTGGTAGTCGCCGCGGTTTTCTTGACACTCGCATCATTTGTGCTTTTTCACTTTGTACGCGGCACCAACAGCTGGAAATGGCTCCAGCTGTTAGCGATTTGGTCCGTAGGGTTTTGGCTTATTCGCGGGGGTGGGATCCTTATCGACTCGCAGTGGACTTTGGGGTTCAAAATCGTGCATACGCTTCTGATGCTCGGCACCTTTGGACTGATTGCGCTGTCTATGAAAGGAAGCCGAGGTTAGATCAGCGACGCGATGTTAGAAAACCAACCCCACGCGCCTGCAGGATCCTCGACCATAACGTTGTGCCCTAAACCTCCAAAGACATGAGGAATGCCAGTAGGCATCCCCGCATGGTCATTGGGAGATACAAGTGAATCATGTTCTCCTAGAGCCATATAAACAGGTGCCAGGAGCCCGCTGAACACTTGACTGAATGGTGGCGAACCCTCAACCACCAAAACACTTCTTGGATCTTGACAGACTCTCCATCCATCTTGATCGCGCACGATGCCTGATTCAACCAGAGGACTGTCTGGCTCTACCACGCCCAAGAGCCCCGATAGTTTCAAGAACCAATCGGCAGCCCCGGCCTGTTCTTCGAAAATCCTTGGCGGCTTTGCCGCAATCTCAGGAAGTTTTTCCAACTCCTCTTGACTCCAAACCAACTTCACTCCGATAGTTCCCAACGCGAGCGGAGCGTTGCCAAAAAACCCTGTTGCCAAAGCCGCTCCAACTCCACCACCCATTGAATGTCCGAGAACTACGTAACGCTCATCGGCTTCAAGCAACTCACTTACGTCGGATGCCATAGCCCCGAAAGAGTAGGAACCGGTCCAACGCGAAGAACCATGGCCACGCAAATCAGGGGCGATAACACGCCCAGACCAATTAGCAGCTTCCACAAACGAGTCCCATACACGACCAGTGGCGCCGAGTCCGTGAAGCAAGACAACTGTTGGTTTCTCAAAGGACATCAGGTCAATAGTAATTGCGGATAACGACCGACTGGGAGTCGACAACGACAGAACTTTCCTTTAGTCGACTAACCGGTCACTTCGAATCCGTTGTTTCTCAGCAGCAATATGCTCGGGTAAGACCCGCCCAAAAAGTTGAGTTGTGCGTTCAACGCGGCCAATGACTCCAGGCTGCTCGGTGTAGGCAAAAATAGCGGCATGGCGGGCGATGCTGTCAGAAGCAACCCGCGTCACTCTGTGAAGAGAATAACGACCACGAAAAATTTGCATATCTCCCGGCTGTAAATCCAAAGTCGTCACTTTGGATCGATCCCCCCGTAGGACATTGGCGACACTCTCAAATTGTTCGTCGTTGACGGTTCTAGCCTCCGGAACATATTCAAATAGGCCACCTTTGTCTGCAGGTTGAACCAACACAGTTACAGCGAAATCGTTGGTGTCAAAGTGCCAGGTAAATAGTTGACCGGGTTCCAAAATATTTGACGTTAACCCAGCCAACGGATCCGCGTAACAATGCAGTTCGTCGACTTGCAAGCAAGCAGAGACAAAGTCAATCAGCTCCTTTGAACGGAAAAGTTGATTCATCGGTCCATTAGGGGCCCAACTGTCACCGGGAATGAACCCGCTGGACCGTTCAAGAAATGTGTTTATTGGGTGACCGGGAGGAAAGCTCGGATTTTCATCAAAATGAAAATATGGGTTCATTTTCTGGCGAGAGAAATGAGTGGCGCTTTTCTCGGAAGAGATTTCATTGTTGAGTAATGCGATACCAGAAGGGTTAACCAAGTCTTTCACAACAGTGCAACCGTCTACTGCAAGTTGGTCTTGAGCAACCGACACCGCCATTTGATAAGCATCGCTGGTGGAGTCGCCCAACGGATATTTTTCTAGGTCAACAAGGTCACCCAATGGGGGAGCTTCTCCACGGGACGTCACTTCAACCCTCCCAAGGCGGTGTCCAGTCGCCATCCATTCTAAATGAGAGGTTGTTGGCGTCTTCGATTTGTTTGGCAACGTGCAGCTCGCCGGCCGCCCGCCCGTAATGCTCCGCAGCCTTATCAAACAGTTTCTTTGTTGCGGAAGTCAAAACCAGAGGCGAAGCCAACGAGGCGGATAAACCGTCGATGAGGTCAAGATCCTTCAAGCACAAGTCCAGTGAAAAGCTGGGATCGTAGTGTCCCGCAAAAATCGAGGGAGCATCATGATGAGCGACAAAAGAATCACCTACTGACTCCTTGATTGCGCGCCAAAGTGTTTCGATGGCTACACCGTTGGCGAGTCCTAGAGCCAGCCCTTCACCCAGGGCAGCTGCATGAATGAACCACAACTGATTAGTGACCAATTTGACCACATTGCCTGAGCCCAGACCTCCCGTAGGTATTACAAGACCAAGGTTGTCGAGCACAGGAACGACACGGTTCACAGCTTCAGAGTCTCCACCGACGAATAAGGTTAAAGAAGCATTTCTAGCTCCATCGACAGCGCCAGTGACAGGAGAATCGAGTACCTGAACATCCACGGGGGCTTCATCCGCGAGCCGTCGCACTAACTCGACACGGTTGGTCGTGAGATCAACCCAAATACACCCTGCCCGCAATGATTGGAGAGCACCGTGCTGACCGCCCATTACTTCTTCGACATGGTCTGGCCGAGGTAAAGAGGTTAAAAAAAGATCCGCGACTGATGCACAAGCCGACGCTGAGTCAGCTGCGAGGGCGCCAGCGAGGACTGCAGCGGCTTGTGCATCAGGATCGATGTCATATACGTATACCGGATAGCCGGCCTCAACCAGGTGGTTACACATTGGACCGCCCATGTTCCCCAAGCCCACGAAACCTATGACTTCTTTGTGACGGGTCATGATCTACACAACCCAAACGCTGGCTTCATTCTTTGGCCTTTCTTTTTCGATGGCGCTAATGACGCGAAACTAGCTGCGCAGTGGCACCATGTAGCGATGCCCGCTAACCGATCGCCCTTCCGAGGTTGGAAGGTTGTTAATGCAGGCATAGTGATTCAGTTCATTCAAAGTGCCTTAATCATGCAAGCCATGGGAAGTTACCTTGTGGTGCTTGAACGCCAATTCGGGTGGAGTAAGTCGGTTTTATCAGCAGCTTTCTCAGTAAACCGTTTCGAATCGGCGCTGTTGGGACCGCTGCAAGGTTGGATGCTCGATCGCTACGGTCCCAAACGCATCGCCCGGGTAGGTTCGTTCTTTCTGATCATCGGATTTGCGTGGTTCAGTCGTATACAAAACCTTTGGGAATTCTTCGCTTCATTCCTGTTTATAGCGATTGGTGCCGGGCTAAGCGGCTTTCTTACAGTCACAGTCGCCATAGTCCGTTGGTTCGAACGTCGCCGGGCCCGTGCTCTAGCAACCGGAAGTTTGGGTTTCGCTGCTGGGGGACTAGCTGTTCCCATAGTGGTGTGGTCGATGAACGTAAACGGTTGGCGGACTACGGCCTCGATATCAGGCGTAGTCGCAGGCATAGCTGTCTATTTCTTCGCTCGATATCTTGATGGCTACCCGACCGATTACGGACAAACAGTCGATGGGATGCCTCTTGAAGCAGTAGCAGAGACCCCAGCGGCAGAAGGCCTCACTTCAGTCCATTTCACAGCTAAAGAAGCGATAAGGACTCGTGCTTTTTGGATGATTTCGCTAGGACATATGAGCGCCCTGTTTGTTGTAGGCGCCGTCATGGCTCATCTAGCCCTATTCCTCACTTCCGAACGCGGATATTCGTTGCAGCAAGCGAGCTACGTTGGTGCTGCACTACCGATAATGCAAATAGGCGGTATGACAATCGGAGGCGCCCTTGGAGACAAGGTCAATAAACGCCTAATAGCGTCAGTCGCGATGTTGGGGCATGCGGGCGGCATTCTCGTGCTCGCTTTCACCCAACGAGGGTGGATGATCGGACTTTTTGTCGTGCTACACGGATTAGCGTGGGGTGCTAGAGGACCACTTATGCAGGCATTGCGAGCGGACTACTTTGGGGCCTCATCCTTCGGTTTCATAATGGGACTTAGTTCGTTAATTGTCATGTTAGGAACCGTTTTAGGACCCATAATCGCCGGAGTGCTCGCTGATAGGACCGGAAGCTACCGGCTAGGTTTCATCGTCCTGGCTGTTCTCGCCGCGCTCGGCATGATGTTCTTCGTGCTCGCAACTCCGCCCGACCCCCCGAACCGGGACTTGGCCCCAAGCATCGACTAAGACAGACTCGGCTTCGGCCGCAAGAAGCATCGATGAAGCTGACAGATACAACCAAATCAGCAACACGGCGACTGCGCCCAATGAACCGAACGTCGCCTGCAACTGGTCGGCTGAGGCGGCGGCGACACTCATTCCGAAGGTGCCCCCAATCCAAATCAGACCACCGATGACAACGGCAACGACTCGCGCCCGAATGCGCACCGAAGGGCCGACAACCATGCGATATATCCAACTCAACGACATAGATGCAAGCACTAGTACAAGCGGCCATCGAGCAGCTTCTAACCAAGGACGAGCTTCGTCAGTAAACCCAACGGCTTCAAGTGTTCGCGGAAAGGCGATAACGCCCCAAATCACTACGGTGGTAACCACCATTGCGACGATGGAGAGCTTCAAAGCGAAAATACGTCCCTGCACCCAGTTGTGAGGGCTCCTCCTAGCATGCGCAATTCGGATCGCCATCACAGATGAATTAAAGGCATTAGATACAAGCCATAACAGCCCGAACAGCCCGATAGCCAAACTTATACCCACGCGTCCTTCGCCAATTGAGGTGACTCCTCGCAGTTGAGTCACGACCAGCTTCCCGGCTTCGTTTGGAAGTGCATCAGTGAGTGGTTCGAGTTGTTCAGCTACCTCGTGAGGCTCAGCTACTAAACCGTAAATAGAGACAACCGCAACAACAGCGGGGACCAAAGCCAAAGCAAAAAAATAAGCGACCCCGGCGGCTGCCAACAGTGTGTGATGGTCAGAGACATTCGAAGTGAATTGACGAAATAGTCGCCAGAACCCAGTACGCCTGCGACCATCGCCGCCGCCAGGTTGGGAACTGTTCATCTCAACAGGGTGCCAGCCAAACAGCGATGGACCAACCATCTCGAAGTAAGCCAAGCCCGAACGAGCACAAGTCGTGGTAATAACAGAGATATGGAAAGCACTCGATTGTTCGATCCAGAGACCTATATGCACGGAGTCCCATACGAGTTAATGGCCAAATTGAGAGAAGCCGCGCCGATCCATTGGATCGAAGAACCATCGGTCATGGGATGGGAAGAAGGCCCTGGCTATTGGGCTGTTCTCACCCACGAATTAGTCAACCGCGTATTGCGCGACCCAGCAATGTTCTCGTCCCACCACGGCGCGACCCAAATTCGAGACCCCGGAACGTCAGACATGCTGGCCTTTGTGCAGCGAATGATGTTGAACCAGGACCCACCTAGCCACACCCGACTTCGCCGGCTATTAACCAAATCCTTCACCCCTAGCGCTGTAGCAAAACTTGAAAGCGGCATTACCAAACGAGCCACGTCGATAGTGGACAGACTGGTATCGATAGGGCACGCCGATTTCGCGAGAGAGGCAGCTGAATTACCGCTGATGACCCTTGCCGAGATTATGGGAGTGCCTGAACAAGACCGAATGTTGTTGTTCGATTGGAGCAACAGAGTGATTGGATACCAGGACACCGAATACTCCACCTCCGACCAGTTCGACCCTGAAACAGGCACCGAGATGGCACAAAAGTCGCGCGCCATCAGAGATCAAATTGGATCTGATGACAATGGCCGCATGCCAGACCCGAGATCTCGCGAAGGGCTGGCCGATATGTACTTCTATGCGGCGGAACTCGCCCAATACCGAAGACAACACCCTGGTGGAGATGTGGTGTCGATTTTGCTTGCAACCGCAGACGAACAAGGTGCCATCACCACGGAAGAGTTTGAAACCATGTTTTTCCTGTTCGCAGTGGCCGGAAACGAAACTTTAAGAAATGCCATCCCAGGGGGCATGCTTGCCCTTCTCGAACACCCAGAGCAGATGAACAAGTTAATCAGCCGACAAGAACTGCTCCCATCGGCAATCGAGGAGATGCTTCGCTATTCGCCACCGGTCATTCATTTTCGAAGAACCGCCACCGAAGATATTGACCTTGCAGGGGCGAAGATCAAAAAAGGCGACAAAGTGGTTGTGTACCACGCAGCAGCAAATCGCGATCCGCAAGTGTTTGAAAATCCAGACAAGTTCGATATCGAGAGAAGTCCGAATGACCACGTCACATTCGGCGCAGGCCCACATTTTTGTCTAGGCGCCCACCTAGCTCGCATCCAGATGAGTGCGATGTTCGACCAAGTGCTAACCCGATTACCGAACCTTTCCTTAAACGGAAGACCAGAACATCTAGTTTCTAATTTTCAAAATGGCCTGAAACATTTACCGCTGAAATGGGATCTCTAATAGTGACCGAATATGTAGACGTCCCCTACCTGAAGAGACAAGACACAATATTCTTAGCCCGGGTCTGGACTCCACCAAAGAACGTAGGCACTAAAGCCGTAATAGTTGACGTGCACGGAGGTGCATGGTGCGACGGCAATCGCAAAGCCGGTCACCACTACGATCGCCAGTTGGCATCGCGGGGCTTCACTGTTGTTGCCGTGGACTTCAGATGTGGACCCAAGTACTGCCACCCTGACGCGTCAACAGATGTAGCTGCCGCCGTTCACTGGGCCCGCCTCCAAGCTCAGCAAATAGCCGAAAACAGCGACCAAGTCGTGACAATCGGAAGTTCAAGTGGAGGTCACCTAGGTCTTTTGGCCGCATTGAGACCTCACCTCCAAGACGAAAGAGGAACTGAACTTTGGATCGATGGCGAATGGGTCATCCAAAACTCCATCAACGGTCAAGTAAAGAACGTCGCCGTGTTCTGGGCTCCAGTAGACCCACTAGCGCGTTACCGCTACGCCAGTTCGATGGACACACGATTAGGGCAACGCCTGAGCGCCAACACGGTGGCCTACTTCCGCGATGAAAGCGCAATGCACGATGCGTCGATAGCCCGAATAATGGTCGAAGAACCTCCGACACAAATTCCGGGAGTTTGGTTTGCTAGAGCGGGTAAAGATCTTAATGTTCCCGCTGAACTCGTTGACCAACTGGCTCGAACGTATCGAACCGCCGGAGGATCATTCCAGTTAGAGGATTATCCCAACAGTGAACACGGCTTTGCTCACTCAGACAGCGAACAGACACAACAGTTTGTCGAAGATCTGATTTGCTGGATCAACACCACTTTGTAGGAGTGAACTTCTGCCAAAGATCGCTCAGGGCGCTACGGTGCGATCATGGCATTGACCTTTGAACACTGGAATCCCAAAACTGCGGAACGTTTCAAACAGTTTGACTCCAAAGAAGGCATCGATGGGTTTTTGGGAATTCGCATCGACGACGTGGAACCTGGCAAGCTCGTCGCTTCATTTGACGTAACCGACGAGATGATCACCATGATCGGAAATATGCACGGCGGTTGTCTCTCAGCTTTTTGTGACCATGTGCTTGGAGTTGTGCTGTATCCCGTAATGCCTAAGGGCTCATGGGCTGCGACCACAGAGTTCAAAATCAACCTATTAAAACCAGTCAGCGAAGGTACCTGCACCGCAGCGGCAGAAGTCATTTCCATGAGTCGCACCACAGCCGTTGTGAGAATCGACGTGACCAATGATGACCGTCTCGTAGCAGCGGCACAAGGAACTTGCCTGATAATGGCACCTAAGGCATGACATCGGTACGAGTCGGAGTAACTCCTGGTATCGACATCTGGACTCGCCCATGGGACGAACGTCGTAAGCTCGTAGAGCTAGTGGCCGAAGCTGGAATTGATCACGTATTCTTCGCCGACCACGTGAGTTTTCGAGTTGGGCACGGCCATGACGGCATGGTGGTGGCAGCCGCTGTGGCCAACTTACACCCGACGCTAGGTATCTACATTGGTGTCTACCTTTTATCCCTGCGACACCCGATCCCTGTAGCTAGACAACTCGCCAATCTTGCGGAAATGGCCCCAGGTCGCATCAGTTTTGGAGTAGGCGTCGGTGGTGATGACCGTCACGAAGTTGAGATATGTGGTGTTGACCCAAGAACTCGGGGAAGGAGAACTGATGAGTCGCTGGACGTTCTTCAACGGTTACTAGCTGGCGAAACGGTCGACCACAGCGGCGAATTTTTCAACTTTGAACAGGCACGAATAATTCCGACCCCAGACCCACCAATTCCTGTTTATGTAGGCGGACGAGCGGATGCGGCACTTCGTAGGGCAGGTAAATACGCTGACGGCTGGCTCGGTATCTGGTGCTCAAGCGATCGATATGCAGAATCAATCGAGATGTATGACCAAGCTGCAGCAGAAGCGAAAAGAGAAGTTCAAGCAGATCACGGAATTCAGCTTTGGGTTGGAGTCGGAAAAGACCGCGCGGAGGCGGCGTCTTTCGTCGGCCCCGCCATGGAAGGTTTCTATCGTGTGCCTTTCGCAAAGTTCTCGCGCTACACGCCGCATGGGACGGTGGACGACATCGTAGATTTTTTGGCCCCATATCTAGAAGCCGGGTGCCGTCACTTCAACCTGACACCGGTGGCATCAACCCCAGAAGCAGGCATCGAAGTGATCGGCGAAGTAGGTGAACGGCTACGAAGGATGACTGACTAACCTAAAGTTGACAACGTGACCATTGCGGCCGATTCGAATCTCCTAATAAAACCCATAGCGGGCGCGCTCGGTGCTGAGATCAGCGGTGTGGACCTAGCAACAGTCGGGCCATCTGAAATTAACCGAATCCGAGAAGCATTTAACCAATATCACGTTGTGGTCTTCAGAGAACAAACGCTCTCTCCGCGACAACAAAAACAGTTTGCACAACAGTTCGGTTCGCTAGAAACCCACCCTTATATAAACGGTCTCGAAGACGACCCCGAAGTAGTAGCGATCATCAAAGAACGCGACGAAAAAATTAATTTTGGCGGGGGTTGGCACAGTGACATGTCGTTTCTTCAGAGGCCACCGCTTGGTTCTCTTCTGTACGCCCTCGAAGTTCCCGAATATGGAGGGGACACGCTCTTTTCCAACCAACATGCCGCTTATCTGGCGCTTTCAGACACAATGAAAGCCATCGCCGATGACCTCGTAGGACTCCATTCAGCAGCGAGTCAATATGGACGAGGCGGTGATTCAGAGAAACGTAATTATGGATCGATGAACCTTGAGGTGTCAGACGAAGCTCACCAGCTGGTTGAGCACCCGGTCGTGCGAACACACCCAGAATCGAATTTGAGAGCTTTGTACGTCAATCGACCCTTCACCGAAGGCATCAAAGGCATGCAAAAGCCCGAAAGCGAAGCCTTTCTTAAATTTCTGTTTCGACACTGCGAACAAGAACGATTTACCTGTCGGGTTCAATGGGAAGTTGGAACTTTAACCATGTGGGACAACCGAATCGTTCAACACTACGCATTGAACGATTATCAGGGACAGAGACGGCATATGAATCGAGTAACCGTTGAAGGCGACGCTCCCCGGTAGAAAGCTCTAGAACTCCCAAAGAAGCGGTCAATGATTGATCCGTTAGCTCAATCTAAATCCACGCGCGAGACTGCACTTCACGCTTAACTCCAAACTGGAGTTTCAAAGGGGGTACAGGTGCGACCGCTTGAGGGAATCAAAGTGCTTGATCTCAGCCGGGTATTAGCAGGCCCCTTCGCTGGGCGCATCCTGAATGACCTCGGCGCAGAAGTCGTCAAAGTAGAACCACCAGAGGGTGATGTAACAAGGAACTGGGGGAAGGTCCGCGCCGGTCTTGCCGGCTACTACACCCAGCAGAATGCAGGCAAACACAATGTGTGCATCGACCTTCATGCCGAAGGAGGGGCCGAACTTATCCGTCGACTTGCTGCAGAAGCAGATGTACTTATCGAAAACTTCCGACCTGGAGTTATGAAAAAATTTGGACTTGCCTATGAAGACCTAAGGCCCATCAACGAAAAGCTGGTAATGCTTTCGATCTCGGGGTTCGGTCAAGACGGGCCTGAGTCTGGCCGGGCTGCGTATGCCCCGATATTGCACGCCGAATCAGGATGGCTTCAACGAAGCGCTGACTGGAACCAACAACCTGTGACCGATTTAAACCTTTCGGCCGCAGATACCAACGCATCGTTACATGGCACGATCGGCCTTTTGGCAGCTTTACGGGTAGCCGAACTTACAGGCGAGGGTCAACACATAGACATGTGCATGCTCGATGCATTTCTGGCTACTGACGACACAAGCCATGTCGGCCTTGATGATGTTCGGTACACATCAGCCGGTGGGTTGGTGTGGGAAGGGGTAGACGGACCGGTGCTGACAGCTGGCGACTTTCGATGGATATGGAAACAACTACACCAAGTTCATGGTCTCGAAGATGAAGCTCCCGCCGACGCTGATATTCCGACTAAACGTGCCTACAGAGAAGCGGCGATCAATCAGTTTCTCAGTTCTTTCGACTCACGAGCCGAAATGTACCAAGCACTCGACGAATGCAATTTGGCATGGGGAGACATCAAAACGATCGCTGAAGCCTATGAATCACCAACAGCCAAGCACCGCGGTTCATCCATCGCCATAGACGCCCGAGATGGCTCAACTCGAAGAGTGGCACAAACCCCTTATCGATTTTCGAAAAGTTCATCAGGCCTAGAGTCTGATGCTGTAGCGCCCTATCGGGGAGAACATAATTCACAAGTTCTGGAAGCGTGGCTCGACACAAGCCACCATGAGATTGAAACACTCTCCCGAGCTGGTGTTCTCTTAGAAGAAGACAACCCTGAGGAGATTTGAGATGAACAAACTTGATGGAAAGGTCGCGGTTATAACGGGCGCCGCCAGCGGCATGGGCGCCGCCACTGCAAATCTTTTTGCGTCCGAAGGGGCGCGAGTATTGGTCACTGACATGGACGATGAGAAAGGCCGACACATCGCTAATGAACTCGGAGATAGCGGCGACTTTTTTCATGCGGACGTATCACGAGAAGAGGACGTCGCTAGTGCCATAGTTCATGCCACTTCGACTTGGGGTCGCTTAGATGTGATGTTCAACAATGCCGGATTTGGAGGCGCTCGAGGCCCGATTGAATCAATCAGCGAAGATGACTTTGACATAACGGTTGATGTGCTGCTCAAGGGGGTGTTCTTCGGCATGAAACATGCAGCACCAGTGATGAAGGAACAAGGTTCGGGGTCGATCATCTCGACTGCATCGGTGGCGGGACTTCAGGCAGGCGAATCCCCTCACCTATACACAGCTACCAAAGCCGCCGTTATACATCTCACGAAGTCAGTTGCGCTTGAACTCGGACAGGACGGTATAAGGGTCAACGCGATATGCCCGGGGGTAGTTGCTACCCCGTTGGCTCACGGACCCTTGGATGAAGAGCGACGTCAAAAGTTTCGAGACCGTTTTGGTCGCCACCAACCGATTGGGCGGGTAGGCGAACCCGAAGATATAGCTCAGGCTGCTCTTTTCTTGGCGTCGGATGATTCAACCTTCATTACCGGAACTGCCATGGTCGTAGACGGTGGAGCCAACTCGGGTCGTGCATGGCATCGCCAAAGTGAACTCATGACGGGACAAGGCCCCATCAAGCTATATAGACCCGAGGGTAGGTGAGGGCCCACTCCCGATAACTTTGTGGAAAATGGAACCAGTCGATCCGTATGCATATCTCAATCTATGGAAGATCTAACCGACTTGGATCCGCAGGTTTTATCTATGGTCATCGAAGCAGAGGGAAAACGAGTGGCTGAAGACCCACAGCGCCTCAAGGTTCCCATCTCGAACGAAGCTACGGTGCCCACAGACAGCTACCGAGATTTTGACGCCTTCTACGCAGCGAACCGTGACCAGATAGCAAGAGCTCTCAGTTTGAGTTTAAGAAACCCTGATCTTGGTGCTGAAGCGGCAGACGAAGCTTTTGTCAGAGCATGTCAACGTTGGGCTGAGGTCTCGACATTCGCAAACCCTCAAGGGTGGGTGTACCGCGTAGCGATGAACTGGGCACGTTCCTGGCTTCGTCGAGCGCGACGAGAACGAGAGAAGCGCCCCTTGCTAGTGAAAGCTGAATTTGCTGAAGACCAAATAGTGGATGTCGACTTAGAGCGAGCCTTGGAGAGTCTGGCGCCAGCCCACAGAACGGTGGTGGTAGCTAGATTTTTCATGGAATGGTCAGTGGAAGAAACAGCAGAAGCGCTCGGAATTCGGCCTG
>Ga0066850_10000408_pt1 | contig 23313 bp, 18 predicted proteins | sample ETNtaG_4_FD_67282 | JGI IMG/M metagenome (GOLD analysis project Ga0066850, IMG submission 67282) | Marine microbial and viral communities from oxygen minimum zone, Eastern Pacific Ocean - ETNP201406SV67 | ecosystem: Environmental > Aquatic > Marine > Oceanic | place: Pacific Ocean: Eastern... | reverse complement strand
CATTGACACGGTCAAGCAAGCTGAAATCATGGCAGAACTTCGAGACCACTTTGGTTTACCAGTGGATGAGTCATTCGTTCTGAGTGATCATCCGACTCTCAATCACATGATTGCATATTTGAGTCAAGGTGAAGAGGAAATTGAGATTGAAGTACCCATTGAATCTGTACCAGTGGTGGTTGAGTCTAAACCTGAACCTAAACCAATTGTCACCTCCGAGGAACCTGAATCAATTGGTGTACGAAGATGGCAAGTTGAAGTGGAAGAAAGTCCACCTGAAGCCACCACTCCTCTCGAAATTAAGGGTAAAGTAATCGCAGTAACTGACGATCCATGGGGTGTGGCTGACACTCTTTGCCACATTTTGGAATCAGCAGGAATCGATTCAGTCCGCATCATGTTAGACCCCAGTATAGTTTCAAAAATCAAGATTGAGAAGGATGGCCCGGTAGACATTATACGAGTTAATCCAGGTAATCATGAACAACTCGCAGAAGTCAGTAATCATCTCTCTAAGATTGGAGATGTTGCCGCATTACTCCATCTTTCACCACTTCGTCTTGCAGGAGTGGGTTGGGAAACTCAAACACAAGAAGCACAATTATCGTCAACCACACATGGATTGTTTGGATTACTGAAGTCACTTGATAGTCACTTTGCCTCTATCTCAGATGGAACTGTAATGTCAGTAAGTGCAATGGATGGACGACACGGAAATGCAAGTAGTCGATTCAATTCACTTGCTGCAGGTGCACATGGGATTGTCAAATCATACGCTCAGGAACACCCTCACCTCCGCTGTCGAGCAGTAGATGTTGATCCAGAGTTACTCTCTGATCCTACTGCATTGGCACACCAGATTTGGGCCGAGGCATTCGGCCGTATTTCACCATTGGAAGTGGGACTATCTCGTGATGGAAATCGTTGGGCTTTACGCCTGTACGAGGAAGATATTGGAACAAAATCCGCCCCTCTTCAGTCTGATGACATTTGGATCGTTTCTGGAGGAGGTGCTGGGGTGACTGCAAGATGTATTGTCGGCGTTGCTGAGAAGAGTTCCAATGCTGGAGCCACCTTTGTTCTACTTGGTAGGACACGACTGGATTCTACCATGGAAGAATGGCTCCATGATGATGAAGGGGCTTTACAAGCTAGAAAGATGGAACTTCGAGAGGAAATGATTGCTCAAAGTGAATCTGGAAAAGTCACCATGGTTGAATGGGATAGACTGTGGAGCAAACAAATGCGCAGTTACGAAATTCATCAAACTATTCGGGATATTCAGGCAACAGGGAACAGGGCATTGTACGATGCATGTGATGTCACAAATCAAAAATCAGTATCCAAGGTAATCGCTGCAGTACGGAATGAATATGGGCCAATTACTGGAATTGTTCATGGTGCAGGAATTGAGGATTCTAAACTAGTTGCAGATAAAACATGGGAACAATTCACAAAAATTATCTCAGTGAAAATTGATGGTTGGAGGGCATTGATTGATGGCCTTGGAGATGAGATTGACCAACTCCGAATTCTATGTGCATTCACTTCTGTCGCTGGCCGGTTTGGCAATGGTGGTCAGGTGGATTATGCTGCAGCCAACAATATTCTAGATGCTGAAATGTGCCGTATATCCCATCATGAAAATGCACCACGTGCTGTAGCCATTGCATGGTCTGGATGGCGTGATATTGGCATGGCAACCCGAGGTTCTCTAGAATCAGTATTCAAACAGGCTGGAATTGAAACCATACCTGTGGAAAAGGGTGTTGAAATTTTCGTTGACGAAATGCTCGCTGGAGGGAAGCGCCGCGTAGTTGTTGCAGGTGCATTGGGAATTTTTGATACTGAGGATTGCAAAAGAGCCCCTCCACAGAAATTCCCAACAGATACTGCCGGTGCCCTTTCTGAATCTGACAGATTCCCCTTCGTAGATCGGATTCTCAAACATGAACCTTATTCGGAAATAGTGACTGAGTGTACATTGTCAACAAATCGTTTCCCTTTCCTCACTGACCATTCAATAGACGAGATACCCTATCACCCTGGTGTTATGGCGATGGAAATGTTTGCTCAAAGTGCGCTTTTACTCTATCCAATGTGTAATTTAGAAGGATTTTCCCAAGTAAAATTCGGTCTCCCAATTAAATTGATGAAAGATGAAATACGTCTTCGGGTAAATGCTGAATTCCATGGTCAGGACCATAATTCACTTTTCATCAAGTGCCATATTGAGAGTGATTTGGTAAATTCCAAGGGACAAATTTTCGGAGAACCAAGAATCCATCACGAAGCAATAGTTAGATTACTCAAAGAAGGGGCATCTAGAGATGTTGACCTCTCATTCCCTGGCTCTCCAACAAGGGGAAAAGCATCATTCCAACCTGGTTTCATTTACGATCGCTTCTTCCATGGTCCACGATTCCAAGTCCATGGTGGTTTGATTAAAGGAATTTCAGATGAGGGGGATTTGGGTGCTGACGGCATTGCTTTACTAAGGAGTCAATTGCCCAACTCAGAATTATTCTCTACAGGAGAAGTCCTATTGGAGTCATTACCTATGCTAATCGAAGCCTGCTTCCAAAATGCTGGATTGGTTGCAATGGAAGTAGATGGGATTTCCAGTCTTCCCATTGGAATTGAAGAATGTGAGATACTGAAGATACCTGCTAAACGAGATTCATTGCGAGTACGAAGCTATCGGCGGGGCGAGGACGATGGCGACATTACAATTCACGATGCAATGGTTTTCGATAGCAACCAGAAGCCGATTGTTTCACTCAAAGGCCTCCGACTGAAAGGAATGGGTCCAGTACCAGAAAATCTGAAATTTAACCTGAAAAGGAAGGGGAAATAGGCAATTGAAAAAACGTTTTTCCAATTGAGGAATTATTATGGAAAATTGGAAACCTGCAGGTCTTGTTTCCCCCCTTCCACTCCCAGATGTTTGTGGTGTGGATGAGGTGATTGCGGTTTGGATTCCAGTTGGAGAATCTAATCCCTCAAACACGCCACCCAATTTGTCCAATGTTCCATTGGTAGATTCATTTGAGGCATCAACTTTTGTTACAGAAAAACGTGCAATTGAACATGCATCTGCTCGTTACGCATTGGCCACCCTTCTTCGGGACATTGGTTTCGATCCTTTTGACCTACGAGTTGTCAGGGATGAGCACCGAAAACCAATATTGATGTGGAAAGATGCTGATGCCAGAATCCGAGCAGGTGGCCCATTGAGCCCATCGTTGCCAGAGATAACATTGGGTCATTCAAATGGGATATCAATTGCTGCCATATCTCTCAATGGTTCTCTAATAGGATTGGATGCTGAACCCCTAGATTATCCCCGGCAACGGAATTTGTTGTCAATGATGGCCTCTGGGGATGAACTGCAATATCTCGAGCAATTATGGGGGGTGGATTCTGAAATTGGAATGCAAGAAGCAACCAGGACATGGGTTGTCAAGGAAGCAGTACAGAAGGCATGTGGTTTGGGAATGCACATTCCCCCCCAATCGTTCACGGTTCTGAATCGTGACGAGGTTGTTCTTTCACATGATGGTCATGGATATCGATTGGAAGCCTATCACTGGCAGGAATTACTAGATGGCGATCCCTTCGCCTTTGGATTTTCAAGATTGATTGAAGTTGTTTGATGGAAGATTGTCACTCAAGACTCCTCATCTACCCATTCTCCGACCTCTAGTGGGCTGTCCAAATCATCCTCTTTTTCTTCTTCTGTGGCGTCTTGATCAGACTTTCCACCAAGGGCGACGATTAGGCTTGGAACGAATAAGAGTGTCAATATCCTAATCATCGAGGCCACTTCGAGATTAAACAAGAGAGCCCAGAGTGGTGCAATAGCGGGCATAGTGATGAAACACATACCAATACCCAATTTTCGACGCCGGTGCATGAGACTATCCGGGGGCATTCACTCCTTGAATTTGCGGGAGTGGCTTGACCGAATTGGATAAGACTGAGGCGCGGCCCCCCCAATTCACCGCGGATGTAGTGAAGGGGTTATCACCTGAGGTTTCCAACCTCATGTCACGGGTTCAAATCCCGTCGTCCGCACTTCAGAATTTGATACTGGCGTATTGAAAAACCATTGACCCGAGCCCTTGCCAATGTCCCACGGTAGACATGGCGCATCAATCGGCATTTCTCTTGAAGACGGTGACGAAGATGACACACAAATTCTCGGTCGAAGGATTTGGAGGATATTCCCATATATCCGCCCATATCGCGGTCGAGCGTCTGTTGGAATATTGACCAACGGATTAGCTCGTGTATTTGATTTGGTTCCGTTTATTTTCATTGGATTCGCTGTTGATCATTACAATGGCCTAGCAAAATCAGGGGGCCGTCTAGGTGATTTCCGGACATTCTTAGATGAGAATTTGTTGAATCTTTTTGGAAGTGATCAAGCACTATCTTATGGTATTCTAATCTTTCTTGGCTTTGCGGGACTTGCTATTTTCCAAGGAATTTCCGATTATTGTTGGCAAACACTAGGATACAAGGTGCAACATAATCTAAGGTTGGATGCGACTCAAAGCCTCATCCGTATGGAAGCATCTTACTATGATCTTCGTCAAACAGGAGTACTCATGTCTGTATTATCTTCTGATGTCAACCAGTTGGAGGATGTTATCTCAGATTCATCTACCTCAATCATTCGGATTTTTACCACATTTATCACAGCATTTGTCATCCTCATGATGATGTCTTGGAAGTTGACTGCAGCTCTCTTTGTGCCGCTAATTCTGATTTTCCCGATGGTATACTTCTTTTCAACTCGGGTTCAGAGAAAATACCGCAAACAAAGAGAATCTACAGGCGGAATCAATGCTGTTCTTGAAAATGTCATTTCAGGGATTGCTGTAGTTCAGTCTTACAATGCACAGGAATGGGAAATCTCACGTGTTGCAAATGAGAGTGAAGAATACCGCGACGAAGCGATTGGAGCCAGCCGTGATCGCAATCGGTTTATTCCTGGATTGTATGGAGTTGCAGGGATTGTTTACGGCCTATGTGTTTCAGTGGGTGGATGGTTGTTGAAAGAGGGTGAAATAACGACAGGAGCCCTAGTCACTTTCCTTCTGATGATGACGCGACTTTCGATGCCCTTGTTCATCTTTGGAATGCTTGTAAATCAATTACAAAGAGGGGAGGCTGCTGCACGCCGCGTCTTTGATATGGTTGATTTGGAACCAAGTATTGTTGACAAAGAAGGTGCAAATGCATTGGATTCGTCGATTGATAGTATCGAGTTCCGTGATGTACACTTCACATATCCTGGCACAGACACGCCAGTCTTGAATGGGATTTCATTCAAAGTGGGCCAAGGAGGATTCCTAGGCGTCATGGGACATACAGGGGCTGGAAAATCAACAATATTGAAATTGATATTACGCTATTATGAACCAGATTCAGGTGATGTATTGATCAATGGTCACAATATCCAAGACATTACTTTAGACAGTGTTCGTGAACAGATGGGTTTCGTCAACCAAGACCCCTTCCTATTCTATGGAAGTATCCGGGACAATGTCGTATATTCTAGAAATGCAACACAAGAAGAAGTGGAATCGGCTCTACATCTTGCAGGTGCTGATGAATTCGTTGTTGAAATGGAAAGCGGTATTGATACGTTGGTTGGGGACCGAGGGGTCATGCTTTCTGGAGGTCAGAGAGCAAGAATTTCATTGGCTCGAGCGATGCTGAAGAAACCAAGTTTGCTGATTTTAGATGAAGCCTCTAGTGCACTTGACGCTGAAACTGAGCGTCGAATTCAATCGAACCTTCTCGGAACAGGTGGGACACGAACCACGATAGCAGTTGCTCATCGATTGTCGACCATTCGTAATGCTGATGAAATTCTATCGATGGTCGATGGGGCTGTTGTTGAACGAGGAACCCACACCACTCTAGTGGATAACGAAGGTGTTTATTCTAGCCAATGGGCAATACAAACAGGGGCCCTTGAGGAGGAATGATTCCTTGAGTGAAATCGAGTGGATTACAATCAATCCCGGTTCAACCTGGTTGGGGGACAATCGTGGTGCATTGATGCATGCGGCCAACGGCCCACGGCATGAAATACAAATCAAATCAAAATTTGAAATCAGTTCAGAACCAATTACATTTGCACAATGGAAAACATTGACTGGTCAAGCAGTCGCAGGGAAGAATTCCAATTCACCGGTTAATCGATTGACACCATTGATGATTGAAGCGGGCCTTGTAGGAGTTACTGGTGATCCAAGGCCCCCTTCGGAAGCGGAATGGGCCTTGGCTGCAGAGCAAGGAGCGATAAGTCCAGGGGAAGTTCAGGTTGAAGTTTTGAGTGACCGCCCCCCTCGTAGTGGATACTGGGGTGCTCCTTGCGATGGTCGTCCATGGACGCCTCTAATTCGGGCAGGAGGCATTTCTGATCACACGGCTCATACCACTCGAGTTTGGAAAGGTTCTGACACCATGCGAGGAGCAACACCACGAGGTGTTTCTCGTCCCCAAATGGGATTCAGATTGGTTCGCATATTCAATTCAACAAAGGAATTGAATATGCCCAAAGTCCCACCGAAGAAAGAACTCATAATTCGTGAGTCAATCATGACATTCTTCATTGGGATATTGCCAAGTTTCACATGGGCATACTTCAATGCGAGTCCAGGATATATATCGGATAGTTGGCTCAACATTGCTGTTGGTGGGATTTTCTTTTCCATTATGAGTGCATTTTTGTGGAGGCCAAAGACACCTTCATACTCCATTCAAGATGGTAAACTGAAGCGAGATTAGGATCGATCTTTATCATCAATCTGTAATCCCGCATTTTTGGAGATGTATATTCTCCACCATGCGGTTAAGACGCCCATCCCGTATGACCAGTGCATCAGGAATGTCATCAAGGGAGCCATCAAAATGGTTGAAAAACTGCGGGATGGAGATGTTCCGAGAGCAGCACCCAACCAACATAAGGCCACATACAAACCTGCAAGACTGATTGGGAGATGAACCATTGTTCGAGGAATACCCATTGGGACGCTGGCCAGTGAAATATCCCACACATTTGGCCAAGATAATCCACCATTGAATGAACCAAACATTACTGTTGCCAAAGCGGCTAGGACCAATAGGGGGAACATGCCCACAAGATTGTGACTCCATGATTTCATTCCAGGATGAATTTGACTGGCCAATATTCTGACAAGACCGTAATTTCGTATTTGTTTTCGGACACGACCCGGGTTTCTTCGCCGATGCCACATAATTGCATCTCTATCCTGCCACAATTGATGACCTTCTGATTTAATTCGAAAATCCATCATTGCATCTTCACAGCCAATGGCCCCTCTGTCAAAACCGTTCACGTCATCTAGCACAGTTTTTCGATATGCGGCATTCACGCCAGGGAGTTGTGATGCTGAGGTCAATTGTTCAGTTCCCCGCTTCCCGTAATTCGTACCTGCAGTGACCCATTTTGAGCAAAATGTGACATCAATTACTCGTTGCCAATATGTGGACCGTTCATCAGGAGGAGCGAAATTTGGCCCCCCTACTCCTGCAACATCCTCTCGTTCAAACCAACGAACAAGGTTTGCAACCCAATCTTCAGGAACCCATACATCGTCATCTGTGAATAAAACGAGATCACAATTGACTACATTGAGAGCAACATTACATGCATCTGCTCGTGTTCTGCTCCCCTCATCATCAATCCAAGTTGCTCCATTCGACTCTGCAATAGCCTGCCCAGAGTCCCCGGTAGGTCCAACAATCGCAATTTCTAGAGGCCCATCCCAAGTTTGTTTCGATAAACCATCGAGAGCAATTTCCAACTCATTCGCGTTGCGAAGTGTGGGGATAATTACGCACACCCTAGGGGTTGCCATACACTACGCGGGTTCAGGCATCGCCTTCAATTCTTGGTGCGAGGAAGTAGACACAACGGCCGGCTCCACCAGCAAATTCAAATTCCAATCGTAGAGGATGGTTTTCATTAAAGAACAACGTCACATTGTCGACAATCGCTTCCATTCGCTTTGCCATAGGATAGAGCAGAGAAAGACTGTATTGACTCTTCACAGGCCCGTCACAGACTAAATCTTGCAATTCTCCAGCATCGTATGAAACATTGACCGTATCAGTGTCACCGCTAACATTCACTCCAAACGACTGTGCGTTCAGGGAAATTGTTGCCAAGTCACCAACTTGTTTCGCCGCACGGAGTGCACGACTGAACTTTATGGCAGAGAGTTTGACTGAACTGTGCAATTCAACATCTGGAACCCGAGGCTCTAGCATTGTTGCTCTGTCCAATGGTCGAATGGTTCGATTGATTTCGCCAACCTGAATATTGACTCTTCCATCGTTCTCATCATAGTTCATTTCGATGAGGTCACCAGCTTCAGCCAATCCAATTAAATCTCGAAGTTTGACCAATTCAAAACCAATTGTACAGGGTTCACATTCCCATGCTTCAAATGCTGCAGAATCAATTTCCATACGTACCATTGCAACATGCATTGCATCGACCGCGCGAACCTCGATGTGCCCTTCTTCGAATTTGAATTTGGCATCCTCGACAAGCACGGTGAGAATCTCTACGATGGTCCTCATCGTATCTTGTTTGGCAGTGATATTCAGCATGGGTCCACCTTATCCAACGACTTCTGGGCAGAGGGGGCTCAAAAGGGTTGACTTCAGAACACCTACGGTGTTTGAACCGAAATCAGTACTCACGCCAGCCATGACCACACTCTGCACAAGTCAGAATCCTAGTCTCCGGCTCATCAGATGAGCGTGTTTGTTGTAGTTCAGCGAAGACACTGTCAGTATCGCATTTTGGGCAAATATAGGTGTTTGTTGTTAGTACACCACGTTGCATATCAGAATCATCAATGACTCTTCGATCCCGGGCTTCAGATTTACTGCTGGATGAAGCTTTTGAGATGTCGATTTCAGTACCATCTTCCATTGTAACTTTGTTTTCAGCATCCCCACTATATCCGCAATTGTAGTTGGGACACTTGATGCTTCCAGCAGAGTTTGGGAATGCTAGCGTTCCACATTCTGGACAGAACATAGGCAGTGCGGTTAACTAATCACACTTGAATAATGCGATGGTGGACCTTTCCAATTTATCGTTCCGCACGGACTTTGAAGGAGAGGGGTATGCGTGAGGTGTGCAAATCGTATGGGACTGGCGTCTGGCTCGCGTTTACGATAGTAACGGCAGACTCCATGACGAGTGTATTTGGGATGGAAATAGATCAATTCATTCATTGGTAAAACGACTGACTGAGTTGATGAAAGGACGAATGACTACAGAAGCCAGAACCCTTTCAATAAGATTTCCCGAAGCAATGGTAATACCACCTACATCTGTTGATTCATGGCCTGAATTATCGTCCGATGAAATCACCCTATTGCAAGAGGCCACAGTCAAACTTGCAGAACAAAGTGTGGCAGATGCCGCCTCCAACCCAGACACTCGTCTCGAACATCTTGTCCAAGCCACTGAAGAAATTCGTGCTTCACATAACACACTTGAATCGCGTCTTGTTGAATGGGTCGGCATATTCCTTCCAAGTTTGGATTTAGATCAAAACCGGAATGTCATCGTAAATGCTGTAGTCAATTCATCTGATTTGGTTGGTGTTTCAAATCACCTAGGTGTCACAGTTGCTGAAGTTGAAATGGGTCACAAAGAATGGTCTAGTTTACAATCACTTGCCACATCTGTGACCAACCTATCTGGAGATGTTCAAAGAATGGAAGAATCAGTTCGAGTACTTGCGAATATTCACTTGCCATCCCTTTCACTCCTTCTTGGCCCCCTTCTGGCTGCAAAGTTGTGTTCAACTGCTCACGGAAGGGCTCGATTGGCTCGATTACCAGCAGGGACCATACAGGTACTCGGTGCAGAGAAATCCCTTTTCATGCATCTTCGTCAAGGCACAGACCCACCCAAGCACGGACATATTTTCCAACATTCATGGGTTTGTCGTAGTCCCAAATCGACTCGTGGCCCTATCGCAAGAATGCTAGCTTCAAAAGCAGCCATAGCCGTTCGTTCAGATCATTTCGGAGGGGAACCTTGGACCTCAAAACAGGTTGCCCAGGTCGAACAAAAGGTCGGTGAAATTCGTACACGTAGAAAGGGGGTGATGAAGTGAAATCTTTCTCCGAGCGAGTTCGCATTCAAGGGCGCAGCCTCTGGTCACGTAATGCTGTAAAAGGCACCAGTTTGCGAGGAGAACGCCTCACGAGAGATGGGCGTAAAGAGTGGAGGCAATGGAACCCTCGGACTTCAAAACTTGGGTCTGCATTACTCAAGGCCAGCGAATCAGGTTTGTTGCCAGACCCTGGGTCTACATGCCTGTACTTGGGCTCAGGTCATGGTACTACAATCAGTCACTTGCATGATCATTTGTGTGCATCAAAAAATCATCTTGAAGGTACAATAGTTGCAGTCGACATCTCTCCCCGTTGTATTCGAGACATCATCCGTTTGTCCAATACTCGCCCAGGAATCCTTCCAGTATTGGCTGATTGTCGTCAAACTGAATACATCGCCCCATTCCTTTCTGCAAAGGTTCCATGGCTGTTTCAAGATGTATCTCAATCAGGCCAAGTCGAGATGTTCATCGAGGTGTGCCATCGTTTTTTAGCGGCTGGGGGGACTGGTTTGCTGTCACTCAAGTCAGCCAGTGAGCGTGAAACCGATGGTGCATTTGAGAAGGCTGAAGATGCACTTGTTGAAGCGGGGTTCACATTGGTTGAGAGAATTGATTTGGCAGGTTGGGAATACCAACATGTTCTTTTCCACGTGGTGCTTTAATGCCAGAATTACCAGAAGTTGAAACTGTACGTAGAGGACTATTGGGCCTAGTCGGAAAACGAATCCTTTCGGTTGAACTCAATCGTGCCGACCTAAGATTCCCATTCCCTAGTGATATGGATTCCATCGCAGGCCGGAAAATAATCAACATCGAACGTCGAGCAAAATATCTACTGATTCGATTGGAGAATGACTTGACATGGCTCGCTCATCTTGGGATGACTGGTCGATTTGGACATAAATTAGAGGGGAAGCACGACCATGTTGTCGTTGATTTTGTCGATGGGGCACGTTTGGTCTATACTGACCCCCGTCGATTCGGAATCATGGACTTAATTCATGGCGATTCTGAACACAAACTACTCTCCCATCTGGGTCCCGAACCACTTGGTGATCATTGGAGTGGTGAAATTCTGCAAAAATCATTGAATGGACGAAATGTGAACATTAAATCCGCTTTGCTAGATCAGAAGGTTGTTGTTGGCATCGGCAATATCTATGCAAGTGAAATTCTTTTTCGGGCAGGAGTATCTCCGAAAAGACTTGCAAAAAATATCTCAAAAAGAAAAGCATTGGAGATTTACATTGAAACTCAAAATGTATTGTTAACTGCCATCGAGGCGGGAGGTTCCACGCTTCGCGATGGTCAATTCAAGGGAATCAATGGAGATTTAGGTTATTTTCCACATGAATTTTCTGTTTATGACCGAGAAGGCGAGGAGTGTACCACTACTGGGTGCGAAAAGTTGGTCAAAAGGGCGGTCCAATCGGGCCGTTCAACATTCTTTTGTAGCCAATGTCAACGATAAACGACGTACTGGGGCCCATTATTGAACATTCCACATATTTTTCATTCACAATCCCGCCATTGAAAAAACCCCTAAAAACGCTATTTATGGGGTTTATTATGTGTCCTCACTTTAAATACTGGCCGAGAAGCGCGGAATCGTCTGATACATTTCGGACAGGATGGGAAATAGAAATGAATGAAAAAGGAATGATAGCGGAATTAATCGGTAGCATGACGATCACGCTACTGGTATTCGGTGATTGGGCAGGTACTGAAACACACGGTACTGCAGCAGCTGCTGGATTGGCAGGTGTAACATTGGGAATCATGTGGATGACCTTCAAGGGTTCACAGATTTTGCCAATAATCACCATCGGTCGAATGGCAGCTGGAGAAGATGATTGGGAAACTGGTGCAACAAACTTTGCAATGCAGATTCTCGGTGCTCTAATTGGTGCTGCGGTTTTGTTCTGGGGAATGGAAGTGGAGACACTTACTACCGGAGCAGCAAGTGATGTTGACCTAACACTAGCAACGATTGCAACCGCACTAATTGGCGGTTTCTTGCTAATGTCAGTGTGGACCCGACTCGGTGCTGGATGGGAATCCGCGGCTTTCGCCGCAGTTCTTGTTCTCGCTGGTATGGAATTGGCCACTGCAAGCAACTTGGGTAGCATGATTGTAACCTCCTCATGGAGTGACACGAACATGGTTACCGTCTTCGGTACAATGATCATCGGTGGTATCGGTGCTGCTGCAGCATTGATGGCTGGCGATCAAATATTCGAAGAAGAGTGAGCCGAACATCGGCAAACCTCCATGATAACATACAGGTGATACGGGGGCGTTTTCCGCCCCCGTGTCGCCTTTTTTTTTGAATCTCTTCAGGTTAAGAACTGCACCCCCTACCGATGGACATGGAATTCCCAGTCAACTTTTGGGGATTCCCTGCACATCTTGTATTCGAGCTCATTGGTTATGGTGCTGGCTTTGCCTTTCTCATGCGGGAAAGACGTATTCGCGGTGATTCAGTAGATGGTGAGAATCGGGCTTGGTTAATCTTTGCCGCTTTGGCTGGGGCTCTATTGGGGGCACGCTTACTGGCTCTGTTAGAACATTCAGATCAAATGGATTCAGACGTTCCAATCCTCTTTCTAGGTGGCAAGACCATCGTTGGTGGTTTGTTGGGTGGAACGATTGGTATTGAGGTCGCCAAGAAGATTCTCGGCATCACTGTTCGAACTGGAGACGTCTATGTTACTCCCCTTGTGGTTTCAATGGCCATTGGTCGAATTGGTTGCTTCTTGACAGGACTTGATGATGCAACTTATGGTTACCACACAGATTTGCCATGGGGCATTGATTTCGGTGATGGTGCCCGGCACCCTACACAATTGTACGGCATACTCGCACTTGGGACAATTTGGGCTTTCCTTGAGAAATGGGATACTCCACAAACAGGTCAACGATTCCAGATGTTCATGATTCTGTATTTGACTTGGCGTATAGTGGTTGATTCCATCAAGGATACGACCACTGTCGAATGGTTTGGATTTACTCCCATACAATGGGCTTGTGTGCTTGGATTATTGTGGTTCTTCACCTATGGTAAGCCAAGTGAACGTTCAAGTGATGCGCTTTCCTAACGAGTTCATGAGTGGTAAAGTACGGGATTACCTGTTCTATGATACTGCCACTAGCGTATGCTCTGATTGTTTACGCAGGACAGAAGGCAAAATTATCATTCAAGAAAACAATGTATACATGGACAAAATATGCTATTCCTGTGGCAAGCGCGAGAAGGTACTGCTATCTGATGATGCAGATTACTATCGTCGGTGTCGTGAGGTCTATGTGAAGCCCAGTGAAATGCCTGAACGATGGAACACACCGATGAAGTACGGTTGCCCCTATGATTGCGGCTTGTGTCCATCCCACGAACAGCACTCTTGCCTAACACTCATCGAGGTGACCGACCATTGTAACCTCAAATGCCCGATTTGCTATGCTGACAGTGGCCCGGAACGCAAGGAGGATTACCGTTCACTCGAGCATATCATCCAAATGCTCGATGCAGTAGTCGAAAATGAGCTTGAACCTGATGTGATTCAAATATCAGGTGGTGAGCCAACACTTCACCCGAACTTCTTTGAAATTCTTGATGCGGTTCGTGACAGTCCTGTACGACATCTGATGGTAAACACCAATGGAATCAGGATTGCCAATGAGCCTGAATTTGCGGCCAAACTTGGAGAGTACAAACCTGGCTTCGAACTCTATCTTCAGTTTGACAGCCTAGAGAAAGAACCACTGATGCGATTGCGAGGTGCTGACCTTCGAGATATTCGCCGCAAGGCACTGGAGAACCTTGAGGCCCACAATGTCTCAACAACGCTTGTGGTTACACTACAGAAGGGCCTCAATGAGAATGAAATCGGTAACATCATCGAGTATGCTCTCTCCTGGAACTGTGTCCGTGGTGTCACCTTCCAACCGATTCAAGAAGCGGGTCGTCACGAGGATTACGATGTCTCAAAAGATCGTTTGACACTTTCAGAAGTAAGGCGGATGATTGGCGAGCAATCGACTACATTCGAAATTGAAGATATGCTCCCCGTTCCATGTCATCCTGATTCAATTGCCATGGCATACGCACTTCGAATGGGCGGTACAACCGTTCCCTTGACCCGCCATATCGATGATGAAACACTTCTAGCCGGTCCGCGTTCTACAATTCAGTTTGAACAAGATCAAGAATTGAAAGACAAGGTTTTGAGTTTACTTTCCACCGCCCATAGTCCTGATTCAGCTGGGCATTCACTTGCTCAGTTGTTATGCTGTTTACCCGAACTAGAAATGCCAACTGAGTTTTCATATGACAATGTGTTCAGAATCATCATCATGGATTTCATCGATGCCCATTCCTTTGATTTGCGAAGTATCAAGAAAACATGTGTACACATCGTCAGTCCCGACCTCCGTCTGATTCCCTTTGACACCTACAATATGTTCTATCGGGGTGAGTTGGAAGAAAATATCCTAGAACCAATTCGCCGTGAACTTGCACTGGCAGGCATGGCACTTTTAACAGCAGAAGAGAAGCGCGGTTTGCTAGGGAATCTACCAATGGCAGAAGGAGGGGTTGGCGATGAGTGATGAATACAAACCAGAATCGGTTGTTTTGTCGGATAATTCGGCCAATATGCCAACATCCACTCCAACTCTATCAGGTACAACAGCGACCTTGACAGGCGCTGAGTCAGTCTCAGCAACACAACCAGGGATGGAGAATTTCAATTTGGTCACAGGTGCTGATGGGCAAACGTACGCTGTCATGAATCAGGGGCCATTCGAATGGAATAAATTCTTCATTGGATTGGGCATCCCGGTTCTTTTCGTTCTTGCAGCATGGGGATTGATGATGATTGCTGAAAGTTCAGATCCATGGGATTATGTTTCAAGAACAACTGAATTAAATTCAAACCCTGGAACAGAATATACTGGTGCAATTTCACTGGATGGCCTTTACACAGAGGAGATTGAAGGTTGCTGGTTACCCGAATCATCTTCCGTTGATTTTTATATTTCATGCTATGAAGATTGGGAAAATGAGGGACATATAATCATCGAACGCAATGGCAATGGCAATGGTTGGGTTGAAGTTGGAAGTGTCAGTACCAATGGTACCGTGAATTATGATGACGGCACAGATCACGGAGAATCCTTCACAATTGAATTCGATTTCAGGGATTCTGCCTCTGAAGATACATACAATATACTGTGGGGCCTCTCAACAATACTCTGTTGGCTAGGTCCACTTTCGGGAATTGGGTTGGCAATCTACGGATTTGCATCCGGTACAAAGGCCATGGGAATCGGCTCACTATCTTCGATTGTCGTATTACCTGCAATATTCGTGGTTGGTTGTTTTGCCATGCTTTTCACCGGCGGATTCTGATTTGAATTTGCATTCTGTTGCTGTTCAGACCCGCATTGTTCATAGGCGAATTTCTCTGAGGTGCATCTGAATCATAGATTCAGAGTGATATCATGTGCAAAGAAACACAAGCCAAATTGTATGCTGAAGGAATCGCCACGTTCGCCTTGACGTTTGTCGGTGCGGGGGCCATTTGGGTTACAGGTGGTGACCTTCTGGCTGTGGCAGCCGCTCATGGTATCATCCTCGCAGTGATGGTCACTGCGACCATGAATATCTCTGGAGGTCATGTCAACCCCGCGGTCACAATCGGTATGATGGCAACCAAGCGCATCACACCGAAACTCGGTGGGATGTACATTGCAGCACAATTGGCTGGTGCATTACTGGCCGGTGGAATCCTCTATTCGATTGGCGCAGGAGGCGTCGGCATCCCTGCTCCAGGAGATGAAATCATTGAGGTTAGTACTCAGCAAGCCATCCTCATCGAGGCCGTCCTGACCTTCCTGCTCATGACTGTCATCATGGGTACAGCGGTAGATGACCGTGCACCGACTGGAATTGCCGGCTTCGGAATAGGTCTAGTTGTCATGGCGGACATCCTCATGGGTGGCCCTCTAACGGGTGCAGCAATGAATCCAGCCCGCTGGGCTGGTGTTTGGGTGTTTGGTGATATGGCAGAAAATATTGACCTCATCATCTACACTGTGGGTCCAATCATGGGTGCCTTACTCGGTGTTCTATTGTGGGATAAGATGATGCCGGGTGAAACCGATTCGGAATAATCTCACATATTTCGGCGGTATTGCCCACCGACTTCGAAGAGAGCCTCAGTGATTTGGCCTAGGCTTGCAACTTTCACGGTCTCCATCAATTCAGCGAAGACATTGCCACCTGTTCTAGCGACTTCTTGTAATCTAGCAAGGGCATCAGGAGTCTCCTTGGCATGGGTCTTATGGAATTGGGCAAGTCTAGAAAGGCATCCTTGCTTTTCTTCAGGTGTGGCTCTTGCCAACTCCATGTCGAAATCATCAGCACTTGTCTCATCGAAAACAACTGCATTCGGATTCTCAAAGAAGTTCACTCCGGTAATCGGTAACTCTCCAGAATGCTTCTGTTCTTCGTAGTAGAGAGATTCGTCTTGGATTTTGCCACGTTGGTACATAGTCTCCATGGCCCCTAGTACGCCACCACGTTCGGCGATTCGCTCAAACTCGATGAGAACAGCTTCCTCAACCAAATCGGTGAGTTCATCGACGAGGAATGAGCCTTGGAGTGGGTTCTCCGTTTTTGTCCATCCACTCTCCTTGTTGACAATGAGTTGAACAGCCAACGCTCTGCGAACGCTTTCCTCGGTAGGGGTTGTTATCGCTTCATCATAGGCGTTGGTGTGCAAACTGTTGGCTTGATCTTGGACTGCCAACAATGCCTGTAGTGTGGTGCGAATATCGTTGAAGTTGATTTCCTGAGCGTGAAGTGAACGGCCTGAGGTCTGGATGTGATACTTCAGTTTCTGAGAGCGCTCATTGCCACTGTAGAAGTCACGCATGGCCACAGCCCAAATGCGGCGTGCTACACGACCAATCACGGTGTATTCAGGATCCAATCCATTGGAGAAGAAGAAAGACAGGTTAGGGGCAAATTCGTCAATTTCCATGCCCCGACTGCGGTAGTATTCAACATAGGTGAATCCGTTTGCAAGCGTGAATGCAAGTTGACTAATCGGATTTGCACCTGCCTCAGCAATATGGTAACCTGAGATGCTGACTGAGTAGTGATTTCGCACCCCTTCGTCAATGTAGAATTGCTGTACATCTCCCATCAACTTGAGACTAAATTCAGTGGAGAATATGCAAGTATTCTGTGCTTGGTCTTCCTTGAGAATGTCCGCCTGGACTGTTCCTCGAACAGTCTGTAGGGTCTTCTGTGAAATGTCCACATGCTCTGCTTCGGTTGGCTCGCGTCCGTTCTCTTCACTGAACTTGGTGACTTGTTGTCGTATAGCTGCGTTGAAGAACATCGCCAAAACAATGGCTGCGGGGCCATTGATGGTCATCGATACGCTGGTGTTTGGGTCACACAAATCGAATCCATCGAACAGTGTACTCATTTCATCAATTGTGTAAATACTGACACCAGATTCACCCACCTTGCCGTATATGTCCGGTCGTGTGTGTGGGTCCCGGCCATAGAGTGTGACACTGTCAAAGGCAGTCGACAAACGTGCGTAGTCTTCGCCTTCTGAAAGATAGTGGAATCGTTTGTTCGTTCGGGCAGCCGGTCCTTCGCCTGCAAACATTCGTGTAGGCAATTCATCGGCTCGCTTGAATGGGAAAACACCTGCTGTGTAAGGGAAGGTGCCTGGTACGTTCTCTTGACGCAACCAACCTAGGAGGTCACCAGCATCAGCAAAGTTAGGCAATGCGACACGGGGAATTGAGGAATGTGCCAAGGATTCTGTGGTCGTATCGACTGAAAAATCTCGACCTCGAACTTGATAGGTGTAGGTACCACTACGATACTGTCCGGCTTTTTCTTCAAATTCTGTAATCATAGACCAGACCATCGGATGGATTGTCTTTCGAATTTCTTCTGCTTGAATTCGAATATCCGCTACAGCACCGGCTGCTCCAGTGGAAAGGGTCGTTCCAGTTCCATCCGCCAGTCCAGCCATATGTTTTGCAGACGCTTCTAATTGCTGAATGAGTCTTACTTTCTGACTCATTTCGCTTGTTCGTGAATGATAACCTCGAACCGTTCGAGAAATATCTGCAAGATAGTGAATACGTTCGGGAGGTATGATGTGTTGTGGTTCAGGCATTCCACTTTCGGGCAGTTCCGGTTCTCTAGCGGCTAGAATCATGCCGTGTCGATCAGATAAAATTCCTGCCAACCGTTCCCAAAGCAAATCGACCCCTGGGTCTGAAAATTGACTTGCAATGGTTGGGATGACTGGCAGTGCATCGTCTTCAATTTCGAACAGGTTGCGGTTGCGCTTGACTTGCTTTCGGATTGCACGCAGAGCATCTTCTGCTCCCCGCTTTTCGAATTTGTTTAAGACAACCAAATCAGCAACGTCCAGCATTTCGATTTTTTCAAGTTGTGTATGTGCTCCAAATTCACTGGTCATCACATACAGGCTGATGTCACTGACATCGGTAATTGCATCACTACCCTGCCCGATTCCACTGGTTTCAACAAAGATGAGGTCGTATCCAACCGCTTGACAAACTTCGATTGCCTCCCGTGTTTTCTCAGAGATTTCCTTGCCACTGGTTCGACTGGCAAGGCTTCGCATGAACAATTTGTCATTGACCAGAGAATTCATTCGAATACGGTCTCCAAGTAAGGCACCACCTGTTCTCTTTCGAGTAGGGTCAGTACACAATAATGCCACATTCAGTTGGGGGTTCTGTGTGGTAATTCTTCGCATCAATTCATCGAGAAGACTCGATTTACCTGCACCCCCAGTCCCAGTAAATCCAATGACAGGTACTCTGGTATCCATCGGCCTACTGCGACATACTTTGAGTGATTGAGCGAAGGTAACTGGGTCTGCATTCTCTGCAATAGAAATGAGTCGCGCGACCTTTTCTCGATTATCAGGTGTTACTGGGCCATTGAGGCCACTATCATGGGTCAGAAGATTACATTCGCTAGCTTGTTTCACCAGGTCATCAATCATCCCGAGGAGGCCCATTTGGCGCCCATCATCGGGCGAATAAATTCGAGTAATTCCTGCGGCGTGTAAATCACGAATTTCAGGTGGGGTAATGGTGCCTCCACCACCGCCAAAGATTCGAATATCACTTCGACCTGCTGCGTTAAGGAGTTCGCGAATGTAGGTGAAATATTCCATGTGTCCCCCTTGATAGGAGGTCAATGCTACAGCATGGGCATCTTCTTCGATGGCAGCCTTGACCACATCGAGTGCACTTCGGTCGTGACCGAGGTGGATTACTTCACATCCTGCTGCCTGAATCAGGCGTCGCATGACATTGATTGCAGCATCGTGACCATCGAATAGTGATGCCGCGGTAACCACTCGCAATGGGATGCCAGATTGATCAAAGGCAGCACTAGTATCGTCTGCAGCAGGTGCAGATGCCCCACTCGCCATGCAAATGCGAGGTCTAGACGACGCTTGAGACCATCGGCGGCGGCCGTAGGCCGCCGTGCGCGTACGCGAGGGCTTCAAATTCAAGAGTACATATCTTCAATTTGTGTTGCCCAATTCTCACGAATCTGAATTCGTCGAATCTTCAGCGTAGGTGTCAATTCTCCATCATCTACAGTGAAATCTCTAGGCAAAATCGTGAACTTCTTGATCTGCTCAGGTGGCGCAAATTGCTTGTTAAACTCCATCACTTGTGCCTCGACCTCAGCATGAATCTCTGCACTGTCTGTATATTCTGATAATTCATGACCTTGCTCGTTCAGCAAAGCGATTTGCTTGGCAGGGTCCTTGGGTAGATGTGCACCATCCATTCCGAATTTGTCTCGGAGAATTGCTGAGACATCCAGTGTCAATAGTGCACTACAGAACTTGCGCGCGTCACCCACGAGGAAGCACTGTGATACCAGTGGAATTGCCTTCATCGTTTCTTCAATGACTAGTGGTGCGATGTTCTTTCCACCAGAACTGACGTAGAGTTCCTTCTTTCGACCTGTAATAGTGACGAATCCATCTGAATCAATCTTTCCAATGTCACCAGAACGAAGCCAATCGCCATCCATGACCTCAGCAGTCGCTTCTGGATTCTTGTAATACCCCTTCATGACGTGACGGCCACGGAACATGATTTCACCATCTGTATCTGTTTTGAGTTCTGAGCCACCGGGCATTGTTCGACCCACTGAACCAATTTTCACGTTCTTGTTGTAATTGATTGAAGCTCCAGCGGTTGTCTCTGTCATCCCGTACCCTTCGTAAAGAGGAACTCCGACCTTGTGGAATAATCGCAGAATATCTGGATTGATAGGTGCAGCGCCTGTAATCGCATACTTGCAGTTGACCATTCCAATCTTCTTCTTGACGGCCTTTTGCAGGACCTTCTTGAGAATCGGGATATTAAGTCCAATTCGAAGCACAGCCTTGGAGTCAATCGTACTCTTGAGATTGGAGTAAACCTTCTCGTAGATTCGGGGGACCCCGATGAACAATGCTGGCTGAACCTTCTTGGCAAAATCGACAGCGTGCAAGGCATTGTCGACCACATGCATATGCATTGCGTCACGTGCCCACAAGTGGTTGTCTGCAACTTGGCCAAATACGTGTGCTAGTGGAAGCCATGACACATAGCAGTCCCCTGGTGTGAATCTGATTACGTGTTCAATACAGTCCAGTTCGAAGGTGAAGTTGTCATAAGACAATTCGACACCCTTTGGGTTTCCCGTTGTTCCAGATGTGTAGATAAGTGCACAGGTATCATGCGGGTCAACAGCATTCATGCGCTCTTTGATTATGGCTTCATCAACACCCACTCCAATGGCAAGGAAATCCTCCCATGAAATGGCGTTCTCATTTTGCATTGTACCTGAATTGTCTAGTAGAATCGCCTTCTGAAGCAAGGGGAGACTCCCCATGATTTTGTCCATGCGTGTATTTGGCATCTTGTTGGCATCATCGCCACCTTGTGGATTTGTTCCCACAAAGACGAACTTGGATTCAGAGTTTCCAACTACCCATTCAACCTCTTCGGGTGAACAAGTGTGGTAAACACCAACTGCAACACCATTGAGCATCTGTGAAGCAGCATAGAGAAGATACCATTCTGGTCGGTTATATGAGTAAATACTGAGTTTGTCCTCTTTTTCATAACCGAGTGCATGCAGTGATTTGGCGATTGCCAAAGTTTTGGCAAGAATATCTGACCAAGTATCGGTATTCCATTCCCAAGGGACGCCTCTCTGTGCTTCGCCCTTTCGAGTCGACATTGCCGGCATATCACCGAATTTTTCTGCATTTTTGAACAGGTACTGCGGGGTAATCATCAATTTGAGTAGGGTTGGATACCTCACTTAATATTCTCCCCGGCGGAATGAGCGATTACAATCCGAGAACATCTGCAAAAGCAGACCTCCAATCCGCGCCGCCGTTGCGGTTCGCAAAGGGCGAGGCGGGGCTTGGATGTGGAACCCAATCAACCTCGATTTTATTGAACAGTGATGCTGCCTGACGCTGGGCGTATCTGCCCACGCCAATCACACGCGTGATGCCCATTTCAGAGACTACAGTTTCCAAATGGTGATCGCAGATTTTCTTCAGTTCTCTAGCCGCGCCTCCAGTCAACTTGTCTGGAGTAATATTCTGTCCTGCATCATTGAACATCCAAAGTGGACAATGATTGACAATGTAGATGTCCTCACTAACTGCCTCTGGTGAGTCATAATGTTCGGCAAGAAATGACCAAATTCTCCGTCCACTGACTTCAGGCTTTGGACATTCAAGTCCATGCACGGTTCGTTTTGGGTGAGATGGAGATGGTTGATGTACATCTCGGTCCGTAATTTCTAGGAAGTCACGAACCTGTTCTGGACAACCAAATGGCACACCTGTGTTGCCCATTCCATGGCCCGGGTTCATTCCGACCAACAAGGTGGTTGCACCATTGCCTGAGAACCGCTGAATCCATTCTTCATGAGGTTCCCAAGCATAATCGAGGGGATTGTAAATCCAATCTATTTGTTTGCAATCTTTTAGGAGGGATGGCATCAATGTATTCGCAGCATCACGGAGAGATTCTGCCGCATTTTTGATCGCCTGCATACATCTCACGCCTTTCCCTTGCGACGCAGATAGTCCGAATAATTACCGGGTGTTATACGAATTGTTCCATCTCCGGGCAATTCCCAAATTGTGTCACATACCTTGTCAAGGAACCAGCGGTCGTGACTCACTGTGAGGATACATCCATCATATTCGTTCAACGTTTCTTCCAATGCTTCTTTTGCATCCGTATCGAGGTGATTTGTGGGTTCATCCAAGAGGAGCATGTTGTTGTCCTCTAGAAGAAGTTTCAACATGGCAATTCTTGCTCTCTCACCACCGCTGAGCTTATTCAAGGGTGTAGAAACCATCTCTGGAGTAAATTGGAATTGCCCCAGCATGGCACGTATTTTCCCATATTCCATTCGTGGTTTCAGTTTTTGCACTTGTTCTACAGGTGTCAAATCAAAATCGAGTGTGCGATGATCTTGATGGAAGTACCCAATTTCCACCCCTGGTCTAACATCGATAATCCCGTCATCGAGTTTTATTTCTCCATTGATAATTCTCAGCAAGGTTGTTTTTCCTGCACCATTGGCACCGACAATTCCGATTTTCTGACCACGTCTTACACCGAGTTCTACCTTGTTTAGAATGGGTCGTTGCAGACCCTCAAATTTGAGTGAAGCCTGTCTGAAATCCAAGACATCTAGACTGGATTTTTCAGTCGATTTCAAATCGAATTGCAATTCTCTTCGATCACTTGGTTTGAGTGATTTCAACCATTTCAATTCTCTTTGTGAACGTGAAAGCATCTGATGCTTTTGAGAGATAGATTTGTCAAACTTGTTCGCCCTTTTCATTGATTGAAGGGCTCCAGTCAGTCGTTTAATCTCTTTTTCGCATTTGTCAATCCGGTCTGAAAGAGTTTGCAAAAAGAGTTCTTTTTGTTTTAAAAATGCTGAATAATTTCCGGCGTAACCACGGGTATGGCCATCGTGAATCTCAAGGATATGTGTGCATAC
>Ga0066850_10000397_pt1 | contig 23769 bp, 22 predicted proteins | sample ETNtaG_4_FD_67282 | JGI IMG/M metagenome (GOLD analysis project Ga0066850, IMG submission 67282) | Marine microbial and viral communities from oxygen minimum zone, Eastern Pacific Ocean - ETNP201406SV67 | ecosystem: Environmental > Aquatic > Marine > Oceanic | place: Pacific Ocean: Eastern... | reverse complement strand
CAAATATTAAACCTCTCTCTATTACAAAAGATAATAATACATTATATACTAATTTAAAAAATCTAGATACAATACTTGAAAAGTATGAAATTTCAGAAATAAATTCTTGGTTAAATGGAGCTACTGAGGGTGACAATGATGGAGATATTTACTTAAATAGAATTTATAGACTCACCACGAAAACTGATACAAAAGAATTGCTCCCTAATATTAAAAAAGATTTAGAACAATTAAATGAAATACACTCTGTTGAATATGAATATAAAAGAAAACCATTATATACTCCAAATGACCAATATTACAATAATCAATGGTTTCTACCAGATATTAATTCTAACGATGTTTGGGATTTTTGGGATATTGATAATGGAGAAACACCCGGTAATAGAGATGTAATATTAGCCTCTGTAGATCTCGGAGTTTTTTATCAACACCCGGATTTAAAAAACAATTTATGGCAAAATTTAGGTGAAGATGCTGATGGTGATGGACATACAATTGAAGGATCTGGTTCTAATTGGTATCTTGATCCTGGAGATTTAAATGGTATCGATGATGATGATTGGGATAATAATGCTAGTACTTATATTGATGATTTAATAGGATGGGATCCTTCAGGGATAAGCGGAGTTGATGATAATGATCCTGAACCTCCAAGTACATGGGGATGGTCTCATGGAACTCATGTTGCTGGGCTTTTAGCATCATCAACTAACAATTCTACTGGGATTGCATCTACAGCATTTAACTGTAGTATTATGTCTGTGAAAGTAGCTACAGAAAATCAGCAAAATGAAATTTATATAACTGATGGGTTTGATGGAATATTATATGCTGCAAAAGCAGCTTTTTTTTCAAAAGGATTTTCAGTTATTAATAATAGTTGGGGTGGCCCAGGATATAGTCAATATGAACAAAGTGTAGTAAATACTTGTTTTGATAATTATAATTCTATTATTGTATGTGCTGGTGGTAATGGTGGAGATTGGAATAGTAATTCAGGAGAATCAAATTCAGCACATTATCCATCAGGGTATGATAATGTAGTATCTGTTTGTCCTATTGGAACTAATAATTCTTGGAACCACTGGGCTACTTATGGTCCAACTATTGATTTATCATCTCCAGGGGAAGGTATTCGTTCTTGTACAGGGACAAGTGGATATCAAAGCTGGGATGGGTCCTCAATGGCATCACCTGTTGCAGCTAGTGTTTTTGGATTATTAAAATCATTTCATATGGATTGGACAAACGAAATGATTCAAACTATGGTTATTCAAACAGCTAACCCTATTATTTATAATATTAATACAGAGACCTATTTACAGGGTATGCTTGGAAAAGGGAAAGTAGATGCTTTGGCTGCACTATCTACTCCATTATTTCCAAAATTAGAATATAGTGGTGAAGATTTAAATATTATTAATGATTTTGATGATGATATAAATCCTGGAGATCAAATCGAATTATCTTTAATTTTATTCAATAATCCAAACTGGGGAGAGGCTCAAAATATAAATATAAATTTATCATCATTAAATAGTAATGTAATATTTATAAATCCAAATATCAACATTGGTAATATAGCTCCTGGTAACGTTGGAATTAATATAGAAAATCCATTTAATATTATTTTTGAATCAAATATTAATCCTGGTCAAGTTGAATTAAATGTAAATATAATGTCTAATGAAAACAACTATATATCATACCAAAAAACATTTCCAATTATTATAGAAATTCATGAAACATCAACAATGCTTGGAGATTTAAATGCTGATGGTATTATTAATATTTTAGATGTTGTACAACTTGTAAGTATTATATTAAATGGTAATGCTAACTCTTCACAACAAGCAGCTGGAGATTTAAATCAAGATAGTATTATTAATGTACAAGATATAATATTATTAATTGGTCAAATATTAGAGCAATAATATATTATGCATTATCGATTCCTTCATTAGCAAGCTGGTCAGCTCTTTCATTCCCAGGATGTCCCGCATGTCCTTTTACCCACTCCCATTGAATATTATGATTGATTGATAATGTATCTAATTCTTGCCATAATCCTTTATTCTTAACTGGTTTTTTATTTGCAGTTTTCCAACCCTTTAATTTCCAACTATGTATCCAATCAGTTATACCATTTTTAACATAAGAAGAATCTGTTGTAATTATTATTTTAGAAGGATATTTAATTATTTTTAATGCTTCAATCACAGCTGATAATTCCATAATATTATTGGTTGTTAATGGTGAATAGCCCTTGATTTCTTTTTTGTAGCCATCGCATTCTAAAAGCGCTCCCCAACCACCTGGCCCAGGATTTCCCCTGCATGCTCCATCAGTATATATATTAATTAATTTATCAGATTTCATTATATAATTTAACTCACCCAATTATTATTTTTTATATAAAACCTGTAAGGTAATTTTGCATCCTCTTCTGCAAAATCAACACCTATACGTTCTGTAGATGCAATATTATTTGCAGAGATATTTATTCCTGTATTTTCAATCCATATAAAATTTTCCCATAATGGTTTTCCATTTAATTGTTTGTTGATTCCTAATGCTTGAGTTAATTTTCCAGGACCATTTGTAAGGTTATACGATTTAGTTTTCATAAATCTTCTTTTCAGTATTGTAGAAATACCATTAACAGGTTGAATAGCTCTAATTAATATTGCTTCAGGCTTTCCAGTATTGCTACTTACAATATTAAATAAATTATGTATTCCATAACACAGATAAATATATGCGACACCAGGTTCTCCATACATGACCTTTGTTCTTTCGGTTAATCTATTATTAAAAGAATGTGAAGCTTTATCATCAATACCTAAATATGCTTCAGTTTCAACTATTATTCCAGCAGTAATTTGATTATTAATTTTAGTAACGAGTTTTTTACCTAAAATATTCTTAGACAAATTTAATGTATCTAAATTTTGATAATACACTTGTGTTAATTTTTTATTGTTCAATTAAAAATCATATCCAATAGTTAAATACCAATTTCTATCTGATCTATCTCCATTAATGGGATTATATTGTCGAGCATAATCTAGTTTCCATGCCATATTCAAAAATATAAATCTTGGGCCAAATCCATATGACATTACCCATCCAATGTTATCATTAATAATATTTGAGTCTGGATTTATTCCCCAATTATTTCTATCTCTAAATTTTGGGAATTTATCATTCCATGCAACACCCATATCAATAAAAAATACTCCAAAAATTTGACCTACATATTTTATTGCAGGAAAATAATACATTAAAAAAGGAAGTCTCAATTCATAATTCATTAATAACGCTTTTGAACCATATTTATGTGCCATTGGGAATCCTCTAACAGGAAAAATAAAATTATTCATAAAATAAAAATCATCATACGGGAGAGCATCTTCGTAGCTAGTATTAACCATGTTATTATTATCATTGGAAAAAATATATGGTGCACCACCAAGACCAAATAATCTTTTATCTTTTCCCCAGCTTGAACCAAAATATATTCGACTTGCAAAACTAATTTTGCTTTGATAAGATAATTCAAAATAAGTTCTACTATCTATTGTAAAAGTTTCAAAAATATAATCATTGAAATTAGATTTTGGGACAACCTCATATTTAAAATATGATCTTGTCCCACTAACTGGGTGTAAATAAAACCATCTTGTATTATCCCAAACATATTTTAAGTGTGGTCTTAAAAGATTGTATGAATGATAATTAAGAGTTGTCTCATTGCCATTACTTTCAATTCTATTATTTTCTTTAATTAAATGATCGAAAGTAACACCTCCTTCTAGCCTGCTAAATCTAGAAAAAGGTAAGAAAAACATATAATTTAATCCAATATTTCTATTAAGATCAAAATCCAGGAATGTCCCATCAGTTGATATAGAGGCGTTAGTTCTATATGCTTGGCGATAAAACATAGCTTGATGATTTATCTTATTTTTTAAATATCTGTAGAAAAAATAATAGTCTGATTCCTTAAAATCAATTTGCATTTCTGTGCTAAGACCAATTCTGTGATCGCCTAAAATATCGCTAAATAAAAACATCGCCATTGCTTGTGATCCATAATATGAATCGTAGCTATAATATGCTTGTGCAAAATCTAATGTAAAGCGAGTGTGATATTTATTTTTGATATAATGATTTGTACTATCTTTTAATAATGATTGGTCTACAGTTTCAACTTTATATTTATCATAAATATTATTTTCATTAAAAATAAAATTTTGATATTTATTTGCTTGTTCATTATTATTGCTACTATAATTTTTCATTATAGGTAAATCAATCTTTTCTTTCCATTTTGATAATTGAATTTCATAATTTTCATTTAATAGTCGATCAATATTTGATAATATAAAAATATCATATCCGCTTTCATAAAACCCTGTGTATATAAGTTGATTTTTTGATACCCAATTTAATTGAGTAACTCCTGTAATTATATTTGTTATTGGAGAAGATGATTTTCCATGATTAGTAGTTATATAAATATTATTAATACCACTTTGATCTGAAATATAAGCAATTTTACTACCATCAGGAGAATAGCACGCGTATGTTTCATTATGTGGAGTGTCTGTTAACCTGCTAACAATTTTTCCTTCTAAATTCATTTTATAAATATCTAAATTTTCCACATCATGTTCTAAAAAATTAATAGAATCTCCCCTAAAACCTGTTTTTAAATGTTCTCCTCTATCAGAAATGATTAATAATTCCTGTCCATTTGGATGCCACGATACTTGAACATCACTAAACCAATCATTCGTAATATTTTTCAATTTGTTTTGATCTACATCATATATATAAATATCACTAGACATTCCATTGTTACCGACAAAAGCAATTTTATTATTTGTAGGGTTCCAAGATGGTCGAAAAATTCCCTCAAGATTAAATATTTTTTTTATATTTTTGTTTTTATTAACATCTCTAATAAATAGGGCATCAGAATCTCCAGATTTTGCTGAAAAAACAATTTTTTGTCCATCGGGAGACCATGAAATTCCAGGTTTTAATATATGTAGTTCTTCAAATTCAGAAGTTTTATTCCCATTAATCAATTTCTTGATGAATTTTCCATCAATCATAGAAATAATATATATTCCCATCTCTCCATTTTTATTTGAATACATTGCTATTTCAATTCCATTAGGAGCAGGAGCAGGAGCAATATTATAACTATTAAATAATTCTATATGATTAGTAATTTGTCGTGAAATATCTCTAATGTCATCACGAAATTCAACATCAGGCCAGTACTCTTTTTTTAAATATTTTTGCCATTGAGTTGACAACTCATCTAAGTCAACACCGATAGAATTTTTTATACCTTTATTAATATTTCCAGCAGCTTTTATATTAAAAAATATTTCAGCAATTGATTCTTCCCCCCATTTTTCAGTAATAAATGTCCAAACAGATTGTCCTCCTCTATATGCAAGATAACCATTTAAATCTTTAATAGAGGGCAACTGAGTATAATTAATTGCCAAATCTCTAATCCACATATCAGAATTTGCATCCCACTTACTTGATAAATATTCAGCTAAACCTTCATTCATCCACATTGGGATATATACAGCATTAGTATTAACTAAATTCTTTAAGGAACCTCCATAGATACCATCATTTATAAATACATGTACTAATTCATGATAAATAACATGTTTAAATTCTTTTAATGAACCGTCAAATGGAATAACTACTCTGTTTTTTAATAATTCAGTTACACCTCCAATGCCTTCCTCCATATAACTATCAATAACATTGGTTTGTTGAAAATCATTATGTGAATTATAAATAATAATAGAAGATCGTGATTTTAATTCCCACCCAATTAATGAAGAAATTTTATTATTAGCATCTTCGCAATATTTTGCAATAATTTCAAGCTGGAATTCTCCTTCAGAATAAAAATAAATATCAAAATTTTTTGTTTGAATAAATTGCCAATCAAAATTATCATATTGAACAATGTTTTTTCCATATTGAGAAAAAATACTAGATATGTTGATTAATAATATTAATGTATATTTATAATATTTCATTTTAATGTTAATTAATATTTATATAGTTACTTATTATATAAAATATATTATAATTTAATTCAAAACTACTATATGTTGAACGGACCTTATTATATAATATCAGACAATCATTTTTCAATGATTAATAATTCAGAAGAATATGAAAGAAGAGAAAAATTATTTTCTGTATTTAATAAAATTAAAGAAAAGGGTGTAGGGACATTAATTATTGGAGGTGATTTTTTTGATTATTGGTTTGAATATAAATATGAAATTCCAAAAGGATACGAGAGTATATTAACTGCATTAAAAGATTTACATAACCATAATATTAAAATACATTATATTGTTGGAAATCATGATTATTGGGATTTTGGTTATTTAAATCAAATGACAGGACTAAGGATTTATAAAAATGATTTGATATTTAAATATAATAATCAAAATATTTTAATTACTCATGGTGATGGCATACTTAAATCTGACTATTTGTATAGATTTATGAAAAAAATTATCAGGTCCAAATTATTTATTTACTTATTTAAATTACTCCCTGCAAGTTTAACATGTAAACTAGCAAAAAAAATATCTAAGTCAAGCTCAGATTACAATCACCATGATAAATATGTTGATTTGATTAAAAAAGATACCTTGGAATATGCTAAAAAACAATGGAATAAGAATATTGATATTGTATGTATAGGTCATTATCATCAAACAGGGATTAATATTTATGATAAAAATAAATTGATTTATCTAGGAGATTGGTTGAGTAAATATACTGTAACTGTTTTAAATGATAATAAGTGCTGGCAAGGAGATTGGAAGCAATTTATAGATTTATCTTGATTTACCTAACTTAAATGAATAATATTTACAGTCTACATAATTAACAATTATATAATAATGCAAAAAATCACTAATTTGCAACACAGTAAATGAAACAATTAGCCCATTATTTTTTATTACTTTTTATTATAATATTTTCTAATTGTGGGTCTAAGCCTGAGCCACAAATTTCTGATAATGGAAGTATAATTCTTATCAAAGATCCATACACAATGGATGATTTAAATAAATATAGACAAGAGTTTAATAGTGATTTGCCTGGAGCAACAGATATCTTAATTGCAATTTATAAAGATAAAAACCAAGTATTATCTGTTAGATTAGAAGCATTAGAAATTTTGTCTACAAATTCAGATAATCCAGTACTTAAATCTGCACTTAAAGAAACAATTGAAAATACTGAATTTATAGAAATTGAAATAACTAAAAAATCTATTGAAATGCTACTAGATTTTGAAAATTTAAATGCAACAGATACTTTTGTAAATGGACTTCAAAACTCAATTACCAAAATTATGGAATTACGCTCTCAGTTCATTGAAGCTATTGGCGAAAACCATACAAAAGATAAAGTAATTACTTTATTAGATTTATATGAAATTAGTTTAAAAGACCACCAGAGAATGAATGAGTTATTAACTTTATCTCTTGGAGAATTAGATGATGATAGATCAATTCCATTATTAATGGAAATTGCAAATGATGATGAAGTAGAATTACATGTTCGGAATAGAGCTATCGAAATTTTATCAAGAAAAAATGCCCCTGAACTTGTTGATTTTTTTATTGAACGATTAGGCTCACCCGGATCTAATGATCAAATGTTAGAATTTATTCATAATTCTATGGGAGTTGTTGAGCAGGATAGGTTAGTAATGGCTTTATTGGAATCATATCAAACTGGTAAAACTAGATATCATGCTATGCTTCACTCTATTATGGGGAGTTTAGAAGATTACAATAGTCCAGACGTAAAACCTGTATTTGTAGAAGTTGCTACAACTGAAGGTTTCCCTAGGTTATTAAGAATAAAAGCAATTGAATCATTAGCAAATTTTAAGGATGTAACTGTATTAGATGATTTAATCCCTATATTAGAAAATTCATATAATCATGATTATTATTATGAGTTAACTAATCTTGCTAATGCTTTGAATGCTGATAATAATTATAAACAAAAAATAAAAGAAGCTAGCTTTAAAGCTATGCAAAGTAATCAATGAATCAATTAAAAAATTATTTTTTTTTATTACTTATTTTAATCTTATCTAATTGCGGCTCTTCGCCTGAACCACAAGTAAATGAGAAACCAGAAATTAGAGAGGAAAAAGAAATAATTACAGAAATTCAATATGTAGATCATAATCCTTTCTATCCCTTAAATGATAAAATAGAAGATTTAGAATTTAAATTGAATCAATTAAGAGCACAAGTATTAGAGTATGAATCAAAATTACATGCTCCATCTTTAAATGCAGAATTATTGAAATTAATTAAATCTCCACAATTAGAGCATGAAATTTATTTAAAAAATGGCAATTTAATTCAGGGAAAAATTATTCAAGAAAATGTTAATTATTTAATAGTACAAACGCGAATAGGTCAAATTAAAATTGAAAATAATCTTATACAGGAAAATGGTATTAGAGAAATTAAGCCCTTAACACCTGTTTTAAATATTGTTCCATATTCTCTTGAAGAAAAAATTAATAAAGGTAATGTAACTATCTCAGGTTCAATTATTAATGAAGGAACACGAAGGGGAGACTTTGTTAGAATTATATATAATTTTTGGGGTCCTGATGCGACTGATACAAGCCCCTCTATTGTTGACTCTGTATTTGTTTCTGGGAATACTATCGCATATTCAAATGGTGTTATATCTAGTTCATGTGTGAATCCTGGTGAAAAGGGATCATTTTCAATTTCTGTAGATATTCCAGATTCATTAAATATTTCTCATTGGACCAAAGAAATAAAGTCAAATATTTTCGAATAATCTTTATTCACAACCAGACATCTTATTATTATGAAATCATTAAATGAAATGTTGGAAAATATGGTAAGTAATCAAGGAAGTGACTTACATCTTACTGTTGGCTCCCCACCAAGAATCCGAATAAATGGTAACTTAACTCCAACAGATGATGATAAAATAACATCTGATAAATTAAAAGAACTTCTTCAAAATGAATTAACAAAGAATAGATTAGAACAATTGTCCAATAATAAAGATATTGATTTTTCAATAGGTATAGCGGGGATTAGTAGATTTCGTGTAAATATATTTAAACAACGTGGAAATTTTGCTGCAACATTTAGAAGACTCCCATATGAAATTCCATCATTAGAATCATTAAATTTGCCAGATACAATTGGAAATTTGACTTTACATAAAAAGGGATTAATTTTGATAACTGGGGGAACGGGGAGTGGAAAATCAACAACTATGGCTGCTTTAATTCAAAAAATATCCAATGAATCTAAAGGACATATTATTACTATAGAAGATCCTATTGAATATCTTTATGAACATTCAAAATCTTTAGTAAATCAGCGTGAAATAGGATCAGATACTTCACATTTTAAAGCATCATTGAAAAGTGTTTTAAGACAAGATCCGGATGTAGTTGCAATTGGGGAATTAAGAGATGTGGACTCTATGAGTGCTGCACTAACAATTGCAGAAACTGGACATTTAGTGCTCGGTACTTTACATACTAATAACGCAGCTGGTACAATCACTAGATTAATTAATGCCTTTTCTCCTGATAAACAAAATATTATAAGAACTACTTTATCATTATCCCTAATTGCTGTAATATCACAACAATTAATTCCAAATTTAAATAATGCACGATCACTTGCATTGGAAATTTTAATTAATACATCTTCTATTAAATCTCTGATAAGAGAAAATAAAATTCATCAAATTGAAAACTATCTTTTAAGTGGAGCAAAGGATGGAATGATTCGTATGGATGATTCGATTCTTAGCTTATATAAAGATAATAATATTTCAAAAGAAGAAGCATTGAATTTTTCAATTAATACTTCTGAAATAATGCAAAAAATCAATAGTATTAACATCTAGAATGTTAAAAAATAAAATTTTACAATTATTAAATTCTAATATTAATATATATAAAATATCAATAGATGATTTATCTCAAAAACATGCAAATCACAATAAATCAAGTAATGGCGGTCATTTTAAAATTCATATCATATCCAATGATTTTATGAATCTTTCTTTATTAAATCGTCATAAAATGATTTATTCTATACTTGATAATATGTTAAAAGATGAAATACATGCATTATCAATGAAAACTCAGACAATGAAAGAATATGAAAAATAAAAAGCCAGAGAGAGTCTGGCTTTTTATTAAGTAAACAACTTAGGAGGAGTTGTTTGCGTTTTGACATTACGTACTTATATAACAATATATAAATTGAATTTGTTCCTAAAAAATAAACCCAGATCAATAAATCTGGGCTTATTTTAAGTTGCTCCTCCTAGAGTTTATATATAAACAACTAGAAAAATATAAAATATATTATAATAATACTAAGTGATTTTCATCACATTAAATTGATGTAAAATCAATCAATACTTTCCCAAAATTTCTTCTATTTTGTATGTGTCTATGTGCTTTTGGAACATCTTCAAATGAAAACTTGCTATCAATAATAGGATGTAAATCATTATCATTAACTAGTTTGATTAAATTTTGAATAGATCTTTTAATTTTCCATTCATGACCTTTAAATCTACCTAAATGATATCCCATTACTGCTTTATTATTTGCCATTAAATCCATTGGCTTATATTTTGGCATTGAATACATTTCTTTCATAGCAACAATTGGCTTTAACTTATCCCCTTTAACAAGATTTTGATCTCCATAAATAATTAATTTTCCCATTTTAGCTAAAACTCTATAACTTAATTTCCAATTTTTTGTACCTATGGGATCAATTATAAGGTCAACACCTTTTCCATTAGTAAAATTCATAATTTCTTTTTCAGTATTATCTGTATTATAATCTATGCATTTATCAACTCCTATTTTAATAAGCTCATCATGTTTCCAAGATGAAGAGGTCCCAATTAGTTTAATATTTTTTGTTTTAGCTAATTGTATTGCAGCAGTTCCTACCCCACCACCAGCGCCATGTATAAGGAAAGTATCTCCATCCTGTAGATTTCCTAAATCAAACATCATCATATAGGCCGTAATATAAACAACTGGAAATGCTGCTGCTTCATCAAGATCAAAATTAGCAGGCAACGGAATAATAGCATCTGCATCAATACAAACCTGTGAACTATAGCTGCCATTAAGAGATAACCCCATTACTTTTTCTCCAATTTGTAAGCCTTCTACACCCTTCCCTAATTTATCTATTATGCCACTTATTTCTCCACCTAATACAGCTCCTGGCTTAGGTCCACCTGGATATAATTTCATTCTAGCCATAATTTCTGCAAAATTAATTCCAGCATAATGAACTTTTATTCTTACTTGATTGTTAGATGGTTCAATATCTTCAAATTCTTTTACTTTAAGTACTTCAGGAGCACCATATTTAGTAAGTATTACACTCTTCATTTTTCTCTCTTATTATTAATTATAGATTTTACTACTATTGCATGAAATATTTCTTTAATTCTGATAATCCTCCAAAATATTTATCATCTACAAATATTTGTGGAACAGAAGTTTGTCCACCAGTTCTTTTAGCCATTTCACTAACACTTTTTTTTGAAAATGTTATTAATTTTGTATTATAATCAATCCCTCTGGATTGTAGAAGCGCTTTAGCTTCTTTGCAAGGTGCTCAGAATAAGTTTGTATATACTAGTACCTTATTTTCTTTAGTAATATTAATTACCTCATTTTTTTCAACTTTACTAGCAAATAAACTACATATCATTAATAGCAACACTATTTTTTCATTTATAAATCCTTTGTTTTAATAGTTTTATATTATTTATAAATTAAAAATTTAATCATAATTTTTTTATTAAATCCTGGAATTCTAATTCATTTAATATTAATACATCTAATTTTTTAGCCTTATCTACTTTCGATCCTGTGCCTTTTCCTGCTATAACATAATCTGTATTTTTACTAACCGAACTAGATAATTTTGCTCCACATGATTCAATGATTTTTTTAGCATCATTTCTATTCATTTGATTCAACGTCCCTGTAAAAACAAACGTTTTATCAGTGATTATTGTATGTTTTTCTTTCTTAACTTTTTGAAATAACAAACCACTGTCAATACATTTTTTTATTAATAACTGATTATTATTATTAGAAAAATATTCTAAAATAGAATCAGCCATAATTTCACCAATTTCATTTATTTTTAATAACTGGTCTTTAGAGGATTTCATAAGATTTCCTAAATTCCCATTAAAAGACTTTTCTAAAACTTTAGAAGCATTTAAACCTACATTTCTAATACCAAGGCCATTGATATAACGAGCCAAGGTTGTATTTTTTGATTTATTAATTGCATCAATAACATTCTGTGACGACTTATCACCCATTCTATCTAAAAGAGAAATATCATCTTTATTTAAATTATATAAATCAGAAAAATCATTAATTAATTTATTGCTAATCAATAACTCTATAATTTTATTACCTAAACCATCAATGTTCATGCAGTTTTTAGATACATAATGTTCAATTTGACCTTTAACCTGAGCAGGACACTGTCTATTTTTACAACGTAAAACTGCCTCTAATTTATTTTTTTTAGCAATTGTATTACATTTTGGGCATAATGGACTAATTTGAAATCTATCTGATGTATGTTTTCGATTTTCCTTAATTACTTTTACTATTTCTGGGATTACATCACCTGCTCTTTGAATTAAAACAGTGTCTCCAATGCGAATATCTTTTTTATCTATTTCATCTTGATTGTGTAATGTTGCATTTGAGACTATAACTCCCCCAACATTAACTGGAGTCACTTTAGCTACAGGAGTTAAAGCCCCTGTTCTTCCAACGCTAATAATAATGTCTAAAATTTTTGTGGTTTTTTGTTGGGCTTTAAACTTTCCAGCTATTGCCCACCTAGGAGATTTGCTACGCTCACCAGCTACAATTTGCAATTTATAAGAATTGATTTTAAATACGGCTCCATCAATATCATAGTCTAATGTCTTTCTTAATTTTTCACATGAAGAGTAATATTTATGTAAAAAATTAACACCGTTACCAATTTGTATATGAGGATTTACTGGGAAACCACATTCAGGCAAGAAATCCAAGAAATATTTTTGACTTGAAAATTTTATTCCTTCAATAACTCCTGGGGCATAACAAAAAATTCTAAGTGGTCTTGAAGCTGTTATTTTTGGATTTAACTGCCTTAAACTTCCAGCTGCACAATTTCGAGGATTAGCAAATAATGATTCCCCTTTATTTTTTCTTATAAGATTCAATTCTTTAAAATCACCATGATTAATAAAAACTTCTCCTCTAATTTCAAATAAGTCAGGCACATTTTTACTTTTAATTGATAGAGGGATTGCTTTAATAGTTTTTAAATTTTCAGTGATATTTTCGCCAGTTAAACCATCTCCTCTAGTAGAGCCATAAGCAAAATTACCTTTTTCGTAGACTAGTTCTACAGCTAATCCATCTAGTTTTGGTTCCCCGATGTATTCAATATTCTTTTCATTTAATAATCTGAAAATTCGAGCATCAAATTCCTTCAAATCTTCTTTATTCATAGCATTAGCTAATGATAGCATTGGCATTCTATGTGTAATAGTATTAAAATTTTTTAATGGTTTACCACCAACTCTTTGTGTCGGTGATTCAGAGCTATAGTATTGAGGATTTTCTTTTTCTAATAATTGAAGCTCAGAAAGTAATTTATCATACTTATAATCTGATATGGTTGGGTCATCATAAACATAATAATTAATATTATGTTGATCTAATTCATCTCTTAGTTTTAAAATACGATTTTCAATATTCATTTAGATTGTATGGAAATAATATCTTGATCTATAACATGAGTTAGGCTGAAAAAATCTTTGCTAGAAAATTTAAACTCTTTATGCTCATAATCTCCATTATCATTTAATTGATAAAATTGAGAATATTTATTTTTATTATTAATAATATTCAACAATGCTCCTATTAATTTATCAACATCATTATAATTGTTGTATATTCCGAAACTTACACGTACCATACCCATCCAAGGTTCAAGTTTCCATGAAAGATGATTGTCTTTAAATTCACATTCATTTAATTCTTTTTGATGTGTTTTCTCAAGCATTTGTTGAACATAAGGATGAGCGCAAAAACATTCATTTCTTACAGCAATATTATAATAATCATTTAGAATTGATGCAACTAGTCCATGGTCCAGCCCTTTTATATTAAATGCAATTGTGCCTGCTCTAGGGCATGCATTAATATCAGTATCACCATAGATATAAATATCTTTTAAATTACTCATTTTATTTAATGCATATTGAATTAAATTCATATCTTCTTGTAAAATAGCATCCATTCCTATTGAATCGAGTATATGAATTGATGCCCCTAATGTAATTGCTCCTAAAATATTTGGAGTTCCTGCTTCAACTCTATCTGGAAATTTTTTTGTTACAAAATAATTATCAGGATAAACCTTATCAACCATACCTCCGCCAACTTCTTCTGGCTCAATAGCAGATAAAAATGATTTTCTTGCAATTATTACTCCAGGTGACCCTGGTGCATATGTTTTATGACCTGAAAACAGCAAAACATCAATATCCATAGTATTATCATTAAAACCACTCATTTGGATTGGAACATGTGCTGCCATTTGAGCTGCATCAACTATAAGATAAACATCATATTTATGAACTATCTGAGCAATTTTATTAATAGGATTAATAATACCTGTAACATTGCTTAATCCTGTAATAGAAACATAATTAATTCTATCAGAAAATTTTTCTAAATATCTTTCTAAAATTTCTAAATTTATTTTTCCTGCCATTAGTTCATTTGATTCTAAGGGTATATGTAAAACTTTTCCTCCATGTTTTCTATGAGGCAAATCATTTGAATGATGTTCCATCATTGATACTAGAACCATATCTCTTTCAGGCCTTAGACGATTCATGGTTTTTGCTATTTTATTCATTCCAGCAGTAACACCACTTCCCATAAAAAAACATGTGAATTCATCAGGGTCAGCATTAACAAAATTTAATATTTTATCATGAATCCAATTATATGTTTTAGTAGATACCTTTGCACTAAAATGTAATAATGAATGAGTATTAGAATAATGCTTCAAAAATTGACTAGATGCTCTATATGCAACACCCATCATTAATGTTGAAGCTGTTGAATCGAGGTAAGTTCTTTCTGTTTTTTCACCATTTGCTAATGTGTATTCAGTATTTAAACCAATAAAATCATTTTTAATTTTATCTAATAGTTTTTCCCCTTTATAAGTCATAGTTTCAGGGGTTAATAATTGTGGATTCATATTATAAATTAGTATTATTAATTCTTTTAAATAACTCTTTTTTGATTTTCAAACTTAGCTTATAATTAAATTTTTTATTTTGCCAATAACAAGGGATAAGACCGATTCCTGTAGATGTTATAAATGCTTCACTTATAGTGTCTAATTCATCAATAGATAAATAAGTTTCTTTGTATTCTATATTACATGATTTGGCTATATCTATTATCGTGTCTCGCATTACTCCAGATAAAATACCTAAATCTAGAGTAGGTGTTAATAAGGTGTTTTCTTTAATAAAAAAAATATTTCTTATAGCACATTCAGTTATAATATTATCATGATTAAAAAATACTGGTTCATATGCTCCTTCTCTTTCACATTCTTTTTTTGCTAGCATATTACCTAAATAATTCATTGATTTAATAGCTGGATTATATCTTATGATAGGAAATTTCTTTTCACTATAAAAAACAACTTTTACTGGGTCTTCTGGAACTTTATAGAAAGATTTAATACTGATATAAATATTAGGTGATTGTTTGGATAATAAAGAGTTTAGTGTACCGCGAGTTATCATAAGTCGAATAATCCCAGAATTAATATTATTTTTATTAATTAACTTGTTGATTATCTCTAATAATTCTGATTTCCTATGTTTAATAGATAAATTTATTACATCTAATCCTCTATTTAATCTTTCATAATGCTTATTAAAACTAAATATTTTGTTATCATCAAATCGCATAGTTTCAAAAAGGCCATCTCCGTATAAAAATCCTGCATCATTAAATGGAATCATCGCTTGATTATTAGATATCCATTTTCCATTAATATAATATATATAATCTTTATTCATTGTATAATGGATGATAAAATTTTACTTTTTAGTTGTGCTTCGTCCCACTCATTTTTCGCTAGAGAATCCCACACTATTCCTCCTCCAACAGGATAAGAAGCTATTTGATTATTAATAGTCATTGTTCTGATGGCGATATTGAACTTCATATTTCCATTTGATGTTATATAGCCTAATGAACCTGTATATATATCGCGACTATAATTTTCTAAGCAATCAATTATTTTCATAGCACTTTCTTTGGGAGCTCCTGTAATTGACCCACCAGGAAATAAAGCTCTCAATATGTCAATTTCTCTAATTGAATTATCAATTTCCCCTTTGATTTTTGATATCATTTGATGCACTGTTTTATAACTCTTGATTTCATACAATTTATCAACTTTTACAGTGCCTGGATTAGCTATTTTACCTATATCATTACGCATTAAATCAACAATCATTAAATGTTCTGCACGATCTTTAATTGATTTTTTTAGTTTTAGTTTTAATTGATTATCGATTAATTTATTTTTACTTCTTTTAATCGTTCCCTTCATTGGGTGTGATTCTATATAATTATTTTTTCTATGAAAAAACAATTCAGGTGAAAAACTTAAAATTTCATACTTATTATATTTTAAATAAAAGCCATACTTTGGTTTTGCTTTTAATCTTAAATTTATATATAACTTAAATCCATCATCGGTAGATTTATATTTCTTATTATTAGTAAAATTAATTTGATATGCATTACCACTTTCGAGCTCTTTTTTTATTTGATTAAATTTTATTTTATATTTTTTATAATCCATAAAGTCCTTCATTATCTTCAATGATACTTTTTCTGAATTATTTTTTTCGATTTTATAACTTTTAATTAATCGTGGTTTAATAAAAACTAAATAAGGGATGTTTTTATTATAATTTTTAAATTTGATATGAGGGAATAAAATATTTTTAAAATTATAATTGATAAAACCTATACATGATATATTAAGTGATTTATTTTTCCAATCATTTATTGTATTTTGTACTAATTCTAAGGAAGGTTCAACTTTTTTATTTGATATATAAAGGCCACTATTATCCCATAAAATAATATCATCATAGCCCCATACCGCAAAACCAGTTGATTTGTTGTCCCAATGGTCAATTAGTGCATCAGGAACGCCATGTTTATTTAATAGATGTTCAAGATTATTTTTCATTTTTAAATTTTTTAAATATAGTATAACTGAAATTATTAGGGTTTGTTATGGCATAAGAAAATATATTATTGTTTTTAATAAATTTATCAAGACCTACACCTTGCACATGGCTTAGTGGATATTTAAATCTTTGTCCCTCAACTCTTTTTCTTATTTTAGGTATTTCAGGAGGGGTCCATTTTAAATTTTGAGCGAATAAATTAAATAATTTTAAAATAATATCTCCATCCCAATCAGGATTAAACTTACATTCCCTGCTTTTAATTTTTAAATGCTTACTTACTAGTTTACTATAACCTGATGCTGCTCCTATATTTATTAATTTAGGGTATAAAAATTGATCAATTTTAAATTCATAGTCAATATTGTCTATTTCTTTAAATAGATTATCCCATTTATAATCGCTTAAAATATTTTGCCATGACTTAACATTTTTAGAATATTTTTGAATTTTCATCCATGAATTATCACTATTTAAAATAAGAAGCTTACCAATGTCATTTTTTTTATATTCGATTTTATGTAACCACATTAAAAATAGCAGTGTAGAAAATGGAAATTTTTGACCAAATTTTTTTTCATTTATTCCACATAATATATTAGCATTACAAGATGTTTTAAAACCTGATGGAATTTTATTATCTAAAGAGACAACTTGTCCTCCTAGTGATTTTCCAGAACTTGGCAGGATGTTTAGGTCTACCCAAATCAATTTTTTTTTATTTGTGATAGCTTTTTCGGACAGCCAAATTGAATTATAGTCATAATATCCAGATAATTGCCAATCTAAGTAATGATTTAAAAATGCTGCGCATATAGCTCCATCATAATCAGCAGAAATAATAAAATGTAGTTTTTTTTCTTTTAACCATTTGTATCTTTCAAAGATATTTTTTCTGTTTATTTGCATAGGAAACAATTTAAAAATAAATATTAAAGAAATAATTATGAAAAATATAATATATATAATTTTATTTTATTCAACAGCATTGTCACAGGATGTAATTGGTGAAAATTTATATCTTAATAATCTCATTGAATTTATACAAGAAAACTATACTACAAATAATGTTTTAAGTTATAATTCAGCAAGAGATGTTTTATATGGAAATATTGATAATGAAAATGGAGCAGTATCTTGTATATATACAAATTTTACTGTAAACAATGTCCCCGTTAATGACCCTAGACCAATTGTGTATAATGGCGGGATAGATTGCGAACATATTTGGCCACAAAGTCTGTATTTTGGATCTTCTCCTATGAAATCTGATATGCATCATTTAAGACCTTGTAAATCTAATGTGAATTCTTCAAGAGGGAACAAACCTTATAATGAAATCATTGATTCTCAAACTGATACTTGGTATTGGTTGAATTATTCCTCATCTAATATTCCTTCATCTAATATTAATGAATATTCTGAAAGTAAATCTGGAAACTTTGAACCTAGAGAAGATCGCAAAGGGGATGTTGCTAGAGCAATATTTTATTTTTATACTATATATACTAATGTAGCAGATGATGATTTTTTTAATACACAAAAAGAAATATTATTTGAATGGCATTTACAAGATTCTGTAACAGAAAATGAAATTGATAGAACTTGGAGCATAGCATCATATCAAAATAATATCCCTAATCCTTTTATTATAGATCAAACTCTTATTTATAGGGCTTATTTTTTTAATTCTGAATTAGGTGATGCTAATTTAGATAATATAGTTAATGTAGTAGATGTAGTATTATTAGTTAGTTTTATTTTTGGAGAAGTTAATTTGTCAAATGAACAGTTTATTAATGCAGATATTGATAATAATTCAATTATCAATATTAGTGATATAATTGCACTGATTGATATTATACTATCATAAGGAGAAACTATGAGATTTATTTATTATTTATTTTTAATTAGTTATTTATTTGGAGATGCTATGGAAAGTAAACTAATCACAACTTCTACTGGTCTTAAATATGAAGATTTAGTTATGGGAACAGGGGAATATCCTAAAATTGGGGATAAAATTGTTGTTCATTATGTTGGAAAATTATTAGATGGAACAATCTTTGATAGTTCAGTAGAAAGAAATCAACCTTTTACATTCCCATTAGGAAAAGGCAGGGTAATTAAAGGTTGGGATGAAGGATTATCTAGTATGAAAATTGGAGGTAAAAGAATTTTAACTATTCCACCTGATTTAGGTTATGGAGAAAGAGGAGCAGGAGATAGAATTCCTCCCAATTCAACATTAATTTTTGAAGTAGAATTAATTGATATTAAAAAACCATTTATTGATAAAGATTTTGAATTACCAGGAGAAGAAATATTAACTGACAGTGGAATGATTATGATAGATCACATTATTGGTGAAGGCGAGCAACCCAAAACAACACAAATAGTAGTAGTTCATTATACTGGAAAATTAGAAAATGGGATTAAATTTGATAGTTCGCATGATAGAGGGCAACCATTTGAATTCCCATTGGGAATGGGAAGAGTTATTAAAGGATGGGATGAAGGGTTATCTACTATGAATGTAGGTGGCAAAAGGACCCTAATTGTTCCTCCTTATTTAGGTTATGGAGAAAGAGGAGCAGGAGGAGTAATCCCTCCTAATGCAACATTAGTTTTTGAAGTAGAATTATTAGGAATTAAAAAATAATTTAAATGAAAAGAATTACTTTATTATTTCTATCGCTATTTTTTTTTGGTTGTAATCAAAGTAGTGTAAAATGGTCTAATGAGAATATAGATAAATTTTTACAAATCTCCAGAAATCAAAATTCAATGATTTATTTTTATGCAGATTGGTGAGGCCCATGTAAAATGCTGGATGCAAACACATTTTCAAATAATAATGTAATAAAATTTGTTCAAGATAATTTTACTCCATTTAAAATCAACGCAGAAACAAAAACAGGAAGTAAGCTTTTTGAAAAGTATAAAGGTACTGGGTATCCATTAATAATTTTTATTGATTCATATAACAATGAACTCGATCGTTTATATGGATATTTCACTCCAAATGACTTTATAGTAAAATTGCAAAATATTAATAATGGTATAAATACATTTCCAGATTTATTAGCTAAATATAAATTAGGAGATAATAGTTCAGAAACGATGTTTAATTTAGCAATTAAAGCTACAGATAGAGGAAATGATAGTTTAGCAAATTTATTATATGCTAATGTTATTAAACATAAAAACGTTTCTTGGGATATGTTTCATAAATCAAAATTATCTTTAGGAATTTCATATCTTAAAAATGATAATTTATTATTATTAAACTATATAAAAAATTATCCAGATTCACCTTTATTAAAAGATGCTGTTAATTATTTAATAAATTATTATAGCATTAAAGGTATGAAGAAAGAAGAATTAGATTTATACAGTAAATATTTAGAAAAATTTCAAAATGATTCATGGTTTTTAAATCAATATGCATGGAGAATGACTGAATTAGAAATTGATTTGGATAAAGCAATGAATATGATTGACTTGTCATTAGAAATCTTTACAGGGGATAAGGTACAAAGGGCTATGATCCTTGATACTAAAGCAGAAGTTTTTTGGAAAATGGGTTTGTATAATGATGCGGTGATAACAATTAACAAATCTATAGAAATAGATCAGAGTAATCAATATTATATAAACCAAAAAAATAAATTTTTAGAATCAATTAATTAAAAAAGGATATAAATGGAAGCACATATAAATACTAATAAAGGGACTATTAAATTAAATTTATTTTACAATGAAGCACCGCTAACTGTTTCTAATTTTGTAAATTTATCAAAGCAAGGGTATTATGATAATTTATCTTTTCATAGAGTAATAAATGATTTTATGATTCAAGGTGGTTGCCCAAATGGAACAGGTTCAGGCGGTCCCGGGTATCAATTCAGTGATGAATTTCATACTGATAGAAAACATGATAAGCCAGGAATATTGTCAATGGCTAATGCTGGACCCGGAACAAATGGCAGCCAATTTTTCATTACCCATATAGAAACTCCATGGCTTGACAATAATCATACTGTATTTGGTGAAATTTTAGATTCAAATGATCAGGATGTAGTTAATCAAATTATTCAAGGCGATACTATCCAGAAGATAAATATCATTGGAGACTTACCTGATGATAAAGAAATTGAAAAGCAAATTGAAGCATGGAATAGTATATTAGAAAAAAATAAATAATTATTAAAGGAGAATATTATGGGTAATATTAAAAAATCATTAGCAAATGAATCATCTATAGCAGCCTATTGCTTAATAATGGTTTTATATTGCTTTAATAATCTTGGTTTTACACAAACATTTTGGATTTATCTTTCATTGATGCTTGTGTTTACTAGTATTTACTGGTATCGTATCTATGCTAGTGATGAAAAAAATAAAACATATACATTTTTCCAATTTGATAATTTTTCAATTGCTTTATTTTTATTAACTATATATTTTGATTCTAAGTATAAATTTATAAACTTTGAATTAAATTCACTCTCAACATATTTCTTAATCATTGGATTAATATTGATTATAACACATATAGTAACATATATCTTTAAAGGAAATAAGAAATAATTATTAATTGAACCAAACCCCATATTGTTCTTTTCTTAATTTATGTGCTAAATATTTTTCTAATTCTTCAGCATCTTTTCTAGTTGGTATTGGATTATATTTTTCATAAAATTCAGGAACAAGTTTTAAGCCAAATCGCTTAGCAAAATTATTTGCTTTATAACCTTCTTTGTGTTGCTTGAATCTGAGCATCGGTGCTTTTGCTGATTGCCCTACATAAAAACAACGATTACCAAAAATATAATTAGGACTTTGTTCTCTAAATTTCACTGATTTCCCAACTTCTTTATCAAGTTCAATCACATAAAGATAATATTTCATAATTATTGTGGATTAAGTATTAAATCAATTAACAATACAATATCTGTAACATTTATACTCCCATCTTGATTAAGATCTCCTGAGGAATCCAAATTATTATTTAGTATCCAATCAACTAATATTACAATATCTGTGATATTAATTAATTCATCTCCATTTAAATCGCCTGAATTTTGGCAACTTGTTCCATCTCCACCACAAATATTACATTCATCAAATTCTAATATTGATCCACATGCTTCATTACATCCCGATGGCCCGGCAGCTCCACAACCACATCCTAAATCTAGGTTCCCATTACAATCACAGTAGCCAGCAGGGATACCAAAACCACCACATATCCCACATTCATCTATCTCAGTGTTCTCATAACATAACCCCGCGCAATCAGTATCTGTTATTATGCAACATATTCCATAATTATCAGTGTAACAATCATCGGTACAATCATCATTAAATGGAAGGCCGCAACAATTATTACAAGTTGAATTATCGCCTCCGCACATCCCGCAACAATCTAATTCTAAATTTCCTCCACAAGTCCCTGCACAATCATAATCTAAAGAGCATCCTAAATTAGATTTAAATTCATTAATCATATAATCCATACGACTCACTTGACCATTACTAAATTCAGTTAAGCAGTCGTCATCAGTATAATTCATAAAATTGTGTATAGGATCATTACCAGAACTTGTACATGTGTCTAATGATTCTATGCAATCATAAATATTATCTCCATCATCTTGATCAGGAGTATCGCTTACATAATCACCATTTCCTGAGCATCCTCCATTGAATGTATGGAGTAGTCCTAAATAATGTCCAATTTCATGGACAGCTGTATCTCCTTCATTATATGGCCAATCACCATCAGGGAATGTATATGGATTAAGAACAACTCCATGCATATAAGAATTTTCAGCCCATTGATTAGGTAAATATGCATATCCTAAATATCCTCCTGCAGTCGTAGTATATATATTTAAAATTTGCCCAGGTGTAATTGATAATTCTTCTTTATATGAATATTCATCATCATTATAATACCAATCGCTATTTTGGATATAATTGATAGAATGAATAGTAAAGGATATATTAGCAAAATCAAAAACATTGTTTAAAACATTTATCTGTTCATAAATAGATGATTCTTCTATATACCCTCCATTTGAAGAGTTGTTTGCATAAATAATATGAAATGCAATAGGGATATCTAAATTGTCACGATTTTGGTTGCTGGAGTTTTCTTCTAACCAATGATTTATTTTATATTCTTCAACAATTAAATTAATAGTAGGGGGTTGTGTTCCACATTTATTATAAATAATTTTAGAATGATGGTTTTTACAGATAGTAATTGTAATTAGAAGTAATATG
>Ga0066850_10000394_pt1 | contig 23886 bp, 20 predicted proteins | sample ETNtaG_4_FD_67282 | JGI IMG/M metagenome (GOLD analysis project Ga0066850, IMG submission 67282) | Marine microbial and viral communities from oxygen minimum zone, Eastern Pacific Ocean - ETNP201406SV67 | ecosystem: Environmental > Aquatic > Marine > Oceanic | place: Pacific Ocean: Eastern... | reverse complement strand
AGGAAATGCTGAGATAATGTTAACTGTCATCAGTTAGTTTCCTCATCGTATTAATTTTATGCAGAATAACCTCTGCTTCAGCATGATTACCATTGTTACTCTGAGTCATATACTCTAGTATCAATGTCCTCATGGTTTCATCAACCTTCTGTGATTTCGAGGAAGTGTTCTTTGAGTTCATCTGTATTGAAAAATAAGGTTTCCTCTTCTTCTAGTTGGTTAGGATCTAACCATTCAAAGAATTCATCAGCAAGGCATAATGCATTGTCGATTTCATCATGCTGCATGAAATACCTGAAACGTGATACTGCCCAGTCGTAAATGTCGTCACGTTGAGCAGATACTATTTCGCCAGTTTGATCATCATTCATTGGTAGGGAACTCCACGTTTAGTTTAGCTTGAGCAAGAGATGCAACCATATCCCACGCTGTTTCTCCAGAAACGATATGTTGATCACAAAAGTATTCAACTGTATCCTCCATGATCTCCATGAGTTCTACTAGTTGTTCATCAGTGGTCATAACTTTAATAAAGTCAGTGTGTTGGACAGGTGATCGTACTGGATGAATTCTACATCCTTAGGCAGCATACGGTTAAGTGCCGCTGCAAAATCGTTAGGAAACTTATTGAATGCTCGCCAATAGCGATTAACACCCTCATCATCTAGATCAGCACGAGGAGTAACAGTAATAGTATACTCTCCTACTGAGTAACGATTGGAAAATGGTTCGACTAGCGTAGTAATGTAATCTGCTAGTGGATTGGGTTTACTCATTTAACAAAGACCTCATGGTGGAATTCAGTGGTTAATGCCTGTGCCTGAATAAGGAGTTGGCATATATGTGCAACATATTCTACATCTTCTTCGTTTGGTGCAAAATCATAGGCACACTCCCAGTCAATACTGCCATCAGTATTAACAGGAGCTCCAAATGGAACACCGTCTTTGTCTAGTGCATATGCGTTGCCATCGGCAACAAGATAGAAATTAGGAACTGGCATGAGAGGAAGTGTGGGTGACCTATGTAGTATAATTATGGTTGTTTGTCAACGCATGTAAAGATAACCTCCTTTGTTGATGTCCTTATTATAGGGGCAATCAGTGACCATGCATCCTCTGGTGTGACAGTTTGGTGAGTGTCACACGACTGCCCACTTGATTCAGCAGTTCATCTACAGTGATTTCCAGTTCTGCTGCTTTCTCCTCCCAGTTTCCTGACATAGTTTCAATGAAATTGTCGAGTTCAGATGGTGACATTGCTTTAAGAAAAGTTGTGTAATTGGTGTTGAAGTTGATCATGCAATTGAGCATCATCTATTTCATTACGTGTTGCAAGAGTCTTGCAGAGATTGGGATCTACATCCCACATCATATCAATGATGAAATTGACCTGATTAACGGTCAGTTCCAAAGAACGGGTTTCCATATCAATAATAGGTTAAAGGGGCATTACAGTCCGTCCTAGGTGCCTCTCAGCACGCCATAGGAGTATACTCAGAACGAGGCATCTTGTCAGTGTGATAGTCAGTAACTTCAGCACCGTTAGCAATACGCTCTGCCCACTCATTCTTAGCGTCAATGATACCCACAGTGCTATAGGATTTCTGTCCATTAGCGTTGAATGTAACACGCTTGTTAAAACGTTTTACGACAACTTTCATGCCTTTGATGTCACATGCTTCAGCAATAAATGCCTCAGGAAAGAAGTCAACTGTACAGACGTTGTTAGTGATTTGCATGGGTGGTGTTCCCTTAACGACTTCTATAGTATAAGGCATAATGGATGGGAGTGGGGGACGGAGTGGACACTTAGCTAACTGTCACCATAAATGGGGATGATGTCAGTTTTTGCGTGTACCGTTTTGTTTATGTGCTGTTCCCACTGAGCGGCATCGTCCAAATTGTAAAAGATCGCTTGTTGGTGGGACGTGGATCCCTTCTTTCTTTTCTTCATCCACACGACAGCGTATTTCATGATAATATTGAGGGTATACTAGAATAGCAGCATAGTGACGCCCCCACCTAGAGTTTGCTGACTCAGGAAGAGGTTCATCTATGAAGCATATCGTTAGATAGTCTTCACATATGAAATTAATGTAACCTGCTACATCATGCCATCGTACAGGTTGGAGTAATTCAAAATCACTCTTGTTCATCGAACAACTTACGATCTTTGTTTGCTGGATTAGGTAACCTGAACATCTCTTTGAGATCATTCAGTTCACTTAGTTGTTTCTGCAGGGTATCAATCTGTGCCTGCAAAATCTGAAAATTGTGATCGTTGTTGTTCTGAAGCATCAGTATATTGTTGATTGCTTCCTTGAATTCTGCTTCGTTCATGATTCATCAAAATAGCTAATTGTCTTTCGAGTTCGGTTTCAACCATGATAAGTTTACCACAGATATAGTTGTGATAATCATTATCTTTGAATAATTTACTAACATTATGTATTTGTTGTAATGCTACAAGAATTCTCTCTTTTTGATCCATCTCTCGCATGTTAGTACCTCTCTGGGATAGAACTAGATCCAATCATATAGTTCTTTAGTTCCAAGTAACGTTCTCGATGTTTATCATGATAATCTGCTAGCTCTTGAATGATTAGCAGCATTTCTTCGTATAAGTGTCGTGGACTAGGTTCCTCTCCAAAACCATCTTGAAGATAGTCTTCGATACATTCTTGCATACGAGACCTAAGATGATTTTCATAGGTGTTGTCTGCAAACTTAATCTGTTCATTACCAATAAAAGGTCTGCTCATGAGAATTCCTCTTTACGACGGGTTTCTAAGTATTCAATGATCTCTTCACGCCACTCCATTAATTCATGGTAGCATTGTTGATTGTGAGCACATCCACGTAACCTAGAATCTGGTTTGTGTAATGACTCAACTAAGAGACCAAGTGCATCTCTACGCTTTTCATGTTTAGTTGTCATGCTACCTCCCATTCAGATTTGTTTACTGATTCTCCACAACTCTGACAAGAGAGTGCAGACCAACTAAAGTGATATACTCTAGCATCTTGAGAGCATTTAGGGCAAGTGATAACCTTACCATTCTGTCCTGCTCTGGTGTAACGAGAAACTGTTTTCATGGTTTTAGATTTCCTCCTCATCATACCAGTCATCAGTCACATTTTCAAGTTCTACTCCTTCGTCATCTGTATCACATGAATCAATTGATCCAATGTCACAAACTGGCACCTCATGCTCATTATTAATCAAATACCATGGCATAATCTGACCATGATACTCAGGATGAGAGCAATAGTGTACTGTATATTCCCTCTCACCAAGATACTTGATCTGATCCTCAGGGATAGAATGCTCCCTTAAGATAGCTTGTATCTGCATGTGAGTTAGTTCTGGTTGAGTAGGAACCTTCATTGTTTTTTGCTTGATGAGACCATCCTACCACACAATCATGAGGGTGTCAACAGATCGAGTGGACACTAGCTAAACTGTCATCCAGTGCTAGTTGGATCTTCCTGATCCGTGATACCTTCTTTAATAACGTCACCAAAATTCTTTAAGTATGCATTCATCACTTCAGGTGCTGCATCACCAAATGCAACTACACTTGAAAATGGAATGGCAAATGTATTGTCTTTACATGCAGGCATCCACACAACATAATTCATATTGAATTTAAGAGGTTCACCCTCATTTTGTGGAAGAGGTTGCATAACAATACTGTATGGATATGAAATTTGAAATCCAATTGGTTTATCGTTATCATCTCTTAAATCTTTGACTTCAGCGACAATCTGCTCGCCTGATGTCAGTCTCAAAACTTTAATGCTCATTTGAATCCTATGTTAATATTGCAAGCAAACGATATTCTATCATCATTTGTGTTATTTGTCAACACCCTGTGGAATACAGATGCTGGAAACAAGATAAATCTGCCCTCAACTGGTTCTACTTCGTGATACATCGATTTATCTTTCCTGTCCGTAGCTCCCATCAGGTAATCGGACCATTGGTATTGATTAGGATGTATGAATACTATATTACCACAGTCACCTTCAGGAACATTTACATAAAATACTCCTGCCATATGGCATCTGGGATGATCATGCAAGTCATTGTATGATCCTTTTGGATTTATATTATACCATAAACTCTGAATATAGACCTCATTGCCAGTATTCAGCATGGTTTGTCTCATGTGTGTGCAGATATCAGATATGATTATTCTCAATGTCTTCTGCATTGGTGGTATAGGGGGAGATTGCCAACCACCACGATTAGAAATAATCATTGAATGATTCGAGTTTTCTCTAAGAGTATAAATCTCTTTTACAAATTTTTCTTTGATATCACTATAAAATGGCACGTCATAATGCAGTATAGGACATGCAAACAATTCAGTTTTCTTCATTATTATTCAGTAGGTGGTGTTACCTTCCCATCAGCTAATAGTTTTCTTGCAACTTGAACGAGGTTCTCATATTCAACACCATCCAATACAGTGAATGGAGTTTGTGTTACTTTAGGATATAATGTATCAAAATCTGTTTGGGAGATATCCGAACCAATCTCTTTATATGTCGTGGTAACATCTGTCGCTCTGTCCATTAATGATTTAATGTGACGACATCCAAGACAATTTGGTAATGTGTATACTGTTGCTTCCATAGTTAGTTCTGCCAATTAATTCCTTGTTTATCAATAACGTAGCATTTAAAATAATATTCATCAGACAATTCACCAAGTTGATCTTTCTTGGGGAACCATGATGCAGCATTTATTGTTGCAGCATCTAATGTTCTGTATTTTACAATATTATCATTTTTTGCTTGAATAATCAATAGCAGATCTTCAGGAAGAAATTCTCTATAATATTCATGCACAGCAGATACTACTGCTGCGTCTTGACACTCATATAATTCTTTGTTAACAAAATATATGAATGCACTATCATCAACTGCTGCAAAATCAGAGCAGAGATCATAGATGTTAGTAGAGTTTAATACCTCAATCATTCTGGAACCTCCGTAGTTTCAGACAAAGCGAGCAACATACTATCAACAAACTTGTCACTGTCAGCAACAGGATCACCAGTTCTATCATCAGGTAGATGATTAACTAGTTTCTTCATTTCTGCTTCAGATAGTTCTGGTGCCTTGAATACAGGCAACGTTGCCATCTGATCACGATAACTCTTATAGTTCATCGGACCACCTAGACCTTGCTTGATCAAGAGATATTGAATCATTCTCTCCTTGAAATGCATAGTGAAATATGCAGACAACTTGAGTTTTTGATCATCTGTTTCCAGATATGCTTCATCTGGTTTCACAGGAGCATAGAATTTCTTGTAATCCTCAGGTGAGATTGGAAACTTTACATCTGTTGGTTCTGTATATTCAGCAACTTGAGGAATATCTCTCAATACTTGTCTATACTTTTTCCAATTAGCTAATTCATCTGCATCAGTGATAGGACTATCACCTACAAAAATGTAATCAGTATCATCTAGGAGAAAGTTTCTTACCAATCTAATACTAAACCAAGAAACTGTTTTAGTGTCAACATATGCCTTTTCCAGTTCTTTCTGGAAATCTTCTCTCTCAACACTATCAATAAGATAGAATGCTTCTTTTAATTTCTCATAGATGGTAGTTGCCTCTGGAATGTCATAGATTTCCATCTCATAATCTTTCCACTCATACTGATTAGTGGTAAAGTTCTTGACAAATTTTCTTCTTCTTGCTAAGAAAGCACCGTTGTCATAATAATAAAAATTGATCAACTTATCTTTATCAGTATCCCAATTAGGATACAAGAGAGGAAGAATCTCGTCCTTCCAATATGTGTCAGATATTTCCCTAATAACTCCACGATAATTGATTTGCTTTTGAATAGCATTCAACTGTAGGGCTAGATTAGGTACATTTGACTCGGTTACGATACTCATAGCTTTGGTGCTCTATACCATCTCATCATTTATATTTATCAAAATGCCTTGATAAGATGTTTGGTTAATGCATAAGGTTCGATCAAAGGAATTGGATCCTGTGGATCAATAAATGCTGTTGGTACTAATGGAGTACCTGCTGATAGATTTAAGAGAACATCATCTGGATCAATACCTGCAGGATATTGTGCTCCACCATCACCTTCAATCGTGTATGTGATTGATCTTGCATCACCACTCAATTCACCAGGAGATGATTGGTAAACAGTTTCAGTAATAAATTTAGATTCATAAATGAAATCACATATACCATAATGGTCAGTATTTCCACCATTATCATTTGATCCTGATGCAGTATTTCTCTGTTGTATGATTTTAAATCTAACTCCAGGTACTTGTGCTCCTGATGGTAGATCAACAAAGTAGCTATACCACTTAGTTGGAACTGTTCCATTACCATCACCATCATAACTATTAGCAATTTCATCATCAGATGGTCTTGGTACAAGAATACCAAGAAAATTATTTTCTGGGAAGTTTACAGAACTATCAGTATTATAATATACTCTCAACTCATCAGCACTATCATCAGGACGCTCACCACCATTAGTATTGTTACCTCTAGCTGCTTTAACACCAAACCTCTTAACGTTAGTACAATCAGTTCCTGTAATAATAATAAACCTATCCAATTCTGTTCCTCCAAACTTAACATAGTTTGTATATGCAGTACCAGTAGCACCAAGTGAAATACCATTAACAGAAGAACCTCCAGGTGTTAGTGAGGTAGTTGCCTGAGTACCAGTAGCAGCACCATGTAAGAATCTAGCAATTGGTGGTGATGTATATCCACTACCACCAACAACTATTTGAACACCATTAACAACACCATTACTAACAGTGGCAACAGCACCTGCGCCAGATCCTGGTTGATCTCCTTGTGCTTCAAGTTCAACAATTGGGGCTTGATTATTTGGTAACGCAAAACCACCTGCTGTACCAGATCCACTACCACCTGCGTATATTTCAATTCCATCAGATGCATTGGTTACAATATCACCAACAGAAATACTAGTGCTACCACCATTATAAGCAACAATTGTAGCTTCTCTAATTAATACACTTCCAGAAGCTCCTGCATCACTAGTAAGTGTTCCTGAACTATCTACCCAATTGATACTAGCATCAACAGTTGTATTGATAGCATTTGATACTCCAGTACCACCTGCTCCAACAGTAACTGTTAACGAAGATGATCCAGATGCTGTAATAGTTGATGGGAAAATTGTACCTACGAGATATCCTCCACCACCTCCTCCACCTGCACCAGAGGACCAATAACCTCTATTTTCTATTGAAAATCCTACAACCTTACCATTATTAGTGCCACTTCCATTATTAGAGTTAGTATTAGAGTGATTTACATCACCAGAAGAAATTAGTGAGAAGAAATCATTTCTATAACTAGATAATCCTCTTCCTCCACCATATCCACCGCCGTGACCACCTGATCCACCGCCGCCACCACCGGCTCCACCGTTACCGCCAGCACCATCGCTACCGCCACCAGCTCCACCAGTTTGTCCAGCAGTACCAACACCTGATCCACCGCCGCCGCCACCGCCGCCAGTACAACCATAGTTACCACCAGGACCACCAGAACCAGAGAATATAACTTGTGAGAGGCTTTGCACACCATCTGTAATATTATTAGGTCTTCCATTATCACCACACTGTCCTTCGCCAGCACCACCACCGCCGCCACCAGCACCTGCACCAGCGGCAATGACAGCAGCACCACCACCAGAAGTTGCTGTGACGATAGTTCCACCGCCACCGTTACCACCATTCTGTGTAGCACCAGCACCACCTGATCCACCACCTGAACCTCCACCATATGTTGTTGCACCACCATTAGCACCAGGATATAATCCAAACTGTCCACCTACAACACCAGTGTTAGGATCTGGTAAAATTGATAATTCTACGTATTTGCCATTACCACCATAACCAGTATTACAACCTGCAGGTGCTGATCCGCCACCGCCACCAATATTTTGACAATCATTTCCTCTAGAACCATATAATCTTAGAGTACCACTTACGACAGTATACTTACTAGGATCTGTAGCTGTAATACCCCAAGATGTAGTGCTAGGATAAGTCGTACTGACATTTGATCCTTGAGCAGATCCAGAAACTGTTAGATATAATCCATCAGAAGCATTCAGACCTCCTTGACCTCTCCATGTGTCTACACCATTAACAATATTAGGACCACTAGATGCAGCAAACCATTGCTTTCCATTGATGCCAGATCCACCTTGATAATTTACATCAGTAGGTGAACTTTGCTGACTAATAGCAAATTCTGATAAGTAAGTTCCACTGATACTAGAAGATCCACCATTGCCACCAGCACCAGAAACTGTAGATGATGCAGCATTTCCTTTTGCACCACCCCCTACAGTGATAGTTAATGGACTACCATCTCCCAGTTGAATTGTAGTGTCATTACCATCATTTCCTGCCTGATCATAAACACCACCAGATCCAGATCCACCAGTAGCAAAGATCTGAATTTCATCTACATTAACATCTAAACTATATGGATATACTCCAGCAGTATCTAATGTAGTATCAATATAATTGTATACAGGAGATCCTTGAGTGACAATTTCTCTACCACCAATTATACTAATAGAGCTAAATGATTTATGTAAAGGAAATGGTGTATATGTTTGAGACACCCATGTACCAGAACCACCTGATGCATAGTAATTACCATTGTCTTTTAATGTTCCTGGTCCACTATCTCCACCTTGCCAGTTATAAACATCATATGTTGCAAGTGTATTCAATCCACTAAGTCGATCTCTTGAAAGAGCATGTGAGTGAGATAGTTTAATGTTTCCTGATGGATTAAATGGTGAAATTCTTCCTGTTCTGGTTCTATAACCAGTCATAAATGGATCAATTTGTACGCCAGATCCTGGAAATCCTTGAACCTCTGGTGCTTCAGAGTGATATAACATGTGAGTGTGTACAGGAGGACCGTCCAGATCATTATCTACAAGTGTAACAGTAATAGTTTGTGATCCAGTAATTCTACCATTTGTATCACCAATAACATCAGTATAACCAGTGGTTCTTACATTACCAATATTAAAAAATTGTTTTTGTGAATCTCTACTAAAATACCATTGACCACCAATATTTCCAACAGATGTTTCTATGTTAGCAATAGTTGGAGTGCCAACACCATAAACTGGTCCTACACCAACAATTTTCTTAGCAAGTAGATCAGGAACTCTAAATGTTCCCATGTTTGGATCTGGCCAGAACCTCATTACATTTGTACGGTTGATGGCAGCAATCTGTCCATAATTATCAACTCTTACATTTGCAGTAAATCCAGCACCACTACCAATATTATCAAGTGTAATTGTTGGAGCATCAGTATATCCAGAACCAGAAAAAGTTAAATCAATAGCGGTAATAACACCAGCTTCAACTGTTACCAATCCAGTAGCTACAATACCACCATTTGTTTGAGGAGCAGAAAATGTTACAGTAGTTCCTGCATCATAATTACTACCACCGTCAGTAATATCAATGCCATTACTTACAGTACCACCATAGTTGTTGCCAATTTGTTCATACAACAATGGATAATCAATAATATTATATTCTGCTCCATCACAATAAAGATATCCATAGTATTGATACTCTGGATTATTCTCTGGTGAACCATCACCAGTTAAATCATTATATGCAGTTACTCCGTTAACTGGTAATGAAGTAGGTACAAAATTACTATCATAAGAATTAGAGTTCTGCTTTGTTTTGAAAACATCGACAACAGTTCCAATAGTTACAGTATCAGGACCTTTTTCCTGATAGTAATTTCTTCTATTGTTTCTATATGCAGGATTTACCATCTTACGTCTTAATTAGATATTCCATAATAACAAAAGGAGCACTAGCAGAATCAATTGATGCTATTGTACTAGGTGTTAGTGCCACAGTGGTATTTAACGCCTCAGGACTAAGTAAAAATGTATCAGTGACATAGTTAAAAGAGTGATCTCCTCTATCAATAATAATCTTATGGTTGTGCTGTGTAGGATCCCCTTCTACTTCATTCTCATCAATCTCAGTAAACATGTTTGTCGCCTGAGGATATGACTCTTGCTCTACAATATTTGAGTTGAGAGGAACTACATCAGACAAAGGAAGTCCTTGCCAATCATATGGAACTCCCTGTTTACCTGCTTGATATGTTACTGGTGCTTTACCACTAGTATTCCATGAAGGACCAGAACCAGAATACTGACAACCACCTGTGAATAAAGAAAAGTAGTTAGCATATCTAGTTCCCTGAAATCCAAAGTGACTGTCATCTAGATCATACTCAACTTCATCACCTAATAAACAATAACATCTTAAGTTTGCTAAACTACAACCACTATCACAGAAATTGAAGTAGACAGTATATTGGGTACCAAGAACCAAGTTTTGTGATGTATTAGGTGTACCTGCTTTAGCACCAGATGCAATTGCCCAACATGCTGGTTGGTTACTACCAGGACCTTCGCCAGCTTCAGTAGCATCTAACCAATCATCAACTGAAATAGTAGATGCTGTTTGGAAATAAGATTGTCCTCCTGGTTGATCATTACCATCAAATGTCAGACTTGTATCTTCAATAAATCCACCACTAAAACCAATCAATACAACACCTGCCATATCATATCCATTAGGGTGTGGTCCTGGTGCTCCAGTAGAAGGATCATCGAGACCTCCTGCCCAAACATCTGCCATCTGTTCTCCACCATCACCTACTCCTCCACCGCTGCCACCAATACTTGTAATATTTTGAGTAAATGTTACAGTAAAATCGTCTCCTGTTGTGAAGCTTCCATCTAAGAACTGAGCAGGAATAGGATATGAATTAGGAACCCAGTTCTGATACTGCTGGTCATAACTAGACAGCATTAAACCACTATCCTGTCTAGATGGTAGAATTGGAGATGGTTCTACAGTTCCATCTGGCCATGTAATATACACACCCTCGCCAATGTTGTTAACACGTTCACCACCATTACTATCATTACCCATAATAGATGTGATGGAAATCAAAGTATATTGTGCAAATGGAACAGTAACAGTCCAAATTCTTGGGTTTTGAAGAGAGCTAAATGGTGATGATCCACTTGATCCAAATGCAACGTAACCAGATCCTACACCAGGACTTATAAATCCACCAATTTCTCCTGTACCATTACCAAATCCAACAAGTGAAGTTCCATTAAATGTGTTTACAACGTCATTACCAGTAACATCATAGTTAATATCAGGTAGTTGAACAACACCACCAGTATTTGCAGATCGTGCCTCAATTCTTACTCTCGTAGTAGTCGAGAAGTGCATGTGTGGGTGAATACCAGCGTTATCAACTGCCTCAGTATCAGTATACTTATCATTACCCCATGACCAAGAGGGTTTTCCCTTCAATGGAATAGATTGAGAAGGTACAATAAAATTACCAGTATATGTTACCTGAGCAATGTCACCAACGTTTGATGATGCTTCAATACCAATACCAGATCTTTTGATAAAAGTTCCGTTTGCTGTTTCTTCTATAATATTATTAAATGTACCAGAGTCAGCAGGTGATGGTCTAGGATACTTAGATCCTAAATCTGGAACGATAAACTCATCATCACCAACAGTACCAATGGTATCACCGTTCTCATCTAACCTAGCAAATTTTGCTTGAGCTCCAGTACCACAAATTTCTGCTAGCTCTGGATAATCTAATGCACTATACTTTTGCCCATCACATCTTAAATAACCTGCAGGCAACGATGCAACTGAATCAGGATTGTTTGGATTGTTTGGAGAAGTAAGTTCTACAGGCCAAGTAATCAAACTTCCTGTTAGAGTTCCATACTTGCTTCTTTCTTTCCCGTAATGTGATGCCATTAGAAAGCTCTAATTATGAATACAAAGTTCTGCGAAGGACAAGCAGTGTTCGCTGTTATATTTAGGGCACCACCAATGGTTTCTGGTGCAACATCACCTTTACTGATATCATTTACTGGGTGTGTAGTTGGTCCTTTAAGTGTTCCTCCTTCCATGATAATCTCAAAGCTACCATGGTTATGTGATCCAAAAACACTACCTGCTGGATCTTGTGCATCTGGTACCGAGTTCATAGTAGTTGGATATGTACCATGTCTAAAATAAATGCTAATAGTTGCACTACCAGAACCAGAAATATTTCTATCAAGTTCTAAAAGATATTCATATGATCCAACACTACCACTTCTACTAATTTGTAGAATTTGTGTTCCAGGTCTAACATAAACAGCAGCTGTCATGTCACTTTCTAATACCATGTTGGGAACAATACCATCGTAATCTGGTCCAATACTTGTCCCTGCAGGAATAGTAATATAGCTAGAACCACCAGTAACTGATAAGTTTATTAGATATGCGTTTGCTCCTGCTTCTGGATCATCACCTAATCCAGTAGGTCCAATAGATCCACCAAATCCAAAATAGTTTCTTCTATTAGTAAAATCTAATGGTCTTGGGAACATACCAGTCCACGCTTTCTGTGAGTGAGTAGTTAAAGGAGTAGTAGTAAAACTACCTGTATACCCAGAAGGTGATTGGATAGTTACTGACTCTACAGTATCTGGTGGAGTTTGACTGTAATCATTATCATTATCACTAACAAAACGATTGAATTGATATGTTTCAACCAAAGTATTATCATCATAATATGTAATCAATCCAGCACCATTACACCATGTTGGTGCTTCACCAGGATTATTCAAACTAGCTTCATACCAAGCAACTGTACCACAACCACCACCAATACTCTTGTTTCCACCTACACTCATACTATCTGGAGAAAATAATTCTGGTTGTGATCCACCTGCCAATGCTTTTTCATATGAACCAGGATGCCTGTGATATGGCATATGGTTGATACCCAATTTTCTAGGAAACATATATGATGTTGTAGTAAAAGCAGGATCACTTACACTAATATTTCCTCCTGCTGGTCCATTGGTAAATTTACCGACAAATGGGATATCAATATCAATAGTAAATGATAGATCTGTATCAGCACTAATAAGTGTATTAATTGATTTTGTTAAACCATCATCTACAACTAGGGAATCTCCTGCACCATCAACTAATTTAGAATATGCATCTGTTTGTCCAGTATTATAAGCAGATTGAGTAATCATGAATGGTTCTAAGTCCATCAGAACTCTTCCTGTAATATCTGGTACTTTAATAGTTCCAATATAGTGAGGGAAGAGTCCTGTTAGCTGTGTTCCACCATAACTATTTCCCAATACAGATGCTAATAAAGGGAATCTATCACCTTGATATACTCTCCCATCACATAATACCCAACCATGAGGTACGTTATCTATCAACGTACCTGATGCTGAGTTACCCGCCCATGGCATAATAGTGCCAATTTTGGCGGTCTTCATTTTTTTGATTTGACCGTATGATTGTGCCATAAGTTTAGAGTTCTACTAACCACCAACCACGAAGATTGGCAGGGATTTCGGATGCGTTTGGATCGTTTGGAGCATCAGTGTTACCAACATACAACAGACCAAATGCTGCGTTTCTTGTTTGAACAACCAATTCTCCTCCAGCATAAGGAGCAACTAATAGGCTACTACCTGATCCAGCGGCAAGTCTGGTTCCTTCTAGATCACCTTGAACTGCTGTTGCATTTCCGTTAATTGGAAGTGCTCTAATAACAAGGTTTGTGTTGTAGCTTAGATTTCCAGTTAGTTCTGCAAATCTAATTATATCACCAGTAACTGCATAATCTGGAAGGTAAACAACCATGTTACCACCTGTCGTTAGATTGACTAGGTATTGGTTATTTGGTTGTAGTGGGTTACCTGTTGTTTGACCTAAACCAGTTGCTGATTGTGCAACATATGTCCATCTTCTACCACCATTCTTGTTAAGGTACTGACTAATTCCGAATGCATCGATAGATCCATCCTGATACATGATGAAGTCCTTAGGACCACTCAATCCACCAGCACCTGCTGATCCAATATTATCAATGTGTAATAGAGGAAGAGATGGTGATTCAATTTCTTGGACCTTACCCTTAATGTAAAGGGATTCGCCCATCTCAACAGAACCAGTTGCTCTCTCAACTCTAAATTGAAGTTCATTAGAGCAGCTACCATTTTCCTGACATTGTGAATTATATACCTGAAGGTTACCAAAGATGTTGGCAAATCCATTCAGATACATACCATTCTTGCCTGTAACTGGGTCAAGAATTGCACCATCGCCAGGGTGACCATCATCGTTAGTTACGTTGAAGATCAGTGTAGTACCATCTGTACCATACATTCTAATGTTGCCACTGGTAAGTGTTACGTTACCATGTGATGTTAGATTACCACCACCAAAGAACTTAGTGACAGAACCATCATTGTTACGAACAGATTTAGGAAGACGTACACCATAGACAGAATCATTTTGACCATCAATGCTGTCTGGGAAGAATAATTCAGTTCCAATTCTAATAACATATTCATAATCAAGTTTCTCAGAAACTAGATCACCATTGACCAACCTCATACGAATCTTATTAGGATTAGCATTTGGAGATTCAACTGTTACTCTTCCTGTAGCTGGAATTGCTTCTGAAAGTGTAGTTGTTCTAGAATCTTTTTCTAATTTTACAACAACATCAGTTGCCTGCCATGCTAATGGTGTTGTTCCTTCAGCACCTCTACCACCGTTAGGATAGTCATTAACAGAATAATCAACGTTATTTCCAGTAGGTAGATACTTGTAACCGTTACCATCAACATAAGGATCATCAGTAACGATAATCATCTCTGCCTTGGTATTGGATCCATCAGTGATTAGAACAAGATCACCTTTTTGGAAAGCTTCGATGTCATTGACAGCAATGTTAACTGTAGAAGGAGTTGGAGTTCCAGTGAATACGTTAGCAAAGATAGTTGTGATAGGACCATTTTCCTGTACAGTGAATGGATCTCTTCTGTATACATGTACATCATCTGTAGTGCTGTGTGCTGCAGCAGTTGTACCATAGAATGCACCAATTGCAAAGATAGTAGCAAAGTTACTACCGAAGAATGCATCACCAGTACAGATATCAATTTCTGCAGTCTTATAGAGAGAATTTTTAAACGTTAGTTTAGTATTTGTATCTCCTGCTGTTCCATCAGAACATGTACCATTGAAGTTAATATTACCATAGATGAATGTTGTTGTATCATCATTTCCAGGATCACCAAGGATAACACTACCAGTGGTAGAATCAACCTCGAAGACTGTCTCTTCACTAGCGGTATCACAACCATTCTTAACGCTGAACTTCTTAGCTACTAAATCAAGTAGTGAAGCAACCTTAACAACTTCACCCTGATCGTCAGTACCATCATCGTTTGTGTCTTCACGACTGATGATGACATAATCAATTCCTGGTTTTAGATTACCACCAAACTCAGAGAGATATACATTGTCTTGTGCTCCAGAACCATCAATTGCTGAAGTAATCCAAGTAGCATCAAATGCAATGTTAATCTTCCAGATGTTTGTAGTGTCTGGGTGGTTATCCTTGATAGCAGTAAATGTACCAATTGGTTGACGCTTAACCTTGAGGTAGTAAGGAGCAGTTTCTGCACCTTCTAGACCATCTTCAGTAATTTGTACAATCTCAGGATGTGTGGTACCAGTGATTCCAGTGTCAATAATGAAACGGTCAAGTGCTTCAAAATATGGTGTAGGTTTGTACTTAACTGGTATATAGTATTCATCAGTACCAGTTAGAGCAGGAAGATCTGCTCCTTCAGCACCTCCTCCAACAACTACAGATTGATAAATAGCATCCCCCCAAGGATCAGAACCCTGAGTATCAATTCTATTGAATCCAGCTGCTATCTCTGCTGTAGTTGGAATATTCTCATCAACAACATCAATAACTAGGACGTTGACAATATCAATATTCTGGTTGAACGAATTTGCTCCAAGAATACCACTTGCATGAACCTGAGTTGTAGATCCTAGTTGTCCTCTATCTCCTAAGAAGGAGAATGAAGCAAATCCACCACATAGAGTGATGCTAGAGTTAAATCTAGAGCTAGCATCCACGAGGAGATTGTTTCTAATCTTAGTCGTACCACCCTGACCACCAATGTTAATTTCAGATGCATTAGTAGCAAAATCTAATGTCTGAGTATTTCCAGTAAAGAACTTGACAATACCTGCCTCAGTTCCCAGTGTAACAATGTTATCTGGGTTGGTTCTATCACCACCAAGAACTTTGTTAGCACCAAAGGTTGCATCACCAGCGAAGTTAACTCGCTTGTTACCAAATGTTGTGAACGAGTTAGAAGAGTTGTTTAGATATGCACCACCAATCTTAATCTTAGAGATATTAGATGCAGTGTCTGCAATATCACCAAAGAAGATGTTAGAGTGATCACTGCTATTACCAATAAAGATAAACTGATCATCAGTCTGAACATCAGCAATCTCAACATACTGGAGACTGTTACCAATGTATAGACCAGAAGATGCATTTCTATCAAGTACACCACCAGTAATGGTTAGATTACCATTGAATGTGGCATCACTTACTAAGTTGAAGCTACCAGTTGTCTCAGAAGTTCTGATTTCAGCTGTAGTTCCATCACCATTAACTTCAATGTCACGCTCAAACTGTACATCCTCAGTGAATCTTGCATCACCCTTAACAACCAATGCTCTGTTTAGTTCAGCATCATTAGCATTAACACCAACTTTACCCTCATTATCTGCTCTACCACCTTCTAGAGGAGTAGACTCTTCAGTAGAAACTCTTAGGACTGCCGCATCATTAGGAGTAGAACTATCTCCACCAACAATCAGAGCATCCTTAATTCTAGTCTTATCACGATCAGCGAAGTTAGTATGATCTAAGAAATCACCTGTGGTTCTACCACTGATGTATACGTTACCAACAACATCAAGGTTTGCACGAGGATCAGTTGTAGTTGTATCAACCCATGCATTAGCATATGCACTATGTGGAGCACGAGCTACAGTGTTGATACCTAACTTATACTCACCAATTGTTTCAGTCTCAGTTCTTAATGCCTCAGCACCTAGAACACCAACTTCCTTAAAGTTAGAATTAGAGAATTCAATAGTAGGATCATCACTACCTACTGCAGTTCCAGCAATGATGTTTTCCCAAGGTTGTGAATCCTGTGGAATCTGATCAATAACTTGGAAGTGACAGTAGTTATTGGTTGGGTTGAATGCATCACCTGGTTTAGCAGCATATACCTGCCATGTTAGGTTTAGTCTAGGATCATAGTAGAAGTTCTTGATTCTAATCTGTGATGCAGATGTAATACCAATATCACTACCAACTGAGAGTGCAACACCACTGTTAAAGTCCCTGAAGGAGATTTTAACAACGTTGGTTCCATCAAACTCAATGTTATCAATCTGGTTGTCAGAAATCTGAGAGAAGTAGTTAGAAAGAATCCATGCAATAGATCCATTCTTACCAACCTCAGATCCCTTGAATAGAACATCGCCAGGAGCAGCAAGAACACCACCATAATCTACAAATTGTGCTGCATTAATTCTAGAACCACCCGCTGCAATCAATGGAGATTGATTAGGAGTAACGTTAGAAGCTACACCAGAAACAGTGTGTGTCTGGAACATGTAATTCTGACCATTTCCTCTAGCATTGAACTGGAAGATAGCAGAACGGATTCTGTTCTTGCTTAGTCTGATATCACCCTCAGTTGGAGGAGCGAATGCAGTTCTGTCTAGACCTTCGTCTTGCTCTAGTTGAGTTACAGGATCAATAGAAGATACGTTAGAACGGATGATCAGTGCATCTCTTGCCTGTGTTAGATCAGCATCCTGAATTGCAATAGTAATTGGTGATTCAAATGTGTTAACTAGTTCTCCATCACCACCAACAACTGTAATATTCTGGTTGAATGTTACAGGAGTATCGAAGGTAGTAACTAGACCGCCTAGTTGATCATCCTCATCTCCATCATCTACAAGACGTGCAGAATCGATGAATGTTTCTTCACCTGTGATAGCATTGATTCTTCTGTTACCAATATACAAGTCACCTTGTGAGTTAATACCAGTGTAGAATACAATACCAGCATCTTCCTTCTTACTTTGTGCGTAGAAGTCTTCTTCAGGTGTTAATACAACTTCCTGTCTAGCTGGTAGACCAGTTGAGTAGTTACCTGGACCAAAACCAAGATATTCAAACGTGTGGTTACCTGCACGAGCAATAGATGGTCGTCTAAGTTCAACGTAGTATCTTTGATCAACGAAAACTGTGCTGTCACCAGAAATAGAGATCCTACGATCTTCAGAACCAGAAGTTGCGTTACCGCCTTGTGCTTTAATTGCGTTTGTACCAGTGTAGGTATTAAACAAGAATGCAGGTTGTTCTGTAAGATCTGTAACCATTTCTCTGGTTGTTGATCCTTTAAAGTCGTTAACAGAAACCAGACCATGAATATAGTTGTCTGCAGCAGAGTATACTTGTGGTGGATCAATTAATCCAGCATAGTAATCTCTCTCTTTTTGTGATGTACCAGACTTCTTAAACCAGAGAGGATCGTTTCTGTAGTTAAGAGGATATAGCTTACTGACTGGTTGAGAGAACTTAAACTTCTTAAAGTTGTTAGTTACACCAGCACCAGTTGGGAATGGTGAAATGTTACCACGTAGTGCAGTTAGATAGTAGATACCATCTTGCTGTCCAGCAATACGTTTCTGTAATGTTTCATATCCGAAGATGTAGAATGTATCTTCGATAATTCCTGCATCCTCAACACTATCAACATAGTATTCAACACCAGCATTATCTTGAATACGATCACCTGGTGTGATAGTATAAACGTTTGCGCCGTTTTGCTTGTAAAAATACTGGGGATTATTTTTTGCGATTTGTGTTTTTAGAGGAAGCGATTTGCCCATGTCCTGATCCTCTAGCATGTCAGCAAAGACTGTGCCTTGAGTGAATCTTGTATTGGCATACTCACTGTACTCTAGATCACCACCACGAATATTCTTGATGATTATATAATGATTACCATTTACAGTGTAATATGCATGAACGTTAGCTAAACCAGAAGAATTACCAGCAAAACTAATAGCATTAGGAGATCCTGAAGTATTATCTACTTTACTTGTTACGAAGTTTCCACCCTGAGGAGAAGTAATCTTAACTGTAGTAAATGTCTCATTCCTTAATCCAGGGAAGTTTCTAGTATCAACAGCATGGTCATATAGATTCAACTCAAGATACTTGATAGAAGAATCTAGAACATCTTCTACATAACGACCAGATTGAATCGTTGCCTGAATACCAGAGCTAAATCTTGCGAATGCTCTATACTCAATACCTGATCCAGTTTGATCTTTCTTAAATGGATCATACTGTGCATCTACATTAAGACTATTTGTATTAAAGTCAGATGCATCGTATCCAATATATTCTCCTGCTTGTACTGGGTTCTCAAAACGAGCACCGTATACTGTACCAACAACAGGTTTCAATACAACTTTCTGAGGTACTAGCTTACGTGTGTCGTCAGTTCTTGTCTTAAGAACAAATCCATTGATAGGATCTCTTGCATTCTCAAGATACTTAGGAATGACCATACGAAGTTTGTATGTTCTGTCATCCTTATCACGATCATCCTTAAGACGCTCATACCACATATCAGTGGATCTTTGTCTATCAGCATAATCATTCTGACCAATTCTCCAGAAGATATTATCTGTAGGATCAGAGTTACCAGTTACCTGATCCTTACACTGGATGTACCACTTACCATTGGTTGCAGTAGCATCAGTGAAACCAGGATCGAATCGCATTGGCGAACGACCCTTGTTAGCATAAACATTAAAGTCTAATCCTGCTTGACCAGCTGCAAATGTAATTGGATTTACATTGTTAATTGCATCAGCATGTGTCTTATGAAGTGTGAATGTCTTATTGTTTTGATAACGAGTGAAAAATTCAACATTAGGATTGATTCTACCGATAGCAGAGTTTTGTGGATCAACTACAGCAACCTGAGGATCATTGATATATGTCTGAGAGATTAAAGGTAGAACACCACCCTCAACAGCTCTAATGAATGCCTTCTGTGGTGTAGTACCAGCATTAGGAACATCAAAGATGTGAGATACATCAGTTTGAATACCAGCATTGACTGAGGTACTTAATGAACCAGTGTAACCATGTAGATCATACTTGTCATCTAAGACAAACTGATAGAGATCGATCTCAACATCCTTATCAATTGCATCAGTTTCAGATGCGTAGATATAGATACCTGATGCTGCATTCTCTTTAGAAGTTGCAAGCATCAATCTAGTCTGATCAGTACCATTGAAGAATGATGTACCACCATAGTTCTCAGGTTGTGTTACCCTACCAGGAGCAATTACATAGTATTTTCTGTTAGTTTCAAATCCATTAGGTAATCTAACCAAACGCTTATCAACATCAACATACTTACGTGTTACTTGATCGAAGCGAGGACGTGGAACCAATCTAACTGGTGTTCCAGTTTCAAACTTATGTGGGTTAGAAGGACCACTACCAGAAACGTCAATAGTAAATACTGTAGCTCTAGATGCAAGAAGTGCAGTGTTAACTGTCTGTTCCTGTCTAGTAACTGTTCCAAGACCACTGTTAATAATAGTAGTAATGTTACCAACTAATGTTTCAATAGCGTTAGCAGTACCAGAACACTCTCTATTTGTGGATGATACTGTAGTATCTTGAATAATTTCCTCACCTGAACCTACAGGACCTACGATCTTAGTTGTAGGTAGTGTGTCTGCCCAGATACCTTTCTCATATGCAAAGTATAGTTCAGTTGTAGTGCTAGTCTGTAAAGCATTAACTGTGTTACCTTCACTTAATCTAGAACCATTAACACCAAGTTCAATTTGTGTATTACTTACAATGTTCTTGACGTATGTACCAGCAGGAATATTAGATACTACCTGAGTTGAACCAGACTGTAGTAGTCCGTTAACATATGCTGGTGTAGTTGGATCAGTGTCATCGTATTCCTTGACACCCATACCAATGATGATGCCACGAGTATCATTAACATCAACGATTGCAGAACCAGAAGTTGTTGAACAGTTGAATGCAAGAACATCAAAGTTCCTCATAGCAGCAGTTGCTATCTGTCCAACATAGTTCCATGCGTCTAGTGTCTCTGTCTTCTCTCCTTCAATGTACTCTAAGTTATTACCAACGAAGTATGCTTCACCAGCTTGAATACTATTAAGGTTACCACCAAGTCTAAGGTCATTAACAATCGCATCAACGATATAAGTAACATCACGGAAACACTTAGATGCTTCATTGTTGATTGTGAAGTCACCAGTGTTAAGAGGAGGTAGACCAGCAAGTGTACCGTCAACAACTGCATCCTGTAGAATATCAAAGAGAACTTCAATAGAGCTACGGACGTTAGCACAATCCCACTCACCATTGTTTAGAGGTGGTAGATTGTTGAGGTTACCCTCATTGAGTGAATTACATGCAATGTCAACCAATACGTTAACAGTTGCAAGAACATCAGAACAGTTACCGTCTGCATATGTAGTAGGTCTGTACTTACCAGATGCTCTAGGATATGCATGTGTAATAGTATTCTGATCTTTAGTACACTTAAAGACGAGAGATTCATCCTTAAGTTTAACACTAGTACCAACATCTAAACTGTGAGCACCAATTGTAAGAGCAATAGAACCAGTTGCAGGATCATACACTGCATTAGATACGTTATGCTCAACCAAAGGAGCTGTACCAATGTTAATTGTAATTGAATGTGTAGTTACAGCAGTTGGGTTAACGTTTGCACCAGCAACAGGATCAGTTCCAGCACGAGGATATGTCTTAGTAGTTGAATCTCTACCCATGTCACAAGAGAATGTGAATGAGTTATCATCTAGAGATAGTTGATCGCCAGTGGTTACACCGTGTGCAGATCCAAAGTACATGGTGAAATCACCAGTTGCAGCATCGTATGTTGCATTAGTTGGTGTTAATGGACTACCGTTAACTACGTTAACAGAGTTTGCAGCTGCACTTATAAATGTATGAGCATAAGCACCACCAGATACTACAGCACCAGCAGATGCACCAATGAATGTGTGTGGATATTGATCACCAGATGCAGATGCACCAACGTTAAGTGTAATAGAAGTTGCAGTTGCACTAACAATATTAAGTGCCTTGTTCCATGCAGGATCAGCATTGTCTTGTGTTGTTCTAGTTACACCATCAAGGTTACCAACACCAGCATCAGTTCCAATTGCTTGGACAACAATATCAAAGAGAGTATCAACAGCAGCAACAGCAGAACCACACTTAGGTAGCAATTCAGTTGCATCCCAATCTTCTACGATTGTAGTATCAATCTTCTGAGTTAGAGTGTTACCAGAAGAAACAGTTACTGTTTCATTCTTGACAACCTCCATTGCAATGCTCTTAGCTTCTTGGAATACCTTTGCTACCTCATCTCTTTCTACATCTTGAATGATCTGTGGATATGTCTTACCATTGAAGTCATTAGTGATGTAACCCTTAGCAACATCATATGTCTTATAGTTACCACCAAACTTAACATCCCACATTACCTCACGTAATACATCATATACATCATCTAAACAATCTTGTTCTGTATTTCCAGTAGAAGGAGTGTATGCAGGATATGCTGCCTTCATCCTTAAGTATGCTTCCTTAGCAATAAATTCTTTATTGTCAAGAACCATGTCATGTGCATCACATTCAATGTTTCCTACAATTGGAGGATCACCTGTCTGATCTAGTGTAATGTTAAGGTCACGATCATAGTATGTGTTAGTCAATGCACGCTGCATTAATTCTTCAGCACGCTTGAATGCACTAATTGCAGGAGTAACTTCCTTAGTTGCATCGATACCATTTGCAAGTAACTGATTACCTTGGAAGTATTCTTTAGTTGCAGCGATAGTAAATTCATTACCACCAAACCAGAGATCCTGTGCAACAGCATCAACAACAATGCCAAGGTCTCTACGACACTTAGCTTCACCAGTGATGAACGTTCCAGCATTAGCAGCAGAGTTCCAAATACCACCAGTAATATTACCAGCAGCGATTGCATCTGTTACGATAGTACCAAGAGTTACAATTGCTGATTGAACATCAGCACAAGCACCTGAACTTGTTCTAGGTTCAACTGAGCTTGTTGTAGTTGTAACAGCATTAACAGTTGCACCTACAAATGTGTGGTTGTAATCACCACCAGTCTTAACAGCACCAGGAGTTGCTGATACAAAGATATGATTATATGAACCACCAGACTGTACAGCAGCAACAGATGTACCACCTGCCCATGTATGTGCGGTTGTGTCAGATGAGATACCAACGTTAACTGTAATTGTGGTAGCAGATGTACCGATAACAGTCAATGCTTGGTCATATGCTCTGTCACGCTTAGCTTTAATGCCATTGATAGTACCAGATACAAATACATGAGATGTTGTATTTGATGGAGTTGTTCCCTGAAGGATATTAACCTCAAATGTATTTGAAGTTACGTTATCAATCTTAATCCACTCTCCACTTACAGGGTCTGTTGAACGTGGATATGAATGATTAGTAGCATTACTATCCTCAGCACATGTGAAGGTTAGTGAGTCATCATCAAACTTAACAAAGTCTCCATTCTGGAATCCATGATTGCTAGTAGTAGTAATCTTAAGAAGACCAGTTGCTGCATTATATGTTGTTCCTGCACCTGCAGAAGCAGTATCAATTGCGTTTCTAGGATAAGACTTAACAGTAGTATTACCATCACCATTGT
>Ga0066850_10000390_pt1 | contig 24238 bp, 16 predicted proteins | sample ETNtaG_4_FD_67282 | JGI IMG/M metagenome (GOLD analysis project Ga0066850, IMG submission 67282) | Marine microbial and viral communities from oxygen minimum zone, Eastern Pacific Ocean - ETNP201406SV67 | ecosystem: Environmental > Aquatic > Marine > Oceanic | place: Pacific Ocean: Eastern... | reverse complement strand
ACTGCAACCAAAACATTGTCCAAACGCCATCGTAATGCATTGAGGTTGTTGATATTGGCTACAGTTGCGGTATCATCAGTTACAGTCACACCAGGGACATACCAATTCTGAGATGTTGGAGTATCCCAGTCCATACTGAATGTGATGTCCAATCTTGATGTATCTGCAGTCATGGGTGTTACAGTTGCTGAAATTGGTTGAACGTGACTATTTGGAACAGTAGTGAGAGAATCTTGACGCGGGTCATAGTTGAATTGTCCAAGAGGTGCGTAGGATTGGCCCGCTAGGAAAACTGCGACATCATCCAATGTTTGAACGCCATTCGCATCCTGAATTATCATTGAGAATGTATGTGTTTGTCCAGCCAGTAGATGTTCGCTCCAAGTATCTAGAGAGAATCCTGTGTTGAGTAAAGTGGTATCTGTATTTTGTGCAGTTTGGATTGTGGCCCAATCCGAAGCAAGGCCAGGTCCACCACCAGTTCCTCCATCTTGGTAACTGTTACCTGCCCAATCAACGCCCTCAATCCACAAACTCACTTTTGCATTGAATCCATTGGAGGCAACTTGGATGTTGGAGAATGATATCTGCTGTGAACCGCTACGCAGAGGGTAGAGATTTTCAGTCATTGAAAGGTATTCTGTACTCTGGGCAAATCCGTCTCCATTAGTATCATCAATTCCCTCCCTCCAATAATGAAGAATGACCTCATCACTACGGTCTTGTGCATCTGATACAGTTATGTGAACTGTTAGCGGATTAATTGGATCCCAAACATACCCATTGGCGTCAATTTGACCCACTGAAGTGGATACAAGGAACGGCCCCGCAATTGGCGCCTCATCATCAATTAAAATGGTAACAATTGGTGGACTGGTGGTTGAATCATTTGCACCAGTTGCGCCCGTAATGGGCCCTACCCGTCCAATGGTGGGTGAAAGAGTGTGTGATTGAGCCATGGGAAGTTGTGTCATTCCAGAGAAGGTTCCATCACCATCAGAGGTCAACGGTTGTTCAAGACCAGATACATTGACAATCATGGCGAAGTCGGCCTGTAACGGTCGCAAATCAACTGTATTCTGGAAGCGGACCGTTCCACTAATCGACACGTCGTGCCCACTTCGAGAATGGAAGGGGTAATCTGGTGAAAATTGATTTGACAGGTGTCGTCCCAGTTCGTCATAAATTTCGAAAGAACTGACTTCAAGATCATTTTCTACGGCTTGACTGCCTGAACCTCCGGATTGAGCGGTAGCGGGTGCAATTGCTTCCCCTGTGATGTTGTAACTCAACACAGACCAATCAATCTGAGATACATCATCCCATGTCCAAGAAACCTTGAAACGCCAATCAATCTCTAGGACCCCGGCACTTTCAGTTACACTACAATCCAATTCCATTGGGAGTTGGGGTGCGCCTGAGATTTGTGAAAATGTGGCTGTAGTAGATGGATTTGCAACTTCGAAAACAACATTGATTCCATCACTGGCTGCAGCAGTCAATGTAATCTTGTCAATTGCATCATTGTCATACAAATGGTGATGACGCGTGGTGATTTCAACAACACTTCCATCGGGATACAAGGTGTTTGGAACTGTGAATGGGTAATTTGTAATCATTAGTTCATGATGGATGCCTCCATCAAAAATTACAGCTCCTGCATCGGCGTTATAGGTTACAGGGATATCGACACTTTCCCCAGCACCTTGCGCAATTGTTATGCGCTGGAAATCAACCATCTGTTGCGTCAACCCAGTTACATTTTCCGAAATAGAATAACCAATGGTAATCGCATGGATGTCAACCTGTGCCAAGCCACCCGTTGACAGGTCAAATTCTACAACTCGCCAGTTACGGTTTGTTTGTGGCTGTGTGTGTGTGGGTTGAACCATATTGATGTGTGCAATCATCGAAGGTGATAGTGACTCAGTGGTGTATCCATCGTTCAATGTTAGCCCTTGTGATGATCCAATGGTGAGTGCTACAGGAGAGGGGGTTGGGTCTGTGAGTGAGGAAACATAGGCTGAAATGGCTGCCGTTTGGACTGTCGCATCTTCAGGGATTAAGACCGAGATTGTAGTTCCAGATGAACCCACTTGGAGGCCAGTAGAGGCCTTGTCGTGATTATGAGTTATTGTTCCGGACGAAGTTGTGGTTTGGTAGAGCAACTGCTGCCAGCCATGAGTACCGTATACAGTGCCTGTTGGGAAACTCCAATCAACAGTCCCATCACTGGTGACATCAGCTTCAGGATTGACCGCTGGTTGTCCAAATTCACCTTCTGCCCATAGGGAGGATATTCGCCCACCGGGATTGACTTCAATTCTAACACCAAATCCTGGTTGAGGCTCAGGGAAAGTGATGGTACCTGAAGTGCCGATTTGACCCACTGTAGAACCACTGGCATCAATGGCCCGAATTGTCACCTGAGAGCCTACACCAGAGAAATCAATTGAAGTGATTGGCCGACTTGAGTGAGTGAATTCACTGTTAATTTGGAGAATAGAAGAACCATTGTTGGTCAGATTCCCATTCCAAAGATCCAAGTTGGGAGAAACTTCCCAGCCATTGCCTGTTCCACGAGCATCCATCGTACGGATTGAACCAACGTGTACTGCGTCGATTATAGGTGTCAAGAAGGGGTTTTCTGTACCCATATTGATTTGCACTCTAATGCTTGAGTGAGTGTCCTTGTCTAGGCCGTGTAAAGAGACGGGGAATGATTGATTGTGGAGGCCTGAAATTATATTCCCGGATGCATCTAGAACTGTGGCTGTGGCCCAAGTATCATCTGGAACCATACCATCTATATCGATAAAGCCACCACCTAGGGAATCGGTTTGAATAACATCAGAAATCCAATTCCCTTCGTCATAGAAATAATCGACTTCAAGGCCAACATCATCTAGATACCAACCTTCTTCATAGGACCATGTGGTACTATACGGCTCATATGTGAATCTGAACCAAACAGTTTGACCTGAATACATCGTCAAATCGGCCACCTTAGTTTCCCACAAATTGTGGGGACCAACACATGAAAAACCAGTAGGTGGTATGTTGTTTGAGCCATCGAAGTTCCCTAGGCTTTGTAGAATTCCAGTACCCCAAGTATATCCAGTTTGGTCATACCAATTGTTACCTGGGTCAAAGTGAGTCCAAGTATTGTTATTGGTCGAAATAAACACTGCACCGCCTGCATAACCCTGGTAGGCACACATCCAATGCTCAAACGTCAATCTTGCACTGGCACCTGCTGGAATTGTGTAAGGAGGAGAATAGAGGTGGTCGTTTGACCCATCATTGGCTGAACCTGCAAGATGAGTCCCAAGTCCAAAGGGACCTGATGGCCAGCTGGTAGGGCCTGCAGTTGTGGTTTGTAATGCCCCATATTCCCAGTCACCTGTAGCCCACCAACCTGGTGCCATTGGAGTTGGTGCAGTTGCTGTACTATCTTCAAATCCATAAGACCCGCTGAGAGCTCCTGCACCGATTGAAATGTAGGCCCAATCATGTGTCGCACCGTTCAATCCACTGGCTACCATTGTTGTAGAACTAGAAAGTGGATCATCGTCCAATATTGATCCATTGGCTGCAACGACAGAAATTCGGTCAACGGTCAATCCCTCTTGGTTGTCTTGCATCCCACCGTATTGAACGGAAGAATCTGTATCAACTCGAATGCGGAAATCTGTAAGTCCACCATTGTGGAATGAAGTTGGAATGACCAATTCAAGTGTAACGAAACCATTCGTTTCATCACCATAATTGGTACCATTTGGTAGCGAATACCCATTCCCTGGTATTGCACCAGTTCGGCTTCTACATGCAGTGGTTGTAGCAGTATTCGATGATGAAATGTCAGTCCATGTATTGCCATTAGCAGATAACTCAACACAGAAATTATCCCAACCAGAACCCTCCAAATCCCATTCCAACCGTATTTGAATTTCAGAACCGGTTCCTGCGTTTGTCAAATCAACTTGCCCTTCTAACAACCCAATTGCACTGTTGCTGTAGGGACAAGTAGCTGCAGTTGCGGAATAACACCCATGGTGCCAGTAACTCGCTGAACCACCCACATTGGAAACACCCAAATCATCCAGAAACCAGCCTGGGCTGCTACTGCTATTTGCATCCGTAACGATACGCCACCTAAATTCGATATTGACTGAGTTGTTGATATTCGGGAGAGGATCGAGATTGAAATGTTCTTGAGTCCAACCAGTTGAAGTTACATCCGTCCATACGGGGAATGTCGAACTATTATTGGGTGTACCAGTGGGTGTGGCGCTTGAATTCAGAGTCACGTTTGAATTGTAACCACCTGTGGGGGCAATCCAAGTCCATGGACCGTTGTCGAGTTTGTACTCTACCCACATGCTGTCGTTGACATCTGTGTGTCGCCAATTCCAGAATGTCAGATTGAAGTGATTGATTGGAGAGGGAATCGGAATACCTGAATGTAAGCTCGCATCGATTCCCGCAGGAATACTGGCGTTCATCAGAGTAGCTGCAACCAATGAGCCTGAATGTGCATTCGCAGGCTGATTACCATACGGCATTTGCATTGTGCTGCCGAATTGAGTACCGTTGACCGTGGAGGGGAGGCCTGGTTCCCAAACAGAAGAATTTCCTGATTCTTGAATTGTTGTATGTTCAAATTGAAGAGCAACTGTTCCTACGAATGAATCAACTTGGCTAACTGCATCATCCGGCTCAATGGAAAGTCGCCCGTCAAAATGATCCATGGTCGCCAAATTGAATTGACCTACAGAAAAATTCGTTGTGGTATCCACACGCCATTCGGTTCCGTTTCCATCGTTAACCATCTTGTCCTCAGCAGTCAACCAGCCATCGAGAATCGTGGCATTGCTCGGCACATTCCAACCATCAACTTCGACATCTTGGCCACCAGATGCGATTTGCGGTGGTCCGACCCAAGGGCTGATATCTGCTGCGGCCCATGGCACAGTGACCATCATGAATGTCAATAAAACACTGAGAAAGACTTTCCGATTTTTGCGCATGTCCATGACTCCTACGGAGTCTTGCGACACTTAGACGTTAGAAAGACCTTCGGGCTATAGTCAGACCCTATGGGTCTGTGAAAAGAGCCACTGGCGTGAATTGAACACGCGACCTACGCCTTACCAAGGCGTCGCTATACCTCTAAGCCACAGTGGCAGCGTAGTCGGCGACCAGCGACGATAATTTAACCGCTACGCATTCTAAATTATGCCTGAATATGAATGCCCCCCCTCCATCATACTCATATCGGAAAGGTCACACGCCGAATCACTGCCGAGGTCGCATAGCCTGGTATCGCGCGTGACTGGAAATCACGTGGGTTTTCCCGCCGGAGTTCAAATCTCCGTCTCGGCGCCAAAAATGCAGAAAAATGCAAATTAGGGTATTCAGCCTATGGCTGTTGGAGTATTTCTTAATGCGAAGGGGTCGCACGACGCCATGATGACAGAGGAGCCGGGGGGGGATTCAGGGTCTGGTGACGGGCTGATTTTTCACGAAGGGTCGAGGTTGACTGATCTCAAAATTAAGCAAAGTCTGTCCATTGATTACCCCCGTTTGGAACCTTTACATCATTTGAAAATTGAGTTGATGTTCCATTTCTTCAAAATCAAAAGTACATGGAAAATGGCACAATGGTCGACCCTAGCCATTGGTTTCCTAGCAGTAATTGTTTCAGGATGGGATTTTGGAATTGGTGAACTTTCTAGCGGAGGTGATTTCAACTCTGTTGGGATAAATTTCCAAAACGGAGATTCGGGAATACGTGAGGTCTCAAATGCGGCAATTGTTCTATCCTTTGCCACACTTGCATTATGGGCCGTATTTTTGGTCAGACTATGGTCGATGTTCCCGTTAATGCGATCTCAATCTATTAGCCTCTTCCTCGCATTTTTTGCTGCTGAATTAAGTCAATATTGGGCTCATGGATTAGATTCAAAATTCCCATTCGGAGGCAAGGCGGATGCAATTGTAATTGCAGCTGTTGCAATTATTCTAATCATATTCATATGTTTTATTTTACAACGAGCGGTGACTGAAACCCGAGATGTTCATGTTGAGGAACGGCATTGGCACCCTGATCCAAGACAGGTTGAAATTGCCAAAAGGGACCATTCACTAATTGCATGGAGTTTTGCACTAATTACATATTTTTCTTTGGTAATTTTCCATGCATGGACAGGGGCCCATTATGTCACAATAATAGAACCTGGACAAGTAAGTGGCTGGTGGATTCTCAAAATTTTGTATCTTCTTTCAGGATTGTTAATTGTTTGGTTGATGGTTCATATTCTTTGGTATCCTCAAATCATGCTAGGTAGTGCTGAAATTCGTATTGAATCAGATCGTTCCCGTGCAGTTGGCCTCACGCTTCGTAAAGATGTTGAAGAGAATCCAAATCAACAACCAGCACGTTCAGGTAAATGTCCAGATTGTGGAGAAATCACTCCTGTGAAAATGCTGCCGAATGGTGTTGTTGAGGCTGCTTGCGCGATTGAGGGGTGCAATGGTTCAGAATCCCCTGGGAAAAAATGCAATGTTTGTGGAACTAGAATTTCATCTAGAGTCGTCTGTAATGCATGTAATACAAGTGCCCCAATTGGAAATCATTTCGCTGACGAGGAGGCATGGTGAGCGGATGGATGTGTCTGGTTTTCGGGAATTATTCCCACCCCTGTTAGAGGAAAACCCTCCAGTTTACCTTGACAATGCATGCATGACACTACGACCTGATTGTGTCATTAATGCCATCCAAGAATACTATGCACGTAACCCCTCTTGTGCAGGTAGATCCGTGCACAGGTGGGGCATGTCAATTTCTCAGACAGTGAATCGTACGCGCCAAAAATTAGCAAATCACATCGGTTCTGAAAATCCACACGAAGTGATATTTACGCCAAATGCAACTCATTCGATTAACCAAGTTGCTGCCGGTTTAGATTGGAACGCAGGAGATGTTGTAATAACAAGCGACCGTGAACACAATTCAAATCTTGTACCATGGTTACAGCAATCTACTGCTGGTGTGAAATTGATGACTGTTGAAAGTCAACATGATAATCAATTTGATTTGGAACGATTTGAGGCTGCATGTGCTGAGGCAGGCAAATCGCTCAGAGTCGTTTCTTTAGTCCATGTTGGCAATCTAGATGGGGTTGAAATTCCAATTGCTGAAGCATCAAAAATCGCTCACGATTACGATGCTATCGTACATGTAGACGGAGCCCAATCTGCCCCACACATCCCTATTGACGTCAGTGAATTGGGGTGTGATTTATTCTCTTTTAGCCTACATAAAATGTTGGGGCCCACCGGAGTAGGGGCCCTTTGGGGGCGCGAAAATATCCTCTCAAAACTTGAACCCATTTGTTCAGGAGGAGGGACTGTGGAATCTGCAACACCTGAAGGGTATGTTCTGAGAAATATCCCCGATAGACTTGAAGGAGGATTGGGACATTATGCAGGTATTTGTGGCACTGAAGCAGCATTGGATTTACTTTCGAAATACAATATGTCAGACTTAATGGAACAAGAAATTCGAATTAACCGAATTATGAGTGATGGAATCAATCACCTACCTGGAGTGGAAATTATCGGACCAAAAGATGCTGCGAAGCGAGGTGGAATCTGTTCAATATTATTGGAGAATCTAGATGTGCAAAATGTAGGCATACTCATGGATGAAGTTGGAAGTGTTTTTGTTCGCTCGGGCCTACACTGTGTGAATCAGTGGTTCGATGCACGTGACATCAAACAAGGAAGTTTGCGTGCTTCTGCATATGCTTACAATACCGAAGAAGAGGCGCGATGTTTTGTCGACACGTTTGGTGAAATAATCGAGGAATTAACAGAGGGGATGCAATGAGTTCAGTTGATGATGATTCATTGGAAATGCCTGATGCACCGCCTGCCCCTGCACGTAGGGGACTGGGGTCTGATCTCGACATGGAAAAATGGATTCGAGGTGGAGTTTCCTTCGCCCTATTTGCAGTATCAATTCTACTCATTGTTTGGGCGATTGGAGTCTTTGCAAATCCATTGCTTGTGGTTTATGACCCTGAATTACAAGAACGACATAACGAATTCAAGCATTTGTCTGGATTTGATAATGTGACTACCACAGGCTCGGGAGTCGATGTGTGCATAGTAGATTCTGGATTTGATGCCACTCACCCAGATTTATCTCACGTAGAACTTGCTGGATGGCGGGATTTTGTCTTAAGTAAGGACCAACCGTATGATGACCAAGGCCACGGGACATCGATGGCAGGAATTCTTGTCGCCAAGAATCTGCTACCTGGCATTGCACCAGATGTCAATTTGTATATTGCCAAGGCCATTACCAGTTCAGGATCAGGGACGGATGTTGATATTGCTGCGGCTGTCGATTGGTGTGTCGACAATGATGTGGACATCATTTCATTGAGTTTAGGTGGAGCACAAGGCATCGACTTAATTCTAATTGAAACCGATGATCTTGAACAGGCAGTGAATCGAGCGATTGATGAGGGAATTTTTGTCGTTGCTGCAGCAGGAAATGATGGTTCGGATGATGATGGAGATGTTTCAAGTCCTGGTGGAGTGGAGGATGTGATTTGCGTCGGAGCAATCGATGTAGATGGGACCATGTGGGTTAACTCCTCAGTTGGAAACAATGGTATTTCTAGCCAACACTGGTTTGGGAGATTTGACCCTGATAAAAAACCAGAATTGGTTGCACCAGGAGAAATATTGCCCCTTCTGAATGCACAGATTGGTGATACTGATTCACTGTACGCATGGGGCTCGGGCACCAGTGGTGCAACGGTATGGGTAAGTGGTGCGATTGCACATCTGCTTGAACACCGTCCAGACCTTGGTCACAATGGTTCTGCAGGTGGAGACAGGAATACAGTGGAAGATGTGAAGCAATGGATTCGAAATAGTGTCATCCCTCAAGATGGGCAAAGTGGCCATGATGAATATTATGGGTACGGCCGCCTGAGTGTTGATGCTTTACTGGCAATGTCCAGTTAGGATTGAATGATTCCGACAAGAGTCCCGCCGAATAATGGGACAAAACCTACTGGATTAGTGTCTCCAATTTCTGTGATGAATTGTGCCCATTCATTGAATGCGACAACACGTGCTTGTTCCGCATTTTCGGGTCCATTGGGTGGAATCTCACCCACATCAGCAACTGGGACTTCTGGTTCGGCCGTAAGGATTAGGCCACCAGGGACAAGGAGATCAATTGAATTTCGAATGGCATCGACTTTTCCGATATCACCTACATCGACGATGATGATTTCATAGGGTGCGCGTAGAGGAGGTGGGGTCGTTGCTGCAGCTTCACCGGTAGTAATATTCGAAGCAGTCCAACTGTCCATTTCAGCACGAAGTGTGTCGATTTCTCCGACACGAACATGTGCCCATTCTTCAGCATTATATCGCTGAATGAGTCTGTTGAGAATGACGCCGAATTTACCCCCTGCTTCAACCATATCATAATGCTCAGGGTGTTGATTTTCAGTCCAATAATCAAAAAGCCATGCACTCAAATGTCCAATGCCTGAACCAACTTCACAAACCCGTTTGGGTTGAACTCTAGCAATCACGTCACGAACCCTTCGTCGAAGACTCGTTGGCATCGAATCTAATTCCATATGTTCGAGTTGAGCACCTATTGATGCTGAAACATCGGGTTCATCCCTAGGTTGTTCAGGATTTTTGGCCAACAATGCTGCCAAGGCGTCTTCGATGCTAAGTCCCACACTTCGGCGGGCACGCAATTGGTTTTCAAATCTCGGCGACATGGGATGTCGTGAAATACCCCTTGTGGGCCGGTCAGACTGGGGAGAGGCGTGGACGACGAAGTCGAGGAGCTAGACAACGTGACTCGTTGTCCAGGTTGCAATACGCGTCAAGCACATGAAATACTCAAGGAAAAGACCCTGAAGAATGATGCGGGAATCGATTACCTGCTTCGTTGTGAGGGTTGTTCGAATGTTCACACCGTAATCTTTCGAAATGCAAAACCAATTACAATCCGATTTACACTTTCAGATGGGCCTGATTCATTTCCTTATGAACAGGATGTTGATGATGACGAAATTTTCGCACTGAATGATGAATTTGATGCATTGGATCGCCTCTGGGTCATCACTAGATTGGAAACGGAAGGAGATGCCAAGCCACGGACATTAGAGGCCAGTCAAGTCAAGCGGGTTTGGGCAAGTAGAGTAGATTTGGCTAGGATTAAACGTACGTTCAGCGATGCTGAAATATCATTCTCAGACACGATTGAAGTGGACCCCGAAAAAGTATTCTCTTGTGGAACAATCATCAAACATAGAGGAGATACGTGGAGAATACGTGCCCTTCATTCGGGAACTGCTCGTACACTAACGGGTAAAATGGTGGCCCGGAATATCAAGCGGATATTTCTCCACAGACCCCCCTCACGAGAAGAAATTGCTGAGAAAAGGAAAATCGACCGTGGGAAATGGAAGGGACAAAACTTCCCTGGGCGAGAAGAACACCAAGAGAAATGGCGTGTAGATGAAAACGATTCAAGACGACGTGGTGGCCGATATGAATGAGCGCCATGACCCGAGTGCTTGTCGGCGAATATTACGCGAAGCACGAGAAGAAGGTTTGTCACGGAAGTTGTTTGACCTCGCACAGGATTTGCATGATGGGATATATCGTGCGGAAGCCCTGTGTGGATTGTGTGCATACTCCGAAATGGATGAGGATGACAGGTTCGAATGGGTCCCAATCATTGTCAATTCGATGATTGAAGAGGAACGAGCATGGCGTTTGGCTGAAAGCATTGGAATTATTGCCAAATCTGTTGGGAATTGGCCCGGTGGCCGGGCAAGAAAGGCGTTGATGAATGACCTCATTGCAATGACAGGTGGATTACCGACTGGTGATGCTAGAGTCGATGCACTGAAAGCAATCTCGAATAGAGTTTCAGAGCATAAATTACCAGAATTATTCCTATTGGCAATTGAAAATGATGGTCTCGAAGCAAAAGCAGTTCGACCAGTTTTGAAGGCCATTGTGAACACAAAGAATCAAAAAATGATTTCAGAAATCATGCCATTACTAACTGAGGCGGCCCCAGATTTGGCCGTGAAATTTCTAGATAATTTACACCGTTTGGCAACGCAATGTGACTTGGAATTAGAGCCAAGTGCACTCCAACAATCATTGCCTTATTTGGCCGATGCAGATTTTGAAACCGTTCGAACATTGTGTAGCCATACAACACAAATCGAGGAAGTTCGTTTACTTTCAGAGATCTTGGAGGGTACCGATGAAAATGCAACACGGTTTGCTGTGACACTCGCAGGAAGGGCTGATCGTGCGGGGGACCCTGATTTCGCTAGAGAATTGCTAGAACAGGCTGCAACAAATCTAGAATCATTGGATTCAGGAACTGCCCTCAGGATTCGGAAAAATCTTGCCAAAGCATTTGCACGACTTGGTGATACTGAACGGGCTGAACAATTAACTCCAGTGCAAACACCTTCAATTGTCACCAAGAATCACCGTGATAGTGAAATCTCTAGCAAGGGACATACAATGGCCCTAGTGGGGACATATGACGGATCCATTGGAACACCACACCTTCGCGCCTTGGCTCGTGCTTCAGGAATTGCTTGGGGATTCGGTCTAGACATTGCCTTAGTTGATTGGCCAACAGAGGATATCGAGGAACTTTGCCAACGAGCACAGAAAGAATCAGGAACTGCAGGAGTGAATCATTTACCCGCTCTTTTGGCGGCCCAACGAATTCAATTATTGTCCACAGAGGAGGCCCTAGGCGGGACTGCTGGGCATCCCGTTGCAACGACCCATCAACCCGCTGGTGGCTCTGTCAATTTGACAACGTTTACAGGGAGTATTTGCATGTTAATCGGACTCGGGCGTCAAGGTTTACCAAAGAATATCTTGGACAATTGCCCCGATCAATTTGAATTGACTGGAATCGGTGCTAGTTTAGAGACTGCAGTGGCAATGGGTGCCATTGCCCAGAGATTGGCTGATCTGTAATCAACGACGATTTGTCCATGGCATGAAAATTGATTTCGTTATGTGCATCGCAACATCGGGATTTTCGTCTAATCTACGCATACTGTATTCGTACCAGCGTTCCCCGTATGGGATGTAAATTCGAGTTCTGTGACCTTGTTTAGCCAAACGTCGGCGGATATTACCACGAACTCCAAGCAGCATTTGGAATTCATATCCTGGTCCCTTTCCATTTCGTGTTTTCGCACAACCATCTCTGGGGTCTAGATTATTCGGACCCATTCCTCTTTCTTCTAAGGCAGCCAATGTATGTTCGATAATTGGCCAGTCATGGGAAGCAATTCCAGCATATGCACCATGATCAAGAATTTGGTCAATATGCTGGCAAAAGGCATCGACGATTGGTTGGTACCTTGTATGTGAAATGGATTCACCTTCAAGATAAACACCCTTACAAATTCGGAAATCAGCATTCCCGCTCAATTTTTGGCAAATTTTGTCGATGTCTTCAGTAGTCCTAAACAAACGTGATTGTAGGACAGTACCTACATTCAGAAGTCCTTTTTCATGCATCGCTAAAACGATGTCTATGGTAGATTGGGTGACACGGTAATCCTCCATGTCTAGTCGAACGAAAATATCGTGTTCGGCTGCTTTTCGAAGCAATCTCTCAATATTATCGTAGGCCTTTTTCTCATCGATTAACAATCCAAATGCGGTTGGTTTGATGCTCAAATTTGCATCTAGATTATTTTCTACAATCGCTTCAAGGACACGATCGTATTCATCGATAAAGAATTGTGACTCATCAAGAGTTGAAATCTCTTCACCGAGGACATCTACTGTGAAACATGCCCCTTCTGAAGTGAGTTTTTTCATTACTGAAACAGCGCTATCAATGTCCTTTCCAGCAACATAACGACGAGCTACGCCGGCTACGAAAAAACGAGGGAGGCATTTGGTCACCCCCACCATAAATCTACCAAGGACCCCCATATTATGCCTCCCAGTTTACAACGAACGGAGAGGACGCTCTTTGACAATTGCTTTCCAAACATCAGTCGCTATTTGCAGAGAAAGGTGACCATTGTCCGCGGTTATCCAAAACCCAATATCCTTCATCTCCACGGTCAATTAATCGATGACCAATCTCTTTTCTAGGGGTACTAATTATGTTTGGTGATTCGGAAGATGCGCTTGCAGGCCCCCATTTGAGGTCTTCCCGCCAACCCGTAATCAACCAACATCGACCATCCCACATTGCATCTTGGATTGGACCTTGCACATTTTCGATTAGAATATCGCCACTCTCTGGTTGCCACCAAGCAACCCTACTGTGGCTCAACCCAAACAACCAACTCTCGCCACCTCTCCAAATTTGATTGACACTGGATTTGAAATCTAGGACGCCCCTGTGAATTTCCAATCCATTAGATGAATCAAGTTCAGCCCAACCGCCTCCTAAGGAAAATACCCAAATGGAATCACCCATTGACTTCATTGAAACAATTACATCTCCATCTGGCAAATCTTCAAGGGAATTCCATGAAATTGGTTTCTGCCTCCAAACTTCATCAGAGTCTAGAGTTATTCTGTAAATACCTCGATGATGTGTGCAAAATATGATGTCATTGTCGTGGACACATAGAGCAAGAGGTTCAGCATCGAGAACATGGGACCAAACGGAACCTGCCACATGATGATGATCAATTTGTCCACGTTCCATGGCCATTCGCAAATCAGGAAGTTCGACGCCGTTTTGTATTGGTTGACTCAAGTCCAATACAGCCAATCTTGCCAGTGAAATCTCTCTCTCAACCCATGTGGAAACAAGATTGTTGCCAGCCAAAACAGCGTTTGTAATTACACCTGGAAATGGTGATTTCAAGGGATCTAATGCATTGAATCTCTGAGGGTGTAATAGGCACACCCCACCTTCAGTGCCAATGAATATTGCACGCTCATGATTCGTGAGCAAGAATCTCGGCGGCGCAGGCGTATCCGGCAACGACATTGTACCTTGGCAGTGGACGACACTCATGAAGGAATGGGCTGCCAATGCTGAAGGAGTTGGAGTATATCGCCAAGCAATGGCAGTACTTCTAATCGTCTCAGAACCCGACATTGCATCAACCATTCAAGGCGATGCTGTGCTGGCAAGAGGGGGGTGGAATGAGTTGGAATCTGTTGAAGATGGGCGTGTTTGGAAACACGTACGGAAAGAAGTCTACATCTGGTGGTTTGGAAAACGACTGTTAATGGAGGATGATTTAGATGCGAGGTTTTCACAAGCCAACCACTCAGATATTGATGAAGTGATTTTCTTGTCCCGACACTTTGCGGCCAGTGGCAGACCAAGTTTGACATTACATGTAATTGGAGTCCCAGGAGAATTGCCTCACGGAGAACGTTCTGACCATGGTGGCATCAAAGGAGAGGTTATGTTGCCGAATCCTAGGTTTGCATCATGGTATCGCCTAATGTGCGAAGCCGCCCATCGCCATTCCTTGGTTCCAGAATTTGAATTGACCATTGAAACAACTCACCATGGGCCCTGTCTTTCATCACCTACGATGTTTATTGAAATTGGTTCTTCGGAAACACACTGGGATCGTAGAGATGCTGCTGAAGCCTGGGCAGATGTAATCGAAATAGGTCTGGGATTAAATGGAAATGCAGGGGTTGGTGAATGGGATTTACTCAGCATAGAAGAAAAATCAAATTCAAAAGTTATGATTGGAATTGGTGGCGGTCATTATGCACCAAGACACACTGATGTTCTGCGGAAAACCAATTGTTGGGCTGGACATCAAATCGCCGGTTATGCACTAGAAATGGAAAAACCGGTCGAGGACGATTGGGACCCAGATACGGGAATATTGCCAAATGGCCCATGGAATCATGCAATTCGCGTTTGTGTTGAGAGTACAAGGGAGGCATTTCCTGATGGAATTGTCACCGCTCACTTGGATCGTAAATCCTTCAAAGGTTGGCAGAGACGTGTAATCAAGAGACTACTGCTTGAACTCAATGTGCCTGTTGGTCGGACGAGAGATTTTGATTAATCACTCACTTTTCTCAGAATGGCCACATCGACCACATGTCTTGCGGTCTGAATGAACTCCCATGAAAATACCAGGTCCACATTTGGGGCAGAATTCTTGCTTTCGTGTGAGTTTGCCATCTTCAATCGAATATTTCGACCATTTTGCAGCCGCACTAGGATTGTCACCCATCACTCTTCACCTCCAGCAATTTCTGCTGCTTCTGCGTCGTCAGCTTCATCTGCTGCTGGCTCGGATTTTGGTGCTTCATCTTTAGGTGCAGATTCAGACGAGTCGGCGTGACGAGCAAGGATGTACTTTGGCTCCTTCTCAAGATCTGCTCGATCACCATAAACAAGGGCATTTCCTGTCGTCAATGGTTGGCCAAATCGAGTATTAACTGATTTAACGAGGATGCGGTCCTTTGTTGCACCAGGTTCCATCTTGACAACTGCTTCTACGATTTGCGCCCGTGTGGGGGTTGCAGCACCGACATGTCTCCATTGCCATGAAAGTTCCACTCGATTTAGAATTGGATTTTCTTTTCGTTCGATAATTTCCATATTTATTCCTCCTTGATTACTTATGTCTGACCTTCAAGGCATAACTGCCAGGAACTTCAATTCCTAACGCTCGTGCAACTTCACTCCGAGGCGGTTGAAGTAGAATTGTGAATCCCTGCCAATCGTCACTGAGTTGGGTATCTGGGTGGAATGGACACTTTGGTTCTGGGACTTTCACTTTCTCAATGTCGTCCTTGTTCTCCTTTTCCCAAGCTTTGCGTTCTGCATCAGTAGGTTTACGGCCATTGGCTGTAGTATATGCTAAAATGACAAGGGATTTCTTATCCCTTGCCTTCATTTCATTGTTGGACTTGAGCCACCAGCCAGGATTTCCTTGTTGGATTTGAACAATTTGACGGCATTCAGGGCATGCGAGATCTTTCTTCACCATGGAATCAACTCTCCTCATCAAGCCAGTCGTGAGCACCGAGTGCAGTCTGCTTGCAAGTTAGACCAATCTTGCTTGAGCGGGGGTCGTGAGGATTAAGCGACATGGATACAATTCGAGCACGAACTGCGGTTCCTTCCGCCAGATATTTTCCAGATTGACGTCCTTCGATTCTTCGCAAACCAACATTGATGTCGATTTGTTCATCCAAGATTTGACTCTTGTGTAGAAGGGCTTCCATGGGCCCAATTCGAACGAATGCACCGAACTCGTGTACTTCACTGACCGCTCCATCAACGATTTCGTTACCATCCATTGAGAATAATAGTGCCTTGAATTGCACCTTTTGGTAAATTGCACCGTCACCGTGGATGATGCGGCCCCTACCTTGTAATTCATGGTCAAACGTTAGCAAGACGTAGTTTCCATCATCGTCGAATTTACCCTCAAATGCCTCGTGAGCAAGTCTGTCGACGTGTTCAGAAAGGGATTTGCCCTTTTCAATATATTCAGCTGGTATTCGAATGGTATCATTCACTTTTTTGAGACTGTACATTTTATTATGCCTCCCCCGGATTTTTCTCTCAGCAGAAGGGCAGACAAGGACGGAAGACCCGTGAGCCTCCCGTCCCTCATCGGCTGCCGCCTCCAGAGGAGAGTCGTCCAAGACGATTCGGCGACCGAAGACCCCTCTATGAACGCTTCGCAAAAAAGCAATTTTGGAAAAGGTCGTTCTGGGTTACTATGTAACCCATCAATACCCTCAGCGCACGAACGTTCAAGAGGTGTTCTGTGGGCATAACAACTGATGGCGAGCGGAGCCCATAGGGCGGCACGGGGACCAATCCCAATTGTGGGATTAATTCTACTCTTGATTGGGCAATGTTTGTCCCCCCTTGCATTTACTACCGATAGTGAGGTAGAATCGGTCAATGCGAGAGATGTTGAGGTGTGGATTGATGGTGGAATCGCATGGCCACAATTTAGCAGAACTCCGGGTCACGAATCCATGATCCCAGCACATTCTCCCTCCAATCCAACCTCTGGAGAATTACTCAGCATTACAAACCCTGTACTCAACTGGAGACACTATGATGCCGAGGATACCGGCGTTGAAACATTGGGTGTATCGGCGGGTAATTTTAGTTCAAATATTGATACAGGAGGGATTGTACTAGATTCCTGTGCTAGAGATAGCCTGTCACCGGTATTCCTCCACCAACAAGATGTCGGAGGGAATCCGCATGCGTTCTTGCGTATCGTAGATGGTGATTCAAGTGAGAAAATGTGGCAAGTGGATATTGGTGCCATTGACCTAGAAGTGAAATCAACACCAATTGTATTGGATGTCGAGGGAGATGGGACACTCGAGATAATTGTCGTCTATGACGCAAATGGTCAGGCAACAGTCGAACTGTGGTCACCTGATATCGAGTGTGATGTGACCGGTTGGAAACCTGGTGGGAGTCACGAAACTGAACGATTGTGGCGGTGGAGTCACGACACGTTTGAGATGGCGGCAGACAAAACCTGTCAAACGTGTCATAATCCCGTTGCACAACCGTTGCTTGCGGATTTGTTCTTAGATGGAAGTCCTGAACTCATCCTCGCAATGGTAGATGACATCAATGACGAGCCGAATGTCGTCGCCTTACCTCTACCCACTTCCAGTGCCCCAAATCCACTCTGGGAAGTTACACTAGATGATGGGACACATCCCTCCGACCCTGCTTGGGTTCAGATTGATGAAGTCTCATCGGCTATTCTGCTCACAACCATTGACGAAAACAATGGAAACATGTGGGTTTGGAGATTGGATGCCGCCAATGGGCAAGTCCAATATTCAAACACACTAAACAATCTAGATGGAGATACAGCATCCCCCCACGTTAGATTACCAGGGCCAATCATCACTCAGTTAGATTCAGATCCGGCTCCAGAGATGGTAGTTACCATCCCCACGGACATGGATGCAGCAGGGACAAGTGATGGCGCCGCCTTTGTCGGAATGGAAGTTATCGATGCATCTACAATTTTCTCATTTTCGGCTGGGAACGGATATGCAGATGCCCCTCCAGCATTGATAGACTCAGATAACAATGGAATCACTGATAGAATTTGTTGGAATACATGGTACAGAGATGGGCTCTCTTGGCATGGAATGGTTGGATGTAATAATTACAACGAACAGACTCAGAATACAATGATTGATTGGACCCAAATTATCGAAGGAACTTCTGGCAACCCCAACGATGAAATTGCTGTATCTGCACCAACTCCGATGAATATTGACGGGACTGGGTTCGATGAGATTGTGGTGACATTTGGGAGAACTGTGTATGCACATGACGGGGAAACTGGATCCAGGTCATCCATTAACGCAGAATGGGTATCTGGTCTAGAATTAGACCACCGTACATGGGCGGGCCACACCCTGGCCGATTTCGATAATGATGGTGCATTGGACTTGTTGGTAGGAGATACTTTGATTTCACAAGCAGGTGCCGACATTCGCCCATTTGAAGATGGATTGGCAATAACATTCAACCCGAGCACCCCTGACCCTGGGGCGCCAGTTACAGTTACTGGGAAATTTGAGAATGCTGGAACTGATTCCACTACAGTTGATACCTTCGCACGTATTTACGTTGATGGTGAGTTGATACACACACATAGAGAAGGTGCATTGGACCCAGTTTCGCCAACTGGGAATGGAAATTTCGGTTCATTCTCATTTGGTTGGTCAGGAGGTCTAGGTGAACATACCTTTGAGTTGAAACTTGATGAACATGGAAACGTTACACAAACGCGTACAGACAATGATAATGCAACTACAGTACTCACTATTCTTGCACCATATAATGTGAGTATAGGAGTCCCCCCTGACCCCGTTAGAGTCATCCCCGGTGGCCAACAAGACGTTCTACCATTAATCACTTCAACGGGCCGATTGGCAGGAACATGGTCAATGTCAATCGACGACTCAGGTTTGCCACAGAACTGGACAATTTCAGACATGGACCCCGCATCTTCATCAGGTATACAAATTGAAGTCGGAGCGACATGGAGTCCAACATTACGCGTGTCAGCGCCCCTTGAAGCGCTCGGCACAGATATCGGATTCATTGAGATTACCATGACACTTGATTCCAACACAAGTGTGACGCAGACCGCAATTCTAGCCATTGAAGCAGAACGGACTAGAGGGTTGTCCCTAAGAGGTGCAGAGGGTACTGCAAATTCCAATGGCATGGGCATCCCTGGTGAAGATGCTGCAGCTTGGATTCTGGTCGAGAATCTAGGCAACGCACCTGAAACCGTTTCATTACAATGGCAACAAACCGTTTGGGACCAATTTATCACACTACACGATTCATCCGGTCAAGAAGTCAATCCACTGATACTAGACCCAAATGAAATTCGGGAACTTACTGCCAGACACAGTGTTCCAAGTTCAGTGACATTGGGAGATAATGTTTCGACTCAACTCTCCATGTGTATAGGGGTTGGTGATGATGAAGAATGTCGAACTATTGATTTGACATTCACTGCCAACCAAGTACAGATATTACCACCACACATCAGATCTGTCCCCGCAGACGATAGGATATGGGACGTTGAAATTCAACTTCCAACAGGTGTCGCTGAAATGGAATGGGACATGGCATCAGCAGGAATGATTCTCCCGGGTTGGACTTGGGAGGCGACTGGTGCCCTTTCGATTGATGGAACAACACTCAGAGTCACCGGGAACACTGGTGCTCGCGTTGTAGGATCCTTAATCCTCGATATGCCATTTGCCGCCCCCCCAATGTTACACACATGGACTGAAGCAGAGGCGAATAACAGTGGTTGCATTCTATCACTATCCCTACAAGTATTGCAAATTCATAGAGCCGTAATAGAAGTCACTTCACCTACTGAGCAACCACATCGAATGGATGTAGGTGAAATGGAAAATATAGTGCTGAGGTTGACAAATCCAGGCAATGGCCCTGATGCTTATGATCTCTCATGGAGTGTAATACAAAATCAGAATTTCAGCGAAGATCCGGGCCTTGATGTGGTATTGCCTGCAAACTATTCCCTTGATGCGGGTGAACTTCGTACAATTCCCGTACAACTAACATTGCCTGAAGATATGGCTGCTGCAGTTGTTCTCATGCTTAGATTTGAAATGCGTTCAATTGTCGATTACGAGGTATATTCTACGACAGATATACTCCTCGAAGCCCGCCAAGATCATCGTTGGGAAATGAAATTGGAGATGAATGGTGTACAAATCGAAAATGGTGGAGCAATCAATGCTGACCCTGACTCCCAACTGAGTTTTGTTCTCGCAGTAAATAACTCAGGCAACTTGGTTGACCATATTGATATCATTCCAGAGATTTTCCTTGACCTTGAAGGAGACGATGAGGGCCTGGGGTGGACTGCATGGGGGGCCTCGAGTGGAAGTGTATTGGTGAATGATACACAAAACCTCTCAATCGGTGTCAATACATCAGCAACTGCGTGGAGGGATACAAATGCAACTATCAGTTTCAATGGTCTAAGTGACGACACTCTGATTGCACCATTCGTAGTACATATTCGGATTAATCACACCCCTGGTTGGTGGGTTCTTGCAGGTGGTGCTGATTTGGATGTAGATCGTAACGGTGCCAACATTACCTTGATTGTTGAACAGCGTGGGAATTCACCAGCGGCACCATTTATCAGTGGCTGGGTAGATGCTGGTGGGTGGAACATCAATATTAGTGCGAATTTACCCCTCTTATCACCGGGTGAAAGTGCCAATTTCACCTGTGAGATAATTCCTCCTGATGGTGCTATTTCCGGCCACACTGTGGAATTGACACTTAGGGCGAAAAATGACGATGGCTCTGGCATGGGACAAACGACACTACCCTTACGAGTGGCCGCATGGCACCAATACTCACTAGAGCATGATGAGAATTGGACAATTTCCCCCACTGGCGGATTGCCATTAGCCATGCTTTCGAATTTGGGTAATGCCCCGACCACTATTGATATTGAAATTCTTGGTTTACCTTCAGGGTGGACTCTATCGGGACCCAATCAAGTGAGTTTGGGGGTTGGTGAGAGTTCTGGCATCCCACTTTCAGCCATTCCACCATCTCCAACCCCCGAAGGTGATTACAATACAAGTGTCACCTTGCGAACAATTGACGAGATTGGCACCCAAGAAGAGGTCGAACTGACACTCATTCGAAGTGATAGGGCGTGGTATACCAGTCCAGTACTATTCGGGACCTCTGGAGATGCCCTTGAACTTGAATTCCATCCTGGATTTGATGTATCCGTCGTTCAGCAAGGAAGTTCAACCCTCCCACAAACAGATGATGGGGGTTGGTTATGGATTGTCCCCGTTATGGATTCAGATGGACAAGTCAACGTAGATGGCGTCACATTGGATTACTGGGCACGAGTTCGAGACCCACCCTCAAGACAAGGGGATTGTACAGTGAATAATTTCCATGACCTTGGTCCGACTGAATATCTTGCCACATGTACGATACACACGGGTACTTCGGAAATCCAATGGACTGCTATATTGCGTGATGAACTTGGCACGGTAATTGATTATGAGTCAGGTACCTTGGATTCCAATACGACACTGGCTAATGTCAATCTCTCTGGAGCAACGTGGAACCCCCCACCTGGAATTCACATTGTCAAAGCATCCCTCTATGATGGAAATGGTGGGTTGATTGCAGAATATTCTAGAGAGGTGTTGATCAGAGATATTGAGTGGAATCTAGGCATTACAGCGGTCGAATTGCGCGAAGAAGGTGGGAAACAAGATATTGTGATTTCGATTTCTAGGGAAAACCAAACAAAGTTGAATGATGCAATTTGCTTCATCCACTTGAATTCTGATGATTGGGACACACGACATCGCATCGATGTTACTGGTGAATTAGCACCCCAAATTATCATTGAAAGGCCCGATTTACCTGTGGGTTCAACTGTCAATGTCGAATTATACTGTGACAAACCATGGGACATTGACAGCTCAATTGATGACAATACAAATCTCATTGTCTTGCCCTCTGGAATTACAGTACAGAGTGAAGGATTGGATATTGCACTTCTATTGGGGGGTCTTGTCGTTGTCTTTGGCACCATGTCGTTACTTGGAATGATTAGGCCAGATTCAGGGCCAAAAAGAGTAGAAAGAAGGCAACGAATCCGAAAGAGAACAACCACGAAAACTCAACGGCAAATTGAGATGCCCGCTGATGATGAAGAAATTCAATTCGAAGAAATTTCTGAAGATAGAGAAATAAATCCGGAACCTGAGCTGGAAATCGAAAGTGATGATGACTTGAGGCCAACTAATTTAGACGAATTTGAATCACGCCTCCAACGTCTACGGGATCGACGTGGGGGCGTTTAAGTGGACCTCCAAGACACTGGTGGAATCACACCATTTCATACATTTGACCCCATGCAATGTTCTTCTGCTGCAGAACTCGCAAATATTCTGAATGATTTCAGAATCGAGGGAGGGGATCGACTTAACGAATATTCCAATGCATACCCCGATTTCACGGATAGATTGGATGCTCAGGGCATCTCATTGTCAAATGGACGAGTGGGTATTGAATGGGATGATGCCACCATACTATTCATTGCCCTTAGAGCAATTCAAAAAGACGGGAGTCCGGCCGAGCCTCTTGACCGTGGGATTTCAATGGAAAGATTAGGTCGATTCCCATCGGAAGACGGGAATGCAATTGGGTACCTGAGGGAGAATTTAATTCCTGAAAATGAAGGTGATTTGGGATGCCAACTCCTCACACAACTAGATGGGGGATTTCGTAGTGAAACTCGTGGACACGACCATTTGAGTATTGGTTTTGGAGGCATGAAACTTCATGGATGGCTAACTTTCGAGGAGGTTGTTTCCCTACGAACATATCTACAGAAATCTGTATGGAAAGTTAACCAAAACGAGCCATTTGATGGTGGTGTTAGGGACGTAGTTCGTCATTTCCTAATAATTCTTAAAATAGCAGAAAAACGGAACTATGGAATTCTAATGCGTTCGCATTACTAATCAGAATTCATCTCCAGTCAATCGCTCATACATACTCTCGTAGAGAGCTGCTGTTTGGTCAATGATTTCTTGCGGAAGAGGTGGGATTGGAGGTTCATCTGTACCTGCTTCACGAGCAGTATATAGATCAGAATGATGTCCAGTCCCAAGATAATACTCTCGAACAAATTCTTTGGACAATGAAACAATGGAGCCATTCTCATAATCATCTGCTGCCCACCAGCGATCCTCATCCAATGTCCCAAAGGAATCGACTAACACGGGGACTCGGTTGGGGCCGAGTGCAAACTCCTTCTTCCCATCAACATGAATTAGGCCACTTTTTGTGGCCTCAGTCTGTATTATTTCATCGACTTTTACAACTATTTGCAAAATAGCATCAAATTCTTCAGATGTGATGTTGGATATTTCCAAGGCTTCCTTGCGATCTAGTAGGCGGTCAAACTTTTCGAACTTGGTTGAAACTTCAAGGTAGGGTTTTGGTAATTTTACACCCTCTTCCAATACGGTCCCTGGTTCAAATCCAAACTCCTCAGCACCAACATCACCTCGTTGGTATCTACGCCACCCCCCACCAGCCAAATAATGGCGGCAAATGACTTCGAGAGGAACGAATACATTCTCCATGTCCCGAGGAATAGCACCAGGTTCACGAATCACATCAAATCGGCGTGCTAGCACTCGATTAGGAGCATTCATTTCAATGATATGTGTGTCACAAATTCCCGCGTCCTCAACCAATTTGAACCAATGACAAGATGTGCGATTAAGACTCTCTCCTTTGCGAGGAACGAGTGATGGGATGATTTGATCGAAAACAGAAATTTGGTCTGTGTATCTAAATTCGATGACTTCTGGGTCTTCCGTGCTCCAGACTTGTTTCACTTTACCAGAGTACAGTAATTCTCCCATGGTGTGATTCTCTGCCGAATCCGTCTTTGAACATTGGCCATTGTGACAATCCTCAGATTAAGCCCAATGCGTCCTCGATTCGATTCAATTCGGGCCCAGTTGTTTGAGAACCTGCCCAGGCACCTTTGTCTGTTGCAATACACCCTGAGCCCACATATGGTGAACCGAAATTGACCGTACCAACCATGGCTGG
>Ga0066850_10000388_pt1 | contig 24295 bp, 24 predicted proteins | sample ETNtaG_4_FD_67282 | JGI IMG/M metagenome (GOLD analysis project Ga0066850, IMG submission 67282) | Marine microbial and viral communities from oxygen minimum zone, Eastern Pacific Ocean - ETNP201406SV67 | ecosystem: Environmental > Aquatic > Marine > Oceanic | place: Pacific Ocean: Eastern... | reverse complement strand
TAAGACGTGACCGTCAGAGACAAGTCCAGCTATTTCGCTGGGCGATTCCCATGGAGCAATTTCAGCGGAATCCCTTGCTCTACGCACCTCTTCAACTATCGCTAGTCGTTCGAGTCCGGACCACCAACTTCCAGTGGCCGCCCACCGGGCTGCTATCTCAGTATGCGCCTCATCTAGGTCGACTCGGATCGGAAGTTCAGTGGAATAAGCGGCCATACGCAATCCTTTTATAATTGAATCAATGGTTCAGGAAAGATTTGTTTGTTGAGGGATGACGGGGATAGAGAAAGTAGCCTACGCTCCAGTAAAACGCTCAACAGCACGAAGGAGTGAAGATGGCGACACCTCAACGAGCCATTTTTAATGGAATGGGTAAAAACCAATGGTATGTGCATCTCAGCCGCACAGAGGGAGCGGACTTAGGCACGATTAAATCAGCCATTGCAGACCTCCGAGCCGCCTGCGCGTCAGAGGACATAAACCTGACCCTGGGATTCGGTCCCGGGCTTTTGCCAGAATTGACTGATGACGTCCCTGACGATTTTCAAGGGTACGTAACGGTTGAATCCGAAGATGGGTCGGGTCGACAGGCCAAAGGCACGCAAGAAGAGCTGCTGTTGTGGCTGAACCACGATGACAAAGACAAAATTTGGAAAGCCCAATACGACGCACGTACTGCCCTTGAAGGTCACATGGCCGTTGCTCGTGAAACACCCACCTTCATCTATGGCGATTCTCTTGATATGACCGGATTTAAGGACGGGACCGGCAACCCTGCCGATGAGGACCAGCCTGCTGTAGCGATCGTCGCCGATGGGGATCCAGGTGCTGGCGGTAGCCATATCATCGCTCAACGATGGGTCCATGATCTTGACGCATGGAATGCTTTGTCAGACGACCAACAAGAAAAGAACTTCGGTCGCAAAAAATTCCCAGGTATTGAGAAGACCGATACCCAGGAGGCCTACAGCCACCTCAGTCATGTTGAACTTCGCGAAGACGGAAACCATGGGAACGAGAACTCCGCGAAGCGAAACGAAATAGCTCGACGCTCAACGCCCTACGCCTTCCATGACGGAACTGTAGGACTGTATTTCATGGCGTTCTGTAAAGATCAAGCACCGCTTCGAGAGCGTATGCGCATGATGTACGGCCTAGATGCCGCTAACGGTGTGCGCGATGCCATGACTGATTATTCAAATCCAGCCTCGGGTTCTTTCTACTTCGCTCCGAGCGAAGAAACACTGGATTCCATAACCGGTTAATACTGCATTTAAGTTAAAAAATGAAAGTGCTAAGTGGCGGCTGGCCTTGGGCTAGCCGCCACGTTAATTTCCGGCTGGTTGATCTTAGGAATTTGTTCTGAGTCTCACGTCAGTCGCTTGGTGACACTTCCCATTGGACAAGAGTGAAATCTGGGTCACCCTCCCGATCTTCAAACACCACTGAAACCGACGCGCCAATTTCAATACCTTGCATAGGGTCGCCGAGAAGGTTTCCGACCATACGTATGTTGCTTGCATGGGGCAACTCAACCAAAACGATTATGTAGGGACCGCGATCAGACAGGGCTCGATGAACCGGATGGTGTGGACGTTGCCAGCTGTAAATCTGGCCCACGGGATCGACTGTGACCCAGTCCAAGTCCATCGAATTGCATTGATGACACATCCATTCTGGGCCCCACTGGTGGATACCACAGCTCACACATTGTTGAACTTTGAGTTCGTGGGCTTGGGCGCCCTCCCAGAAAGGCGTATCAAGACCATCATTAGACGCAGCAGGTTGTCGCAACCCCGGAAGGTGAGGTTCAGTAATAGATCGACTCATCCGAGAACCTCCTGAGTGCCGTAAATAGCTGTTGAGGCGACGGCCACCATAGGCCCCGCATTGGCGAGGGCGACCTTTGCATCGGGCACTTGGTTAGAAGACTCGCCACGAACCTGGCGTACAGCTTCTACCTGGAGGCCAAGGCCATGCATGTAACACTCAGCGAGGTTTCCGCCACTGGTATTGAGCGGTAAAGCACCGCCGTCTGCTCGCAAGTTATCGAAGGTCAGCACTTCGTCTGCGTTTTCATAGGTACACAGCCCATGTTCGATCAAGCTCATGACGACGCCACCTGTGAAGTTTTCGTAACTTTGGACCACGTCTATATCGTCGGCTGTGATTCCGGCTTGTTGGTAGAGATATTTCACAGCGGGTTTGAAGCTCGACGTTACGTAATCCGTGGCATTTTCTGCTGTGGCGCCCGACCTATGCCCCCCACTTTGTTGGGCAGCCAAGACGAGGGCAGGAGTTTTGGCTAAATCCTTTGCGCGGTCAGTTCTAGTAACAATGATTGCGGCTGCCCCGTCATTTTCTAGGCAGCAGTCGAAGAGTCGATATGGTTCGGTAATCCAACGCGAAGAATCGTAAGTCTCTTCGTCCAAGGTTCGACCGTGCATCACGGCTCTTGGATTGTTTTGCGCGTGGTGGTAGCAGGCCATAGCGATGGCGCGCATAGCGCTTCTACCAACTCCGTGTTCGTGCATGAATCGGGTAGTGCGCATTGCGTACATTTGTGCGGCGCTCATCATCCCGTACGGCAAGGTGTACGCGGCAGGGCCGCTTACTGGTCGAGAGCCGCCGCTGCGTCCGAAACGTCCGAATTGACCTTGTGCCAAACCGCGGTAGGCAACAACAACATCTGCGGAACCAGCAACAATCGCTCCTGCTGCATTTTGTACAGCGGCTGCGGCGCCTCCGCCCCCGCTCGTCCATTGCATGTTCGAATAACGAAGTTCAGGGATTCCGAGTGCGTTAGCTAGACGCGGAGGATCATTACGGTCGTTGGAATAGGAACAGAACCCGTCAATTTCCTTAGGGCTGATGCCTGCGTCTTCGCATGCAGCGAGGATTGCTTTTAAAACAAGAACGAATTCTGGGTCGGCAGATTGTCCGTGTTTGTAGTACGTCGTTTCCCCAACTCCGACGACGGCTACTTTCCCTCTTAGGTTGTAATCATCACTCATTGTGGTTCGACCGTAGTTCCTTGAGCGGCCAGTTCGCTGAGTTGTTGGTTTTCAAGTCTGCAAGGAAGCCAATCCCTCATCACCTTGGTCCCTAGCGCTTCGTAAAAGTCGATTGACGGTTCATTCCAATCGAGAACTTGCCATTCGAGTCGGGGACAGTCGCGTTCCACTGCGATACGAGCCAAAGTTGCGAGTAGTAATTTTCCAATACCACTGCCTCTGTGCTCGTCAGGAACGTATAGATCTTCGAGATAGATACCTTGTTTTCCTCGCCAAGTTGAGTAGTTGTGAAAGAAGAGAGCGAAACCTCGAACTTCATGTTCAACCTCGGCTAGTAGGCATTCAAATGGCGGAGGTTGAGAAGATAGTTGGCGGGCTATTGAGTCTGGTGTTGCTTCAACAGCGTCTGGTTCTCGTTCATAGTCTGCTAACGCCTGAATGAAGGTAACGATGGTATTCGCATCTTTCGCTGTGGCGATTCGAATCTTGGTTTCAGTCACCGTTATGGCCTAGCACCAGGTCACCCTTCTTTGCTACCGGAACAGGGATCTTGATTAAACCGATGCCAAACAGTTTCGTAGCGACTAGAAATTCAGGGGATGAGCGATAATCAACTTTCTCAGTTTCGCCAAAGTATCGACAATATCGATGTGGCTCTTATCCATATGCTGGCTGAGCGATTTCGTATCACCAAGGAGGTGGGTCGACACAAGGCACAGGCAGGAATGCCTCCCGCCGACCCCCAGCGTGAACAAGAACAGATTAAGCGATTGCGAAAACTTGCCGAAGAGGCAGGACTCGATCCCGAATTTTCGGAAAAATTTTTACGGTTCGTGATTGATGAGGTAATTCATCATCATGAACGCATCGCAGATGAGCCTCGGTAATTTCTGGCTTTCAGAAGAGTAAAAATATTCTTAGCGTTGTTTCAGGACATCGCTGAGGGTGTCAAAGATTGTCCCTATCTCATCATCGGTGATGATCAGTGGGGGACAGAACGCAAGTGCTTGACCAATTCCCCGGCACACTATTCCGCCGGCGATCATTGCGTCTCTTGCTGGTATGGCATCTTCACCAATTTCGCAGGCCCAGATTCCGCCGATGCCCCGGAAGCTTTTGATGATGTCATCACCGAGTAAAGCTTCGAAACCTGCTTCCATTTGTTTACCTATGCGCTGGGCCTCAGCTACAAGACCCTCGGATTCGATTACTTCGAGGTTCGCGATGGCAGCGGCAGCGGCGGTGGGGTGACCCGAATATGTGTAACCATGCATCAGCTTTGCTGTCTCGTCGCTGGTCAGCTCGTCGTTAAGTTCTTTGGAAGTGATGACCCCTGAGAGAGGTAAGTAGCCAGATGTGACACCCTTTGCAAACGTCAACATATCTGGAGTGACGTCAAACGTTTGGCTAGCAAACCACTGGCCAGTTCGTCCGAAACCACAAATGACTTCATCAAAAATCAGTAGCGATCCGTGTTGGTCACATAGACGGCGTAGCCCAGGTAGATAACCATCAGGTGGCATTATTACCCCGCCGGCGCCTTGGACTGGTTCGCAAATGACTGCAGCGATCCGCGAGCCGTGTTGCGCAAACAGGCTTGCGGCTTCCTCGATGTCGTCATTGGGAATCTCGACTACGTGAGGTAACAAGTCACCCCAACCAACGCGATTGGGCTCGATTCCTTGGACACTTGTTCCACCGATGTTTACCCCGTGATACCCGCCGGTTCTCCTGATAATGATCTGCCGATCAGCATCACCTCGCCGTTGGTGGAACATTCGCGAGAGCTTCAAAGCAGTGTCCACGGCTTCTGAGCCTGAACAACCGAGGAAAACTCGTCCTTTTGGGTGAGGGCTAACTCTGCGTATCGCCTCGGCAGCCTCGGCAGCCGGTGAGTTGGTGAATGGGTCAAAGGTGTTATATGTCTGCAGGTGGTCCAATTGATCTTTGATTGCGTTGATCACTTTCGCGTTTCCGTGACCAATCTGGCAGAGCCACAAGCTCGCCATAGCGTCGATATATTGCTTTCCCTGGTCATCTACCAAGGTGCAATCTTTCGCGCTGACGATGTTGATGAAGTCTGCCTCAGCTTTGCTGGGCAAACTGAAACCATGAAGTAGAGCGTCGGTCACCGCATCCCCTTGATCTATATACGCGTTCCTAGCCACACACTAGAACCCAGAGAGAGCCGAAGTGAACTCGACCTTCATCGCAGATGTAGCCCACACTGGAGGTACCCTTCCAAAACGCAAGGAACACTCGGGTTTCAGTTGAGGTAATGAAATGTCATTGAGTCATGGTCGTCCTATGGTTTCGATACCGGGACCGTCGGTGATCCCAGATCGCGTATTAGCGGCGATGCATCGGCCGATGCCAAACATTTATGAAGGAGACCTTGTCGAGGTTTCCTACAGCGTTCAGGATGATTTACGAAAAATCGCTCGAACAGAGCAACCGGTGTATATAAGCGTTTCTAATGGTCATGGGGCGTGGGAAATGGCCATCAGCAACACGTTGTCTCGCGGAGACAAAGTACTTGTTCTCGAATCTGGCACCTTTGCAATTGGGTGGGGTGAGATGGCGGCAGTCTCGGGTGTCAAAGCAGAGATCTTGCCTGGACAGGACCCGTACCCGGTGAGCCCAGAAGCGCTCGAAGAGCGCCTCAAAGCTGACCTATCGAAAGAGATCGCAGCAGTTATGGTCGTGCAGGTAGACACTGCCACTTCGGTTCGAAACGATATTCAGGCGATTCGTGCGGCGATGGACGCAGCGAACCACCCAGCGTTATTAATGGTCGACTGCATTGCTTCTCTTGGTTGTGAACCATATGCGCATGATGAATGGGGTGCTGACGTCACTGTTGCCGCAACGCAAAAGGGATTGATGGTTCCCCCAGGGCTTGGTTTCGTTTTCGCGAGCGAGAAAGCACTGCTTGCTCATAAGAGTGCAGATTTGCGAACCGGATACTTTGACTGGGAGCCGCGAACTAATCCGGAACAGCATTACAAGATTTATTGCGGGACTCCTCCCATCCAACATCTATGGGCGATGCGCGAATCTCTCGACATGCTGTTCGAAGAAGGCCTTGAAAATGTTTGGAGACGGCACCAAGTGTTGGCTGACGCCGTTCGAGCAGCGGTTGATGCCTGGCAAGCTCCAGCTGGTCTTTCATTTAACGTCGTTGATCCGCAATCACGATCCAATTCTGTGACGACCGTCCTCACCGGAGAGATAGATGCAGGTGAGTTGCGCAGGATCGCTGAGAGTGACGCCGGTGTGACGTTGGGTGTGGGGTTAGATGAGTTTGCGGATCGAGCAATAAGGATCGGCCATATGGGTCACCTCAACCCACCGATGATTCTTGGCACTCTCGGAACTATCGAAGCAGCATTGACAAAAATGGGTTCGCCAATGGGTTCTTCTGGATCAGCTGCGGCTGCCGCGGCTATTGGTGCGGCTCTGTAGAAATCAAATTGGGAGGTTGCCGGTGGCAGTGCGTGTTGAACCTTCGTCACTCCATGCAGCAATCGTCCGCTGAGCGATTCGCATCTGGTGGACTTCGTCCGCCCCGTCAGCAAAACGCGCCCAACGGGCATGCTGATACATGTGAGCTAGTGGCGTATCGGTTGAGTAGCCAAGTGCCCCATGAACTTGTATTGAACGATCGATTACCCGCCCAAGCATGTTCGCGACGAAATGCTTTGCCATCGACACCTCGGCCTTAAAGTCTTCCTTCTGGTCGATCTTGTAGGCGGCATGCAAGACCATAAGTTTTGCCTGATACAACTCCATCGTGCTGTCGGCAATCATCCATTGAATACCTTGTTTCTCCGCGAGCAACGACCCGTGAGAAAAACGGTTGAGGGAACGATCAACCATCATGTCTAAGGCGGTTTCCGCCTGTGCTATCCATCGCATGCAATGAGCCAGACGGGCCGGCCCTAATCGATATTGACCGAGCAGGTGCCCTTGGCCACGACCTCCCAACATCTGACTTTCATGAACACGTAAATCTTCAACGAGAATTTCGCTGTGTCCTGTGCCGCCATGCATTGTTTCGACTTCACGAACCTCGGTCCATCCAGCATGAGGCAAGTCGATGATGAAGGCAGAGTTAGCTGCCTGGGGGACATCGGGATTTTCTTCGGTTCGTACGACCAAGATTGCAAAGTTCGCTCTGTGCGCGTTGGAGATAAACCATTTGTGGCCATTGATTACCCATTCGTCGCCATCTTGGTAGCCACTTGTCTGAATCAGAGTTGGGTCTGAACCAGCGACTTCTGGTTCGGTCATGGCGAAGCAAGAGGTTGTTCGACCTTCGCAGAGGGGTTTCAAGTATTTGTCGAGTTGCTCTTCAGTGCCCCAGTGCAAAAGCGTGTGCATGTTGCCTTCATCTGGAGCCTGACAGTTCAGCACCCAAGGCCCGTAATGCGACTTAGCTGCCTCTGCTTGAACCATCGCCAGTTCGACATGTCCAAGGCCCATCCCTCCCCAGTTCTTGGGCATATGAGGGAGCCAAAGCCCTTCAGCAAATGCCTTCTTGCGCATCTCAATCAGGTGGGAGACGTATTTATCCCTATCAGTTTCGTCGAGTTTTTTGCTCTCAATTATTTTCTCTACTGGTTTCACCTCTGCATTGATGAACTCTCTGATTCGGAGACGGATTGCCTCAAGTTCAGGTGAAAGACTGAAGTCGATGGTCACAGTTGGCTCCTAGCTTGGTCTGAGGGCGACAAGACAGCCGAGTCGGGGTTCCGCTTAAGAGAATCGAATGCTAATCGGACAACGATTTCCTGAGCAGGACTTTTGTCGCGCAGTCAAGTCAAGACTCGCTCACTCCGATGATTTAAGAGGAATCTCTTTAGCTGAGGACTCAGAGACAACGAAATTATCGTCGCTCATAACAGATCCCCGGTCTACAACCGCAATTCTCCGATTCGGGGGAGTCGGAGGTTGTTCAATTCGATGGGGCGGAGTCAGCGTCCTGGGTGCCCCCCTAGACGGGTCAATGCCTTTCTGAGTTGTGCTACCCAACTCAGCGCTGGTCGTAGCGGTTTCGTTATTTGGGGGTTTACCTGCCGCAGCTAGGAAGCCGATGCCTGTAATAGCGAGAAGAGTCAGTACTCCAAAGGCGGCTCTATAGCTAGAGATGTCGCGAAGAAAGCCCACTAGGAAGGGGCCGCCTCCTACCCCCAAAATCATGAGCAGCGAACCCATGCCATAAATTCGCGGGTAGTCCTTGATGCCAAAGGCATCAGCAAGAAGTAAGGGATGGAACATCAGCAGATTGCCCATGGACGTTCCTAATATCACGGCACCCAACAGAACCATGAATGTCGTGTCGCCAATAGCCAAAATAGCTATACCCGCTGCTTGGACAACCAGTAGAACCGCAGTGAGTCGAGTCACAGATACTTTTAAGGCAACGATGCCTCCGAGGATCCGAGCTGCAACACTTGTCCCGCTTAATACCATCAGAGTGGTGCGGGCGGTCTCGATATCGATCCTGTCTTTTGTCATTTTGAAGGTGTGTTGAATGGCCCCTACCTGAGCTGCCATAACAATGATGAATGTCACTGAAATCAGAATGAAATAACGAGACCGGACAGCTGCTTTGAAATCGACACCTTGGAGTGCTGGGGGAGTAGCGCCCTGAGCTAATGGTGGATCTCCATCGGCTCGAAGCCCGAGAGGTTCGGGCGCTGGATGAATTAAGAACCAGACAGCGGGCAACATTCCGATGAGGAATGCGACTGCTAGTCGAGGAGCCCAATAGACCAGAGAGTCGGCGTCAATGATCGTGGCTATGACTGGGGTTATGGCTATCCCACCAAGCGACAAGCCAGACGACGCAATAGATAAAGCGACTGAACGTTTGCGAACGAACCAGCGAGTCACGATTGTGGAGCTCGGAACCAGGCTCGTGAGAGCGAAACCGAGTCCGAAGACAACCATAACGATGACCATCTGAGTTTCGTTTCGAACTTGTCCCAGAAGCGCTAACCCAATGGCCCCGATGAGCGACCCAACGGTCATCACCAGTCGAACATCAAATTTTGAAAGAAGACCGCCCGCGAAATAGCCGGCTATTCCAGAGGTAGCAAAGAAGATGCCAGTGCCGGCCCCGGCGACACTAACGCTGAAGCCTTGTTCGACGACAAGTGCATCTAGAACGACCCCTTGCGCGTAAAAGCCGAGTCCTGATGTGACGGCCATCGTGATGAACAAGCCCGCCAAGACCAGCCAACCGCGGAAGATTCCAGGGGGTTTATCGTCATACATCTCCCGCCACGATGCCAGTTCCTTGACTGAGATGCTCACTCATGTGGAAATTTCTAGGAGGTAACGATTTCCTGTCTGGAGCCGATCTTGAGACGACACCGCGGCGAGACGACCTAGAGTCGAGGTATGGCAACAATGCGTGCGACCCGAATGGTCGATGTGGGTCAAATGATCTGCGAGGAGATCGAGGTGCCTGGCATCTCAGATGGCCAAGTGCTGATCGAAAGTGAAATGGCATCAATCTGTGGCAGTGATCTTCATGTAGTGATGATGGGAGCAGGCTTGAGTCACACTTTTCCTTGCCCCCATGGGTATCCAGGTCACGAAGGGATCGGCCGGATAGTTGAATCAAAAGTTTCGGGTCTGGACGAAGGCCAGCATGTCCTAACTTTTCCTAATCCTCCTGTCGGTGAATGTTTCAACGAATACCAACGGGTGGGAGCTAATTATTGTGTGCCTCTGCCGGACTGTGACTTGCCACGATCGCATCTGCTAATGGCTCAGCAACTTGGCACCGTGATTTATGCAATGAAACAACATCCGCGCGATGTTGCTGGAGAGACTGTTGCGGTGATGGGTCAAGGGTCAGCGGGTTTGTTTTGGACTTACCTGCTGAAGCAAGCGGGCGCTGCTCAGATCATTGTGTCCGACCTTTCCGACACCCGACTAGCTGTGGCGAACTCTTATGGAGCTGATGTTTGTATCAACGCCGGAAATGACGATTTATCTTCTGCTGTTGGGGACTTAACGACGGGGAACGGAGTTGATTACCTCGTTGAGGCTGTCGGACGTTCGGATACTTTCCGCGAATCAGTTGATCACGTCCGTATGGACGGTGAAATCATGTGGTTCGGTCTACCTAGTGTTGATTCTGACATCGAAATGCGATTTCACAAGTTCTTTCGGAAGCGTCTTAGCGCGGCTAGTACCTACGGTGCCCAGGATGAAACTGATTCGACATCTTTTCGAGAGGCACTTGATTTGATTGCCAGTGGCGCAATTGATGTTGCTCCGTTACTTAGCCATATCTTTCCAGTAGAAAAAATTGATGAAGCGATGCACGTAGCCCATGAACCCCATGAAGACCAGGCTCTCAAGGTGTCGATCGAATTCTCTTAGCAATTGCGAATTTGACCGGCAAATGAAAACGTCAGAGTTGGTGAAGTCAAGAACGAAGCAGAAAGGCAAAAGATGCGGGTAATTGTGACTGGCGGCGCCGGTTTTTTGGGACGGCTGCTGATACAGGGACTCCAAGAAGAAGGAGTGGAAGACATCGTCGCGGTGGACGTCGCCGAAGCTGAAATACCAGGTTGTCGTGTGGTGCAAGGAGACCTTGCACACGACCGGTTGTTGCCCGAACTTCTGCAGGAAAGTCCATGCACTATCTTTCACTTGGCGTCAGTAGTGAGCGCCGGAGCGGAAGCTGATTGGGAGCACGCGATCGACCAAAATATTGGAGCCATGCTGCAACTGTTGGAAGCGTGTCGTCAATCGGAGCATGTTCATAAAGTTGTTTTTGCAAGCACGTTGGCAGTTTTCGGCGGCGCGACGGCAGGTGGTGAAGTAGGAGACCTTGTGAAACAAACTCCTTCTGGCACCTATGGCACAACCAAGGCAATTGGTGAACTTCTAATTAATGACGCAACAAGAAAGGGCCACATTGACGGCCGTTCGGCACGATTGCCGACTGTCATAGTTAGGCCTGGTGTTCCGAACGCCGCTGCTTCAGGATTCGCGTCTGGAATGTTTCGAGAGCCGCTAGCTGGAACCCCCAGTGTCGTCCCAGTGTCTGAAGAAACCATCATGGTTGTGGGTTCAGCGCAGAACACTGCCACGTGTATCCGTATGTTGGCTGAAATCGACGGCGCTCTACTAGGTCACGATCGTGCTGTCGGAGTCCCAGGGCTGAGCGCCACCGTCTCCGAGATGCTGAATGTACTGGAAGTCATCGGGGGACCTGAAGCTCGTGCCCTAGTCACTCTTGAATATGATGCTGCAACCGATCAGTTAGTTCAGAGTTGGCCAGCACAACTTAATGACGCTCGCGGGCGCGAACTGGGTCTGCCTGCCGATGCCAATTTGGAATCGATGGTTCGGGCCTATGTGGAAATGATCAACCAGTAACCGAATTCAAAGCTGATGCAATGATCTCGCAGCCTTCGCTCATCTCGGCTTCGGTCACGTTAAGCATTGGGGTTAAGCGAATAACGTTCCCGTAAAGACCGCCTTTGCCGACCAACAAGCCATTGTCTTTGCAGACCTCGATCAAACTGGCAGCAGCGGCGGCGTTTGGTTCAATGCTCCCGGGTTGGACACATTCAATAGCTTGCATAAGGCCTTTGCCGCGTAGTTCGGCGATCCAATCTGTGGAGTCACACGGTCCACTAAGCAGGTCGGTCATCTGACGACCGCGCTCAGCGGCGTTTGATTGCAGGTCGTGATCTTTCACGTACTTGAGAGTCGCTCTGCCCGCAGCCACAGATAGGGGGTTACCGCCAAAGGTTGTGAAAAGAGTGCGGTCAATTGCATTGGCAATGTCTGCTCTGGCTACGCACCCAGCCAGTGTGATGCCGTTGCCCACGCCTTTTGCGAAAGTGAGAATGTCGGGGATGATTCCATGGGCCTCGTAGCCCCAAAAATGGTCACCGGTCCTTCCCCAACCGGTTTGAACTTCGTCACTAATGAACAACACATCATGAGCAGCTAACACTTTATGCATGGCACCGAAAAAGCCATCAGGCGGCGTAGCGAAACCTCCGACCCCTTGGATGGGTTCGGCGATGAGAGCGGCAAATCCTCCCGCGTCAGTCATGTCGAGTAGTTGAACTAAATCAGAGACGCATGCCTGGGTAAACGCTTCATCGTCTAAGTCTCTAAATGGGCTTCTGAGACGATATGGGCCTTGGACAAAGTGAACGTCAAGTCCGCTATAGCTGCTTGTTAACCAACTCCGGTGCGACGTCACGGCTTGGGTCGTAAGTGAGCGTCCGTGGTAGCTGTTGCGCATAGCTAGCAGCTGGTTTGATTGACGATAGTTAGTTGCTAGCAATATGGCGGTGTCGTTTGCTTCTGAACCTGACGTAGTGAAAAGTACTCTCGCATCGGGAATCCCCGATATTGCAGCAACTTCTTCAGCAAATGACACAACCTGTTCATTGAGATACATGGTTGAGGTGTGCATTACCTTGGAAGATTGCTCTCGAATAGCTGAGACAACTTCTGGGACTGAGTGTCCGATCATTGTGGTCAAGATGCCGCCGAAAAAATCTAGGTACCTGTTTCCTTCAAGGTCCCAGACGTAGCCGCCGTCGCCGCGGTCTATTGAAATTGGTGTCTCATACAGTGGGGTCACGAATGAAGGCATGACGGCGCGGTAACGCTCGAGCAGTTCTTGTGTGCTGGGCATAGTTATCTTGGTGTGCCTTTTTCTCGAGACGAAGTTGTCAGTTCATTAAATATTTAACGGTAGTTGAAGATAATCAAAGATTGACTGTGGCAATCGTACATCCGACCGCGAAAATCGGGATTGGTTCATAGAAGTGAACTGTTCCTGAGACACCTTCGGTGGCGGCAGAAACAGTCATAAATGTGCGGATTTCAAAGGCGCCTTGTCCCGCGTCCAGGTACGACTGATCGTCGTTGTAAGACAGCATCGCTTCTTTGTCGCATTGTGACCATTGATCTAGGAAGCGGCGATCCCACTCCTCGTTGATTTTTCCACTATCGGGTGTAGCTGGCCAGTGGCTAATCCCACCGGTCCCAATTAGGGCAATTCTTTCGGGAACTGAGTCAGCCGCGTCCCGCAACGCTTGACCAAATTCCCAGGCTCGATGGAGAGGAGCTAATGGAGGACCTTGGCAGTTGATATTGGCAGGCACTATTGGGAGGTCATACTTAGGGGTCAAAAAATGTAGCGGCACCATTATTCCGTGGTCGAACTTCCACTCTTCGGCGTAACTCACGTCGGTTCGTTCCATCACTTTGGGGATTAGACGTTCCGATAATGATCGATTACCTGGAATTCGGGTCTTCTCAATGCCCAACCACTCAGGGTTTTCGATAGGCCCTTCGTAGTAGTCGGCCATGCCCATAGCGAAGCCCGGCATATTGTTCATGAAAAAGTTGGCGAAATGTTCAGCGGCGACAATGATTAGGGCATCAGGTTTACTGTCTTCGAGTTGGCGACGCATGTCGTCGAAGGCCTCGTAAAGACGATCTTTAGCTGAGGGGTCTGCTTGGTCGGCGCGTCCCACTATGCCAGGAGCATGGCTGCAGACACCGGCAAATACCAAAGTCATTGTTGTCTCCCTTTGTCTATGTTGCTTGTTTGGCCAAGTCGGTCTGAATGGGCTTCAACGCCTTCATATCCGGTTACCGCGTAGACGCCCTCGCGAACTGGTCCGTACATATCCAATCCATCTCGCATTTGCTGCAAATAGTCTTGCCATTCGATCGAATGAAGCGCGGCGAAGTGCATCAAGATTTGGCCGTTGACCCCTAGATGAAATAGCAACCCGATGTCAGGTTCAGTCAAAGCCCGCTGCTCCTCGGCTGACAGGTCGAAACCCACGAGCGCGCCGCGTCTGTCAGCCGCGTACTGGGACTGAAAATCCTCATCGCGGTTGAGTTCAAATAGAAACTTCTGCACGTAGTACAGGCTCACCGTTTCAGATTCTAGGGTGATGGAGGCAATTCAAGACCGGAGGCTTCCATGGGAATGTTCAACACATTGCGATCTGTTGTTCGATTCCGGGCATATGAACGCGATCGAACTGTGCGAAAACTATCGAAAGTCGCAGATGTTGGTGACCTTAGGAGCATGGCCAAGAAGCGCATGCCCGCAGGCTGCTTCGACTACATCGATGGAGCAGCCCAAGATGAGGTCACCGCAGCCAACAACGTTTCGTCCTACCAGAATTACTATTTCCGACCCAGGGTCTTGAGAGACGTCGCCGCGATCAATACAACGACGACACTATTGGGCGGCCGAATACCGTTCCCCGTGATGATCGCACCTACTGGCTTTGATCGGATCGCTCACAGCCAAGGCGAATTAGCGGTAGCTCGTGCAGCGAAGAGGGCCGGAATCCCATATTCCTTGTCGACTATGGGTACACGATCGATTGAGGAAGTCGCTGAAGTCAATGATGGAAGAAAGTGGTTTCAGGTGTATGTCTGGCGTGACAAGCCACTGCTTAAAGAGATGTTGGAACGAGCTGCTGCCGCAGGATACGAAGGCATCATGATTACCGTCGACACCGCTGTTCTCGGTCGTCGAGAACGCGATGTCCGACGAGGATTCAGTCTTCCTCCAAAAGTTGGCTTGGACACCATCATCGACGGTGTCCGTCACCCCAGATGGACTTCGGACTTTCTGCGAGCTGAACCAATCCAGTTCGCAAATGTTAAAGGAAGTTCCGCAGTTGGGGATGGGTCGACCCCGGTCACCTTGTCCGACTACATCAATGCGCAATTCGACCCAGCGCTTTCTTGGAGTGACATCGAATGGTTCCGAGACAATTGGTCCGGCATGATCATGATCAAAGGCGTGCAGACCGTGGAAGACGCAGAAATAGCTGTTGACATGAAATTAGATGGAGTAATCCTCTCTAACCATGGGGGTCGACAACTCGATTACGCCCCGTCGCCAATTGATCTCGTTGCACCCGTAGCTGACGCAGTCGGCGACCGTACCTCCATTATTTGCGATGGTGGAGTGAGGAGAGGTAGTGACATCGTCAAAGCTGTTGCTATGGGAGCAGATGCGTGCATGATTGGCAGGGCCTACTTCTATGCCCTAGGAGCAGCTGGCGAACGAGGTGTTGATTGGGTGTTGGAATTTCTCCGCGCGGGAGTGGAACACACGATGGCATTATCCGGCGTGGGTTCCATAGATGATCTGAACAGGGATCTGATTGAGGTGCGGTCCCGATGACTCCAACTAAGGAACAGGCCGGTGAGTCGCAGGTACAAAACGTGTTGTTCATCATGTGTGATCAACTGCGGTGGGATGCACTTGGATGTGTCGGGCATCCATTCTTAGAAACCCCAAATATTGATGCCCTGGCTGATAGGGGTGTTCGTTTTGACCGGGCTTTCGTAAACGGGGCAGTGTGCGGGTCATCACGGATGAGCTATTACACCGGTAGATATGTCGTCAGCCATGGGGCGCGATGGAATCAAGTCCCACTCGAAGTCACCCAAAAAACTATGGGAGATCACCTTCGAGAGATAGGAGTGCCAGCTGTATTGGTAGGGAAAACCCATATGCAAGCTGACGAAGAAGCTCGGGAACGGTTGGCGATTCCAGCTAATTCGCCGGAATGGCTTTTCTTGTCAGAATGCGGTTTTACAGCCGAAGAACACGACGACGGCTTACACCCCGATCAAAGAGTTAAGGCAGACCTTCCCTACAACGACTTCTTACGTTCGAATGGTTTCACAGGTGACAACCCTTGGCACACGGCAGCCAACAGTGTGCTCGATGAAAACGGGGAGCTGTGCTCTGGATGGCTTTTGAGGTCAGCACCATTTCCAGCGGTTGTCCCAGACGAACTATCAGAAACTGCGTACATGACAGATCGGGCAATCGAGTTCATCAGAACAGCTGGTGACGATCGATGGTGCCTACATCTCAGCTACATCAAACCCCATTGGCCGTATGTAGCGCCCGATCCGTATCACGCTCTATATGCAGGGGAGGAAATGCCGACACCCAATAGGACTGATTCCGAACTGGAAACTACTCACCCCGTCCTCAGGGCACTCCACAAATCACGGATCGGCAAAGCGATGTCAAGGCCACAAACCAGGCAGCTGGTCTTGCCGACGTACCTAGGGCTGATCAAACAAATTGATGATCATCTTGGGCGGTTGTTTGCGGAGATGGACCGCTTAGGAAAAACCAAGGACACATTGATTGTCTTTACCTCCGATCACGGCGAGTACATGGGTGACCATTGGATGGGAGAAAAAGACTGGATAAACGAAGAAGTAGTGAGAGTTCCAATGATTGTTGTCGATCCACGCTCGAAGGCGGATGTCACCCGGGGAACAGCGTCTAATGAACTAGTAGAGGCAATAGACCTGCTCCCAACGTTTGTCGAAGCGTTAGGGGGAGAGAACGAAACGCGAACGCAGTGGCTAGAAGGGGCGTCGTTGGTGTCGTTGCTACATGGTGACCCCCGAACCGAACGGGACTTTGTTGTTTGTGAAGCGGACTGGGGATTCTTGGAGATGTCTCATCACGTCACCGACATGAACACGCCCAGAAAGCGTCGAGCCACAATGCTTCGAACTGACAAATACAAGTACGTCCTGAGTGAAATAGGTCCGAACCTTTTATATGACCTTGACGATGACCCTGAGGAACAGACTGATCGTATTGCTGACCCAACTCTTCAATCAGTTATTTCTGAGTTGCACGAACAGCTCTTTTCCTGGTTCCGTAATCGTCGACACGACACAACAGTCACGGATCGAATGATTAGCGCTACTAGCGAACCGGGTAGTACAGCGAAGAGAGGAATCCCTATCGGGTATTGGGATGAAGAAGAATTGGCTGCAGGAAAACGTGGAGAACTCTATTAAGAGTTGGGTGTCGCTACACCAGGAACTAATGGTTCGAAGCGGGCTTCTTGGACCCCTCCGATACTTAGAAAGCCAACGTCCGGGTGATTACAACAACTGCGCTGAGCATTGCCACGCTCAGAATCAGGCCTCGAAAGCGATCAAGAGAAATTCTTGGTCTAAGGGCTTTACCTAAAATCAGGCCTAAAAACGTGCCCGGCGTGAGCACCGCTGCCAATAGCAAATGACGAAATCCGAATCTTCCGTCAAAGGCGAGGAATATCAAAATAGCGGGAGTGACTAACAACATGAAGCTGGCCATCGTTCCTCTAACTGCTCCAGGTGTCCTGTGTCCGTGGAAGATTACGAACATAGGGCCAGGCAACGCCGCAACGGTTGAAGAAAAGGCCGTAGCGGCACCCGCGACGTAGTCAGAGGTAATTCCTGACGGGGGTTTCAGCCCACTTAGCTGTAGTGCAACCGCTCCAATAACAAAAGAGCTAACCAGTAAAGAGAGGGCCTTGGCGTCTGTGTAAGCCAGAATGAGGACACCCATACCTAAGCCGACAGGAGCCCCTACGAGAGCTCTTTTCCAAGCCACCATATGGGTCGATCGGCGATCCGCTACAGCGTTTCTAATGTTCACGACCATCGCCATGACCAACATGGGTCCGGGTAAGAGGTCTGGGTCGATGACAGTTAACGCTGGTCCAGCTATCAGAGCAGCCCCAATACCTAGAGTGGACTGAACTCCACAGCCGATAGTTAAGAAGGCCAGAGCTATCAAATACTCGGTAATAGACACAGCAATAGGGTGCCGGTCAAAATCATTAGATCCTCAATAGGTAGATAGTCGTACGCTGTAGGCCGTGGCTAACAAGAAACCCAACATCGTCTTGACGGGCTTTATGGCAAGTGGAAAATCCAGTGTCGGACGCATACTCGCGTCGAAGCGTTCTTTGGCCTTTATAGATACAGATGACCTAATCGTCGAACGACACGGATCTATAGAGAAGATTTTCGCTACTCAAGGAGAAGACACGTTCCGGGAAATGGAACGAACTGTCGCTCGAGACCTTGAAGGTAAAGAGGGACTGGTGATCGCCACAGGCGGTCGGATGATGCTGGATCAATATTGTGCAGACACGCTGAGTTTGAATGGCCACGTTTTCTGTCTTTCGGCTTCGATCGAAGAGATTCAGCGAAGGTACGCCGCCGACGACGGCGAGGTCGTGCGTCCGTTACTGGTAGATGCGGATGAAACGAAGCTGCGGCGTCTTTACGAAGAACGAGTAACCGCTTACGACCGTTTTCAACAAGTAGAGACTGAAGGACGATCGATCGACGAGGTCGTCGAGCAAATCGAGCTACTTCTCAGGAATACCTGAACTCCAGCCAAGATTGGGTTGGTTCTTTAGGGCAACGCAATCAAAAATTCAGGACTTGTGGCTGAGGACGGAGATCTGAGTAAGACTTCAGTTATGAAACCACGGTCGTCTGCTGCTTTTGATGTAGTTGTGATTGGTGGAGGGATAATTGGGTCGGCCGTCGCTTACCAAATTGCGCGACGAAGCGACATGAAGGTAATGGTCGTAGACAAAGCGGATGGACCGGCCACAGGGTCCACAGGTGCTTCGGTCGCAATATCTCGTTGTCGTTACACAGTTCCCGAAGTCGTCCGTCTCGCGTACTGCAGCCAATTGGCATACCGGTCCTGGGGTGATTTCACCGGGTTGGATGACCCGATTAGTGACTACAGCCAGTTGGGGGCATTGTGGGTTTTTGACCGCACCCAAAGCGAATTAGAAGCCGAGTACGAACGGCTTCGCACGAACGGAGTCTCAGTAGAACTCCTCAGTCGGGGGGAAGTGTTGGAACAATGGCCAGAACTGGACCTCTGTGTCGAACCAGTTGATTTTGGTGACTTAGAACAACACCGATGCCGTCAGGGCAACTCGTTCCTGTTTGAGGTTGAGGCTGGTATAGCTGACCCAGCTGGTGCAAATGCTGATCTGGTAACAGCTGCTCGAATGCAGGGCGTGGAGGTCATGTTTGGTGCAGGCGTGGATGATGTGCTCATCAAGCAGGGTCGAGTGACTGGTGTTCGTTTAGACAACGGCGATGAAATTCATAGCGATCTAGTGGTCAACGCTGCAGGGCCCTGGTGTAACCGGATAAACCAAATGGCTGGAGCTCAGAAGCGTTGGACCCTTACCCCAACTCGAATCCAACTTATCTTGAGGGAGTGGTCCGGGTCTGATCCTCGCCTACCAATTACCTTCGACGGAAGCACCGATGGGTGTTACCGCATCGAAAGAAGTGGTAGCCAGATTCTTCTCGTGTCACCTGAAATCCCAGAGTTCATGGAACCGACTAGTGACCCTGACCATTTCGAAGTTAATCCAGATCGAAATTGTGTGGAGACAACGTTAGCTGCATTTCAACATCGGGTTCCGGGAATCAAACATGCAGGAACCACGACAGGGTTGTGCGGCTTGTACACGATCAACGAACAGGACAGTCACCCGATCGTGGGACCAAGTGAAGTTGAAGGGCTCTGGCTAGTCAACGGTTTTAGCGGCCATGGATTCAAACTTGCCCCCGGAATCGGAGCGATGGTTGCTCGATCGCTTACAGGCAACGACGCGCCCTTTGATCCTGATACGAACGACGACTTATTTGCTCTCGATCGAGCCCCGTTAGCAACCTCAGGTGGGGTGTTCGCTTAACGCCACCCGCTCTTGAGTTCGCCCCACAGCTCGGGGTAGTCATCTTGCAATTCGGACAATGCCATAGCCCACGAGGTTGGGACCCAGCGGTAACGCGACTCCCACATGACAGCTAAAGAATCTGGCCCTTTAGTAGGAACTAGATCGGCTTCTGAGGCTGATCTGAAGGCGTCACTATCCGGGCCATGGGGGATGAAAGAATTGTGAATCGAAATTCCGCCAGGCACGAAACCTTCGGGCCTGGCGTCGTAGACACCCTCAATTAGAGCCATTAACTCACTCATTACATTCGAATGAAACCAAGGTGGTCGGAAGGTATTTTCCGCTACTCGCCAGTGTTCTCGAAAAAGAATGAAGTCAAGGTTCGCAGTTCCGGGAGTGTCCGAAGGTGAGGTCAGGAGCGTCCAAATAGATGGGTCAGGATGATCAAAAATCACTGGGCCCAACGCGCAGAAGCGCCGCAGTTCATAGCGGTAGGGAGCCAAATTTCCGTGCCACGCGACAACATCGAATGGTGAGTGTTTCAAGTCGTTGGCAAATAAAGCGCCACTGATTTTGGCCACGAGCTTTGTCGGCTGATCGCCGTCATCATATTTGGCTACTGGATACTCGAAATCGCGGGGTAGAGCATTTGCATCTATACCGACCAGCCCGTGTTCTGGAAGGCTGAAGGCAGCCCCGTAGTTTTCACAGACGTAGCCGCGTGCCATCTCATCCACTAAGTCGATAGAAAATTTTATTCCGCGGGGGATGACCGCGATGTGACCAGGAGCAATCTCAAGATGTCCCATTTCGGTTCGCAGTAGTAGGCGCCCCATGTATGGAGCCAGCATCAGCTCACCGTCGGTATTGACGAAGGCTGTATCGCCCATTGATTGAGTTGCTGCGAAATGATGCACTGCCCCGCCGGTTTGAAGTTCGCTGTTCCCGTTAGTAGCGACTGTTGTGAGACCCGTTAGCCAACTCGTATCGGGTGAAATTGAAGGAAATGGATCCCAGCGAAGTTGGGTAGCAGTTGGTGATCCTTCTCGATCAGGGCCGCTGCGAATTAGCCCAGGATCAATTGGTTGCAACTTCGTCAGGTGCTGAACCGATGGCCGAATTCGGTACACCCAACTTCTTTGCATCGAGCTTCGGGGGGCCGTGAAGGCAGTTCCGGTGATCTGCTCGGTGTACAGATCACCTTTGACCTTTTGGGGGGAGTTTTGGCCGACGGGCAAAACTCCAAATTCGGCCTCAGTCTCGAACTGGTTTCCGAATCCGGATTGGTAGTTGAGTTCAACCATTACAACGATGCTAGGCGGTGGACCTAACCGCGGTGAACAACGCCGTTTGATTCCAGGTCTGCGATTTCTTTCTCGCTTAGCTTAAGTAAGTCCTGCAGTACCTCTGTCGTGTGTTGTCCTTTTTCTGGAGCTGGGCCCTTCACGTGAACTTCGGGTGAATCATGCATTCGAAACGGTGCAGCTACGGTTTCAAAATCACCAACCACTGGATGAGTAATAGTTTCGAATGCGCCGGAGGCTCTGACCTGTGGGTCCTGGACCGCCGAGGCAGAGTCATTGACCGGTGCCCAAATGCATTTGTGTTCGTCAAGTCGAGGGATCCAATGATCGGCCGGCTTGGAGCCGATGCTTTCATCCAAAGTCGCAAGAAGTTCGGTCATGTTCTGATAGCGAAGCCGACCGGTAGAAAACTCCTCCCGATTTAGGAGATCCTCTCTATCTAAAGCCTTGCAGAAACGTTGCCAAGCGTCTCCGATATCGGGCATAGCGAATTGCAGCCATCTACCGTCGGATGCCTGGAAAGCTTCCAACATTGCTGACAAACCTTTTTCTCTAGGCCGGTCGTATGCAGGTTTGCCATCAATTAGAGATGTAGCCAAATCAAGGCTGATGGTCCAGGTAGCAGTTCTTAATAATGAAGCTTCGACCACTTGACCTTCCCCAGTTGTGTCACGGGAACGTAAGCCAGCCATTACCGCTCCGAATAGAGCGATGGAGGTCGTGTGGTCTCCGGCACCGGGCCGAGCGTGTGGGGGAGATCCCCCAGGTGGAGTGCCACCGCCGAAAACTCCTGAACGTGAAAAGAAGGCAGTGACGTCGTATCCGGGGCGGTTTATTTCTTCGCCGACCTCGCCGTAGCCGGATAGTAAACCAATCACAAGATCAGGTTTGATTGCGAAAAGGTCATCAGCGTCAAGGCCGAATCGTTGCCTTCGCTCTTTCAACAAATTCATGACCACTACATCGCATTCGGCCACCAACCGGCGAGCAATATCGGCGCCAGAGTCACTGTCAAGGTTCAGTTCTATTCCTTTCTTGCCTCTGTTAATGAATTGGAACGGGTGGTCAGGGTTGTGGCTCCCCTCAGCCACTGTGGCCTGCTTCATGAGACCTCTGATCGGGTCACCCCCAATGGCCTCAACCTTTATCACCTCTGCTCCTAGGTCAGCCATAATCGCGGTGGCAGATGGAGCTGCTGCAAAGTTCGCGAATTCGATCACGCGTATGCCATCTAGTGGTGCGGTCACCGCAATTTCCCCCAGGGTTAGTCGAACCTTGGCAACCTTAGGTCCCTTTCGCCGTTCGCGTAGCGGCTAAGTCATCAAGCAGGTTGTAAAGGAGTTCCAAACGGTCCGACCCAAAGCTTTGCTCGATAGCGCTGTAACCAGCTTCGCTGTCAACGGCCATGAGTGAGAGCACCTCCTCGGCATCCGGGGAGAGACTGAGGAGACTGCTTCGTTGATCCGATGGATTGGCTTCTCGAATTAGGAGACCGCGAGCAGCCAGGTTGGCTGTAATGCGTGAAAGTGAGGGACTTAATAGGAACGTCATCTCACTCAATTGGCGCGTAGTCACCGGTGTGTTTTGCCCGTTTAATGCCCGTAGTACCCGCCACTGTTGCTCCGTCAGATCATGTAGCGCTAGACGAGGACGAAACTCGCGCATCACAGTTTCACGGGCACGCATGAGCGCCATGGGCAACGATCGCTCGAATGGTCGAAGTGAATGACTCAAGAGGGCCTCTCGTCTTCGATGGTGTTCTGCAGAGTCCCTATTCCATCGACTGAAATTTGAACCACGTCTCCGGGTTCTAGCCATTGTGGTGGCTCGAGACGAGCGCCGGCTCCGGTTGGGGTCCCGGTATAGATCACATCACCGGGTTCCAGAGTTATAAATGTTGACAGGTATTCGATTTGGAACTCGATCGAAAAGGCCATAGACGCGACGGTGTCGTCTTGGCGTAATTGGCCGTTCACATGTGTTTGGAGACGAAGGTCTTCGAAGTCTCCAATCTCGTCGAGTGTCACAAGCCACGGTCCCATCGACCCTGAACTTTCCCAGTTCTTTCCCTGGGTCACATTGAATTTTGCGTGACGTAGCCAGTCACGGATAGTTCCCTCGTTACCAAGTGTTAGTCCGGCAATGTAGTCACGTGCCTGGCCCTGAGGGATTCGACGACCTTGTTTTCCGATTACCGCGACGATTTCGCCTTCATAGTCAAGTTGCAGGCTTTCAGGTGGCCGAACAAGTGGCTGTTCATGGCCGGTCAAAGATTCAGGAAATCGGACAAAGACGCTTGGCTTGTTACTCGAAGTTGAATCGGTGTACTCAGCGTTCCGTCCGCCGTAATTGACACCAATGCAGAAAATTTTCCCTGGGCGAGGAATCGTCCGTTCAAAATCTACATCTACCAAATTAAAGTCAGCATCAGCCCAACTAGCGGCCTCTTGGGCTTCCATCAATCTGCCTGTTTCAAGTGCTGTGCTCAGGTCGAGAAGATCTGGTAATCGTCTGCCGAGGTCTATGACCCCTTTGTTGTCTTCGGTTACGGCGCCCCAAGTGGTTCTTCCTTCAAAACGACAGGTCACAAATTTCATTGGAAAGCCTTCTATCGACAGTTGGTAACATGTTACGCATATAAGTTGGCCAGGCTTGGCCCTTGACGGGAAGCGATTACATGCCTCACATATTCGTTGAATACTCAGCGAACCTTGAAGAGCATTTCGATATGGGAGAGATGCTTCAGAATGTGCACGATGCAGCAGCATCACATCCTTCAGTCCCGTTAGCAGGCTTAAGGACTCGGGCTATTCGACGCGACGACTACCTGATAGCTAATGGCAACAACGCGAACATGTTTGTGGCGGTGATTGCTCGGTTGAACGGAGATCGAGGGCAGGTGCCGCTTGTCGAGGTTCGTGATCTCCTAGCGGAAGCGGTCAAAAGATCAATCGGCGATTTGAGTCGAGAGCAACCAATAGCGATATCAGTGGAGGTTCAACCGATAGATGCTGTGATGCGAGTCAACGAAAATTCTATTAGAGACCATTATGAGGAGTTGCAGTGAGTTCGGCTCGAACCTTGGATGAGAACCGGTCTATATCTGAAAAAGCGCTGGCGAGGCATTCCTCAGCCCCTCTGTTGCACATGATTAACGGACAGCTTGTTGGCAGTGCTTCTGAGGCTACTTTTGACAATTTTTCCCCGACTGATGGCAAATTCCTGGGACGAGTTGCTGCCGCTGGTCCTCATGAAATTGGGCTGGCGGCTGAAGCTGCCGCTGCAGCGTTCGAGGGCTGGGTTTCGCTGCCAGCGAATGAACGAAAACAAATTCTGCATCGGGTCGCTGACCTCATCGTGAAACGAGCGGACGAAATAGCGGCTATCGAATCAGTTGATACTGGTCAGCCGATCC
>Ga0066850_10000386_pt1 | contig 24439 bp, 23 predicted proteins | sample ETNtaG_4_FD_67282 | JGI IMG/M metagenome (GOLD analysis project Ga0066850, IMG submission 67282) | Marine microbial and viral communities from oxygen minimum zone, Eastern Pacific Ocean - ETNP201406SV67 | ecosystem: Environmental > Aquatic > Marine > Oceanic | place: Pacific Ocean: Eastern... | reverse complement strand
TGACAAGGGCTATTATTGTAACTGGAAAAATTAATAATGTCAATTATTGTTAATGCATAAATCATTTTTTGATAATTTTCTGATATCTTGAAATATTTTTTTTTAATTGAAGCTTCCTTTAATAATTGTATGTTACGCTTTTGTTTAAAGTAATAGACTAAATCAATATAATTGATAGGTTGTAAAATAGCTCCATGTGGATTTTTTAGAGATCTTGCTCCTTTAGCAATAATACTAAACTTGCCATAATCTTTTGAATATAAATTGCAGATTAAGCTAGTATCACTAAATTTTTTATAATTAAGAATTATGGCACTGGTAGAGCAGATCAATTAATATGCCTTAGAAAATACAACTTCATATTTTGCCCTAGAATTACTGTAGATACATTTAGCATCTGAATTATCAACATCTTGAATAATGCATCGAATAGTAGCATTTGTTTCTTGTTTAATTAATTTTTCAGTTTTAGAGCTGCCATCCCACCCGCATTGTATAAACCCACCTGTTGCTGCAATTTTTTTAAACTCATTGTAATTGTTAATATGGTGGGTATTATTATTTCTAAAATTTTCAGCTTGTTGATATAAGTTGTTTTGGATTTTAGATAAACATATCATAATATGATTTGCCACTTCTTTAATTGGGTGAGTTGATTTTTCTAAAGTATCTCTCCTGGCTACTACAATGTTTTTTGCGCTCACGTCTCTCATTCCAATCTCTAGACGAATAGGAACTCCCTTCATTTCCCATTCATTGAATTTAAAACCTGGAGATATCGAATCACGATCATCAAAATAAAACCTAGTATTATTTTCTGTTAATTTGTTTAAAACAGGTTTGATATAAGCTATAATTTGTTCTAAATCATTATCTGATTTATATATTGGAATAATCACAACTTGTATAGGGGCAATATTGGGAGGTAAACGTAATCCTTGGTCATCTCCATGAACCATAATTAATGCGCCAAGTAGCCTAGTGCTCACCCCCCAGCTTGTAGCATAAACATATTTTTCTGTATTATCAATATCTTGAAATTTAACATCAAAAGCTTTAGAAAAATTTTGTCCTAAATAATGAGATGTTCCTGCCTGTAGTGCTTTTTTATCACCCATCATTGCTTCCATGGTATAAGTATCTTCAGCCCCTGCAAACTTTTCATTTTCTGATTTTTTTCCAGTAATAACAGGTATCCCCATATCATTTTCTATAACATTTTTATAAATATTTAATATTTTCAATGTTTCTTCTACAGCTTCATCTTTATTTGAATGTGCTGTATGGCCTTCCTGCCATAAAAATTCACTGGTTCTTAGAAATAATCTTGTGCGCATTTCCCATCTAACAACATTTGCCCATTGATTTATTAGGATTGGTAAATCTCTATGAGATTTAATCCATTTTTTATACATTGACCATATAATGGTTTCGCTTGTTGGGCGAACAATGACCTCTTCTTGTAGTTTTGATTCTGGATCAGGGATGAGCTCCCCATCCTTATTAGATTTTAATCTTGAGTGAGTAACAATTGCACATTCTTTAGCAAAACCCTCAACATGATCTGCTTCTTTATTTAAAAAAGATTTAGGTATAAATAATGGGAAATATGCATTGACATGACCAGTTTTCTTAAATTCCTTATCAAAAATATTTTTAATATTTTCCCATATTTGAAAGCCATAAGGTCTTATAATCATAGTCCCTTTTACTGGGCCATAATCTGCTAATTCTGCTTTAGTAATTACATCTGTATACCATTTAGAATAATTTTGACTCTTTGGAGTAACACCTTTGGACATCATTAATCCTTTAATATATTGTTGATTATTTCAATAACGATATTAATTTGAGATTTATTAAAACCGTAATGTGTAACTAATCTAAATTTACGATTTCCTTTATAATCAATTTTTATATTATTTTTATTTAGTTGATTTAAAAATTGTTCATCTGCCATATTGTTTTTTTCTAAATTAATAAATAAAATATTTGTTTTGACTTTTTTAACATCAATAGAAATATATTGCAAATCAGATAATTTTTGTGCTAATTCCAATGCGTTAGCGTGATCTTCTTCTAGTCTTTCAATCATATTATTAAGACTAAATATTCCAGCAGCAGCAAGAATTCCGGCTTGTCTCATGCCACCTCCCAAGGCTTTACGTATACGTTTTGCTTTGGTGATAAACTTTGTATTCCCTATGATTACAGACCCGACAGGAGAAGATAGCCCTTTTGATAAGCAACAAGATATACTATCAGCATTTTTTGTTAACTCATTTACGGGTGTCTCTAACGCTACTGAGGCATTAAATATTCTTGCTCCATCTAAATGTAATTTTATTTTATGTTTATCAATTAAACTTTTTACATTTTGGAAATAGTCTAAATGAATTGGAGACCCGTAACAATAATTGTGAGTGTTTTCTAAACAAAGCAATGTAGTTTCTGGAAAATGATCATCCCCGTTTTTGCGAATATTATTTTTAATATCATCAATATTAATAGTCCCATCATCATTGTTGTTTAATTGATGTGAGTGTATTCCACCAAATCCAGATACTCCCCCAGCTTCATAGTAAAAAATATGAGATTTGTTGCCCAAAAGTATTTCTTCTCCTCTGTTGCAATGTGTTAAAACAGAGATGAGATTTGCCATAGTCCCAGATGGAACAAATAAAGCTGCTTCTTTATTAAAAATATCTGCAACTTGATTTTGAAGATTACAAACGGAGGGATCTTCCCCGTAAACGTCATCACCAAGAGGAGATTTAATTAAAAATTCCTTCATTTCTTTTGAAGGAAGAGTAACAGTATCGCTTCTTAAATCAATCATAATCAAAATAGTAATTAATAGAATAAATTAGTTAATATTAATACATAAAACATTAAATTTATCTATGCATTCATGTAATTTAATTAATGGAAATATTATTACTTTAAATCATGATTTTCCTGTTGCAAATTCTTTAGCTATAGAAAATGGCAAAATTATATCCATCAATCAAACTATATCAAAATTTAAAACATTTAATTTAAAAGGAGCTACAGTAATCCCAGGTTTTATAGATGCACACTTTCATTTAAAAAATTATGGGAAGAGACTAGAACAGGTTGATTTAAAAGGTGTAAAATCATTAAAAGAAATTCATGATATTTTACTTGAAAAAATTTTCCATATAAATGATAATGAATGGATTTTAGGGTTTGGTTGGGATCAAAACTTATGGGATGATGTACAATTTCCCCCAAATGATTTTTTGAATAATATTGCTCCTAAAAATCCAATATATTTAACTCGCATTGATGGTCATTCTGCATGGGTTAATCAACAGGCTATTACTAGAACCAAAAAAAACATAAGTCAATTAAACAATGTTGAAGGCGGACAAGTAATAAATGATTGTATAATGATTGATAATTCAATGAATAGTTTTAAAAGTTGCTTACCAAAAGAAGAAATATCCCAAATCAAAAAATGGATTTTATCTGGAGCGAACAATGCAAAAAAAATGGGGATTACCGGAGTTCACGATGCTTGGCAAGATAGAAAGACAATCAATGCAATTAAAGAATTAGTACTAGATAAAAAATTTCCAATAAGATGCTATGGTATGCTAGCGAGTAATGATGATCAGTTGTTGAGTGATTATTTTAGCAGCGGGCATTACAATGATGAATATTTAACTATTAGATCAGTAAAGGCCTTTGTTGATGGAGCTTTAGGTAGTAGGGGTGCTGCTTTGCATGAGCCATATTGTGATGATTTAAATAATTGTGGTTTAATTTTAATAAGTAATGAAAAATTTTCATGGTTAGCAAAAAAATGTTTTGAAAATAATTTTCAATTGAATACTCATGCTATTGGGGATAGAGGGAATCAGTATGCATTGAATCATTATGGTTCTGTTTTAAATATAGATAATAATAAAAGATGGCGCATTGAACATGCGCAAATGGTTTCAGATGATGATGTAATAAGATTTAAAAAATATAATATATTACCATCTATGCAACCTAGCCACTGCACTAGCGATATGGCCTGGCTCCCAGAAAGAATTGGTGATAATAGATTGAAATTAATTTCTAGATGGAAAACTTTTATTGATGCTGGATTAAAAATACCAGGAGGCTCTGATTGTCCCATTGAAACAGGCAACCCATTGTTTGAATTTTATGCAGCTATAACCCGAAAAAATCACCAAGGATATCCAGATGGCGGATTTCAACCACAAGAAAAAATTAATCGTATTAATGCTCTAAAAATGTTTACATCTTGGGCAGCATATGGAGGGTTTGATGAGCACAAAAGAGGAAAAATTGAAATTGGTTATGATGCAGATTTGACAATTTTAGATAATAATATTTTATCTATAGACTCACAAAAAATTTTAGAAATAAAAATTTTATATACTATCATAAATGGTAATATAAATAACGATATAAATAATATATAGGAGTTAAAATGAAACAAATAAAAATCATAGTATTGTTATTGATAATTTTATTATTTGGGTTTGGGTGTAAATTTCAAACAAGAGCAATATCAAGAATTACTGGGAATGCCTTGGAGTTAGAGCTCCCTGATGATTTTGATAAGCCTATTTCCTTTGCTTCCGGTAGAAAAAGTGAGAAAGATCTATTTTATTATTCTACAAATGGAGAGTTGAAAGTGAAAACATATACAAATTATGGAATATTAGAATCAGAAATTATTTTTACCAATAAATAAGAGGATTACAATCAATGCGAAATTTGAAAAATAAAAAGGTGTTAATCACTGGCGGGGCTAGAGGTATTGGTAAAGAAATAGCATTAGAGTTTGCTAGAAATGGGTCTGATATTATAATATGTGATGTAGATAAATCATTTTTTGATCAAAATAAATTTAAACAAAATGTAAACGATATAGAAAGTATAGGGGTATCATGTTTTGGATATTATTTAGATATAACAAAATTTGATGATATTGTAAAAACAAGAAAAAAAATTTTAAAGGAGATTGGTAAAATTGATATCTTGGTGAACAATGCTGGGGTAGTATCCGGGGGGAATTTTTTAGAAGTTCCTATTGAAGATCACCAGTTGACATATAATGTAAATATAGAAGGTGTTATAAATATGACTTATATTTTTTTACAAGATTTAATTGATAAGCCTGTATCACATATTGTTAATATTTCAAGCGCATCAGGATTTACATCTTTACCCGGTGGCACTACATATGCTTCAAGTAAAGCAGCTGTTACAAGTTTTTCAGAATCCTTACTTAATGAATTAAAAAAGGATGGACATAATCATGTAGGGATGACCATTACTTGCACGGCATATGTTAAAACTGGGATGTTTGATGGTGTTACAGACCCCTTTTTAATTCCCATGTTAACTCCAGAAAAATTAGCAAAAAAAATTGTTCGAGCTGTACATCGAAAGAAAATGTTTGTTTTGGAACCAGCGTTTATAAAATTCATTCCTGTAATTAAAGCTATATTTCCACGATTTATTTATGATTATTTAGGACGTATATTGGGCGGTTATAATAGTATGGATTTTTGGGAAGGTCACTCTAAATAAAGCATAAATTAATAATAACTACAGTTTTTGACTTCTACGCATTCATTAATATTTTTATCTAGAACTTTTCCACCCCCACAAACACAACCGGCTGTACATACAGCAGGACACTTATCAATGTTTTCATCAAGATATAAATTACTGCAACTTTTGAGACCACAGCCGCTACCACAAGATTCATAGTATGCTCCGGGTGGACACTGAGGATGTATAATAGTGTCCTTTTTTTCTTGCAGTTTCAGGTTATAATTTTTATTTATTATTCTAAAAGATGAACAAGAAAGACATATGAGCAATAAAAATAAACTAAGATTTTTTATTTTCATCATTAATTAAATGTGGAAGATCATGACAGTTTTCACTAAAACACACAATGTCTGCATGTATAATGACAATTAATATTGATTACTTCAAATTGGCAAATAATACATTCTTTTTTTTCAAGCATATATTATAATTTAGTTTTTAATACTTCTATAATTTTATCAATTGAAATACGTTCTTGTTCCATGGTATCACGATCTCGCAAGGTAACTGTATTATCTGCTAATGTATCATGATCAACTGTAATACCAAATGGAGTTCCTGCCTCATCTTGTCTGCGATACCTTTTACCAATTGATCCTCCTGAGTCATAAAAAGAAGCAATCCCAGAATTACGAATGTCATCGACAATTTTTTGTGAAATTTCAGGCATATTATTTTTATTCATTAATGGGAATACAGCAACCTTGATAGGTGCAATCTTGGGTGACAATTTTAACACAGTTCGAGATTCTCCATTAACCTCTTCCTGTGTAAAAGCGTCTGCTAGGATTGTTAGTAATGCTCTATCAACACCTGCTGAAGCTTCAACAACAGCTGGAACAAAGTGTTCATTATTAGCCTGATCAAAATATGTCAATTTTTTATTACTTGTATCCATATGTTGATTTAGGTCAAATGTTCCTCTATCTGCTATGCCTTCAAGTTCAGACCAACCAAAGTCAAATTTATATTCAATATCATAGCAAGCTGAAGAATAATGAGCTAGCTCATCATCGCCATGTGCTCTTAGGCGTAATTTTTCTTTATTAATACCCAATGATTTAAACCATTTCATCCTTTCATCACACCAAAATTTCAGCCATTCTTTTGTACTGTCTGGTTTGCAAAAGAATTCCATTTCCATTTGCTCAAATTCTCGAGTTCTGAAAATGAAATTCCCAGTTGTAATTTCATTTCTAAAGGCTTTGCCTATTTGAGCGATACCAAATGGTAGTTTTTGTCTAGAAGTAGCTTGTACATTTTGAAAATTAACAAAAATTCCCTGTGCAGTTTCAGGTCTTAAGTAAGCAATAGAAGATGAATCATCAACCGGGCCTATGCTTGTTTTAAACATTAAATTGAATTGCCTCACGCTTGTCCATTCCCCAACTTCTTTAGTGTGTGGGTCTATGACTTGGGATTGTTGCATTATATCCCCACTTTTTTTTTGATTTTGAATAAGCATAGATATAATATTAATAATTTGATCTTCCGTAGCTTTGATGTCTAATACTTTTAATAAATTATTTATAATATCGCTAGATTGTTCTTCTAAAAGATGGTCAACTCTATATCTTTTTTTTGATAGTTTATTGTCAACAAGAGGATCGTGAAAATTTTCAACATGACCGCTAGCTTTCCAAACATCTGGGTGCATTAAAATTGCTGCATCCATTCCAACAACATTATTTCTTGAGGTAATCATAAATTGCCACCATTCATTTTTGATGTTACGTTTTAGTTCTACACCTAAAGGACCATAATCCCACGTGGAACCAAGACCACCATAAATCTCACTACTTTGAAATACAAAACCACGTTGTTTAGATAAAGATGTTAAAATTTCAAGTATAGTAGCATTATCTTTGATTGTTGCCATTTATTTCCTTTTAAATTTTTTCTTCGGTTTTTTATTTTTTATTAAAGTAATTGCTGTGCTCAATTCTAAAACATTATAGTCATCATCCTTTGGCAAGGTAACATTTACTTTTCCATTGGTAACGTAGATGCCATATCGTCCACTTTTAATAATAATATTATTACCATCATACTCTCCCAATTCTTTAAGTACTGCAGGGCTTTTGCTGTCTTTTTCTAGCAATTCCATTGCCTGGTCTAATGTTATATTTAAAACATCTAAAGGAGCCATGATTGATCTGTTCATTTTCCCACATTTTATATATGGCCCATACCTCCCAATATCTTTTAAAATAGGCTCATTTGAATTTTTGTCAATACCTATTTCTGATGGCATAGAAACCACTGATAAAGCAATTTCATCTGTAATATTTTCTTCATTAATTCCAGGAGGCAATGATTTCATTTTTTTACCGCACTGTAAGTATGGGCCAAATCTTCCCTTTTTTAAAACAATGGGTTCATTGGTGGCATCATTTATTCCAAATTGAGCAGGGGCAGCATTTTTATCTTTAAAAAACTGATTAATCATTGTATCTGTAATTTCACTAGGAATAATGTTTTCATCTAAATTCACTCTATCTTCATTTTTTTGTGCATATAAACCATAACGCCCAATACGGATTTCAATAGAATCATTCCCAGATGTTAAGGTTTGAATTAATCGAGACTCATCTTTATTGCATTCCTTCTCTAGCTGATCTTTTAATCCTGCAGTCCCATTGGAACTAAAATAAAAATTATTTAAAAAATCTTCTTTTTTAGTTTTTCCCAAAGATATTTCATCTAAAATATTTTCCATATTAGAGGTGTACTCTAAGTTTACAAGGTCAGTGTGATGTTTTTCAAGAAACTGTATAACAGCATAGCCAGTTAGAGTAGGAATTAAGCTGCCTTTGGCATTATTAACATAGCCTTTATCTTGTATCCTTTTCATTATAGATGCATAGGTTGATGGTCTCCCAATGCCAAGCGCTTCCATTTCTTTTATTAATGATGCTTCTGTAAATCTACTGATAGGTTTAGTAAAGTGTTGTTTGGCCTCAATGGATTCACATAATAAATTATCTCCATTATTTACTTTAGGAAGAGTTTTCTCCATATCATCTAATGTAGCATTAGGATCGTCTGAACCTTCAACATAAGCCCTTAAAAATCCTGGGAATATAATTGTTTTACCAGAAGCTGTAAAAATGTGTTTTGTATCTGATATTGTCAATTTTGTTTGTTCTATTTGTGCTGATTTCATTTGAGAGGCAATGGTTCGTTTCCATATTAAATCATAGAGTTTAAATTCTTGATCAGATAATTTGTTTTTTAAATCTGCTGGATTTATAAAAGAGGATCCCGCTGGTCTTATGGCTTCATGTGCTTCTTGAGCATTTTTAGATTTATTTTTATATAATCGTGGTGATGCGGGAAGATATTTATCTCCAAATTTTTCTTTAATTAGGCTTTGAGAGGCATTTAATGCTTCATTAGATAAATGAATTGAATCAGTCCTCATATATGTTATATATCCATTTTCATATAAGCTTTGTGCTATGCTCATAATTCGATTTGAATTCATATAAAGCTTACGAATACCCTCTTGTTGTAATGTTGATGTGATAAATGGGGGATAAGGGTTCTGTGTTTTAGGTTTAGTTTCTCTATCAGAAATAATCCAATTGTTTTTTTTAATTTCTAATGCTAATGCTTCTGCCTTATTTTTATTAAGTACTACAGTATTTTTATTTTCCAATTCACCGGTTTTTCTATTAAAAGAGTTTCCCCTAGCAATTTTTTTTCCAGAAACAGATATCAATTTACTTGATATGGTTTCTTTATTAAAAACAAAGTCAGCCTCTAAATCCCAATATTCATTTTTTTTAAAGTTGTTACGTAATTTTTCTCTATCAACTAATATTTTAACCGCAGGACTTTGTACTCTTCCTGCTGATAGCCCTCCTTTAACATTAAACCATAACCTCTTTGATACTAAAAACCCAAATAATCTATCTAAAAAACGACGACATTCTTGGGCATTAACAAGATTCATATCAATTTCTCTAGTATTGCCCAGGGAATCATTAATTGCTGATTTTGTAATTTCATTAAAAACCATTCTTTTGATTGTGCTTTTTGGTTTTAACTCATCAACAATGTGCCATGCAATAGCCTCTCCTTCACGATCTGGATCCGTGGCTATATAAATATTTTCAATGTTTTTAATTACTTTTTTAAGATTTTTAACAACATCTTTACTTCTGGGTGAAACAATATAAGTTGGTGTGAACCCATTATCAATATCTAAGCCTAAATTTTTTTCAGCTAAATCACGAATATGGCCAACTGAAGCTTCGATTCGATAATCGCCCCCTAGAAATTTTTTTAAAGTTTTTATTTTTGAAGGAGATTCAACAATAATTAGATTTTTAGAACTCATGAATTAAAATAAACCTTATTTGTTATTTTTAAAATTACACATATTATCATCCTATTATACAAGATATATTATTTAAATTATTAATTATGCAATATTTTGGACAAATATCAAAAATGCAAACTATTTTAAGCACTCCTATTAAATATATGCTTCCTATTGGAGAAAAAAAAATTTCTGTGAATAATTTAATAGGTTCAAACATTCAAATCAAGTTTGATGGTGAGATTAAATGTGTAGCATGTAGTAAAAAAATTAATAAAACTTATATGCAGGGGTATTGCTATCCTTGTTTTATATCTTTACCACAAACAGAAGAATGTGTATTTAAACCACATTTATGTCGAGCACACAAAGGTGAAGCACGCGATATGAATTGGGCTCAAGGTCATTGTTTGACGACTACATATGTGTATTTATCTCTTACGAGTAATTTGAAAGTTGGTGTTACCAGGGGAGATCATATTCCATCTAGATGGATTGATCAGGGAGCTCACTATGCTATTAAGTTTGCCAAAACGCCAAATAGATATTTAGCTGGTATGATAGAGGTTGCACTTTCAAAGCATATGTCAGATAGAACAAAGTGGCGACAAATGATTCAAGGGAAATATGATATGATTGATTTAATTGCTCAAAAGGAGCAGTTTGTGAAGATGATCCCGAATGATTACCAAAAATATATTTTAGAAGACTCTGATATTGTAAAATTTAAATATCCCATGAATGCTGTACCTGAAAAAATTAACTCATTTAATTTTGATAAGAATCATACTATATCAGGCAAGTTGACGGGTATCAAAGGACAATATATTATAATTGACAATAAAACAGTGATTAATGTTCGTAAGTATACCGGCTATTATTTTTTAATGAATCATGATTAACAAAAATATACCCATATTTTATTCATATAGGCGTTGACCCTATGCGATACGAGCCAGGATGGCTCTTGCAGCTGGCGAGGTAACCATAGAGCATCGGGAAATTATACTAAAAGATAGGCCAGAAGCTTTGCATTCTATTTCTAAAAAGGGAACAGTTCCTGTATTGTCTATTGATTCATCTACCATTATTGATGAAAGCTTAGACATTATGATTTGGGTTATTGATCATTGCTCGTTAGACTGGCTTGATTATGACAAGAACATGCAATTAGAAATAATTAAAGTTAATGATTTAAATTTTAAACAGCGGCTTGATAAGTACAAATATTATGATAGGCATCCAGAGTCATCGTATGAGTTTTATCAAGAAGAATGCAAACAATTTTTATTAAGATATGATTCATTATTAGAATCTAATTCATTTTTATGTGGAGAAAAAATCCAGTGCCTTGATATTGCTATTTTTCCCTTTATAAGACAATGTGCTCATATTGATAGTAAATGGTTCGAAAAGGAATTTATCAATTTAAATCGATGGCTAGAGTCATTAAAATCCTGCTCGTTATTTTTATCAATTATGCATAAATTACCTATCTGGAATCAAAGGGATCAAGGTATAATTATCAACTATAATAATTTATAAATGTTACACGAATTAAGCTTAAATAGTAAATATTTTTACCACAACCTGTTGTCATTTTTCATGTTAGGAGTATGGGCTTATGTTGGATTCAAGGGTTTCGCCTTAAGTGATGATAGAATAAAAAGGAAAATGTCTTTTTACATCATTTTTTATTGTATTATACAAGAATTAATTGATTTTATTAATCGAATATTTTTAGATTCTAATTATCTTTTTTCTTTTTATGGGGATATCCCCTTTTTGCAGTTTTGTCAAATCAGCTTTTATTTTTCTTTATTATGTATTTTATATTCAAAAAAATCAATGTCACAATCATCAAAATATTCTATGAATCAGTTTTTTTTTGACTGTGCATTTTTGTTGGGTTTTTCAGGAGCATTCCAGGGAATAATTACTCCAGATTTTTTAAATATTAATAATTTGATTGGTGTAATTTGCATTCAGCTTCAGCATTCACTTATTATATTAAACTTAATATGGTTATTGACAGCCTATAAATATCGTTTGAGGTTTATTGGTGTGTGTTTGACATACCTGTTTATTAATATTATTGCTCCACTGGCCCTATGGTTTAATAATATTTTAGGTGAACCAGCTAATTATTTTTATGTGATTGAACTTCCTAAAATAGATAATTTCTTTTTAAATTTTGTATCGCAGCATCCTTCTCCTCATTATATTCTATATATTCAGCCGGTGTTTATTGTTTATTTTTTAGCATTATATATCCCTTTTTATATTTTATCAAAAAGAAATCTCTGATGTAATATTCATTCATTATCATCTTTCCCAATAATTTTCATTTTCTCATATAAGGGGTAGCTTTGGTTTGATTTCAATTTTATTGATCAATCTTAGGGTGTTCTATTTGTTGGATATATCCGAGAATTATGATTGTTAGCTAGTAATAATTTAGATTTTGAATAGAGCAGAATGATAACTTACATATATTCTAAATCTATAAATTTTAATATAATAAATGGATTATTTTGTTATTAAAATTTTTAGTCCTTCTAAGTAGCTATTTTTACCTAAGCCTGAAATTGTATCTAGGCACACAGAAGATAAAACAGAATTTTTTCTAAAATCTTCTCTTTTATTAAGATCAGTTAAGTGAATTTCAATGGTAGGAATATCAATAGATTCAATAGCATCTCTAATTGCATATGAATAGTGAGTGTATGCTCCTGCATTAATTAAAACACCATCAGCCCAGTGTCTTTCATTATGTAATGTATCAATTATTTTTCCTTCGTGGTTACTTTGATAAAATTTAAAATTATGATTAGCTGATTCTGTAGAATTTTCAAGCCATATCATTAATTCCTCTAGTGATTCTATTCCATATATTTTAGGCTTGCGAGTACCAAGTAAATTTAAATTTGGACCATTTATAACAAGTATGTTCATTTTAATATATACTTAATTGATTCTTGTATTTCTGTGTTTGTAACACTATCATCAACAAATGCATCACCTAAATTATTTAATAAAATAAATTGTAGCTTGTTCCTTATATTCTTTTTGTCATACTTGATATAATGAAAAATATCCTTATCATTAATATTTTTTAATTCATATTTTGGAATCAGTTGTATTTGGTCACATATATGGTTAAAGTCTTCATTAGACAAGCATCCTTTTTTATTAGATATGTAGCTTGCAGCAATCATTCCATAATAGACAGCATCTCCATGTGAAATAGATTGGTAATTTAAATGTGTTTCGATGGCGTGGCCGATGGTATGGCCAAAATTAAGCTTAAGCCTTTCATTTAAATCAAATTGATCTTTTTCTATGATGTGAGACTTGTTTGCGCAGCATTTAATAATGACAGATTCCATTAAATTCATATCACTTAAATCTATGATTTTCTCCCTGTTTTCTGTTAACAGATTAAATAGACTTCTATCGCTTATTAAACCATATTTGAGCATTTCTGCAAACCCATTAATGACTTCTTTTTTGGGTAATTTTTTTAATAATAAGGGGTCAACATATACGGCCTTTGGTTGCTTAATGGTTCCGATAATATTTTTAGCATTTGATGTATTTAAGGCAGTTTTACCTCCAATAGATGCATCTATCATTGATAATAATGAGGTTGGAATAAATATATGGTCAATTCCTCTCATAAATATTGAAGCAACAAATCCAGAAAGGTCAGTGATTACTCCACCTCCAAAACCAATGATAAGAGAATCTTTATTACATCCTTTTTCTATTAACGTATTAATAATACGATTTGCTTCATTGAATGTTTTCCCCGTTTCATTTTCTTCAATTAATAAAATGTTATCAGGCGATAGAATGTTAGGGCTAAAAATATCAATTATTGACTTTTGAGAAATAATAAATATTTTATTGTAATTACCAAGGTGCGCAATGTAGTCAGAGATAGATTTGAACATTCCTTGCTTAATAAGTATGCTATAAGAATTGCTGTCTAATGAAACATCTATGTTATGCATTTAAGTACTTTCTAATATGATTAGCTATTTCATATGGGGTTAATGTACTTGTATCTTGAATAAAATCAGCGCATGATTTGTATATATTATATCTTTTGTGATATATATCAGTAATTTGTTTTGTAAAATATTTTTTTAACAATGGCCTAGAATCTAAGTTGTTTTTTAAACGATTTTGCAATACATCTAAAGAGCAATCTAAAAAAATAGTCATTCCATTTTCAATTAGAATCTTTTGATTATTTTCATCTAATACAATCCCTCCACCTGTAGCATATATAAAAACATTATTTTTTGTGACCTCAGTAAAAAAAGCATTTTCCATCATTCTAAAGCGACTTTCACCATATGTGTGAAATATTTCATTAATTCTCATATTCATAACTTTTTCAAGTTCAATATCCATATCTAACAAAGGTATATTTATTTGTTTGGATAATAATGCGCCAATCGTTGATTTTCCTGATCCCATCATTCCTATTAAGTAAATATTTTTATCCAACATATTTAAAATTTAGCTGATAATTGTATGTGATTTTCAAGTTGTTGTAGGCTATCACCGCCAAATTTTTCAAGCAAGGCATCACAAACAACCATTGCAACCATGCTTTCTGCTATAATGGATGCTGCAGGGACAGAACAGGAGTCTGTTCTTTCCTTATGGGCAAACAATTTTTCTTTAGATGTAATATCTACTGATTTTAATGGTTTGCTTAATGTTGGAATAGGTTTCATAGTAGCTGACAATAGAATATCTTGACCATTGCTCATTCCACCTTCAATTCCTCCGCAATTGTTTGAAAGCCTTGTAAACGTTTTATTAAAATCAATTTCATCATGAAGCTCACTTCCCAATTTATTTTCAGAATTAGGTCCATCTCCAACGCTAACTGATTTAATCCCATTGATAGATAAAATTGCCTGGCCTAATCTAGAATTTAGTTTGCTATCCCATGATATGTAGCTTCCAAGACCATAAGGAGCTCCTTGTACTATAATATTGAAACTTCCACCCATAGAATCACCTTTTTCTTTTGCATTGGAAATGTGCCTAATCATTTCTTTTTCAATGTTTTTATTTAAGCATCTCACCTGTGATTTATCGGCTTTTTGATTTATTTTTTGAGCGCTTAAATGGGAGTAATCATTGGTATCTTTTGCTTTATATATAGATGAAACATAGCTTCCAATATAAATATTAAAATGATCTAATAGTTTTCTGCACACAGATCCAATTGCAACTCTCATTGCTGTTTCACGAGCGGAAGATCGTTCTATGACATTTCTTATATCATCAAAATCATATTTTAATACTCCCGCTAAATCAGCATGCCCAGGTCTTGGTAGGGTTATTTTTTTAATTTTTTTATCTAGCGATTTTGTAGACATTTTATTTTTCCAATTTTTCCAATCTTTATTTTGAATCATCATCCCAATAGGTGAGCCTAATGTTTTGCCTAGTCTAATGCCAGTATAAATTTTTGCATAATCACTTTCTATTTTCATTCTTTTCCCACGTCCAAACCCCAGTTGTCTTCTTTGTAATTGTTTGTGAATGTATGTTTCATCAATTTCTAAATTAGAGGGGATTCCTTCTAAAATACCCATTAATAGTTCCCCGTGGGATTCTCCTGCAGTTAAAAACTTTATTTTTTTCATTGATCTAATAACCTTTTAATATCATTATATGAACTGTTATGTCGGCCAAACCAGATTTCATATGTTTTTAATGCCTGAAAAATAAACATATCTTTCCCTAAAACAACATTAACCTTTTTGTTTTTTAGCATTAACGAAAGATTTGTTTCAACATAATTAAGATCTATAAATAATTTAATATTATTATGTGATATATTCTTCAATATACTATTTACACTTCTTTTATCAATGTCTAGTGATATACAATTAATAATGATTAAAGGTTTATTAGTATTTTTTTCATAAAGTCTTATTCTATTGGAAGATAATTCTTGAATAAATTTAACCACATTGGTTTTGTTTCTTCCCCAAATAAAGAGATCATTATTTAACTCATTGATTAGTGCATGAAAAATGGTTGAAGCAGAACCGCCATTGCCAAGTATTAATATATCATAATTATTGAAGTTGTAATTTAAATTTTTAATCATTTTTAAAAATCCGTATTCATCAGTATTATAACCTCTTAATATTCCGCGATTATTTTTAATGCAATTAATTGAATTACTTGCTATTTTATCAACTGTACTATCAATAATTGTACGGGCTCTTTTTTTATATGGTAATGTAATATTTAATCCATGAAATTTTTTAGATTGTATGAACTTTAAAAATTCATCTTCATTTTTAGCATTATACTTTAAGTATTGAGCATTAATATTATTTTTTTTAAATAAATAATTAAAAATAGTTGGGCTTAATGAATGTTCAACAGGATTACCTACAACATAGCATTTTTTCATTGGATTAATCCTTCAATTAAAGTATAAAATTCTGGAAATGAAATTTTAATTACTCCAATGTAAGAATTGTCCATTTTATTGTTTATTAATAAATTTAATACTTCAAATGACATTGCTATTCTGTGATCATTTTCGTGGATTATAGTTGTATAATGCAATTTTTTATTTCCATTTATGGTTAACCCATCCTGGCTCTCTATAATGTTTGCGCCCATTGATAGTAGATTATTGTAAATTAGAGATAATCGATTGCTTTCTTTATATCTAAGTTCAGCTGCATTCTCAAATACTGTTTGTCCCTTAGCCTGGGTAGCGATAATAGATAAAATAGGAATTTCATCAATCATGGTAATTATTTCGTCACCTCTAATAGTAATACCATGTAGTTTAGGTGTATATTTTACTATGATATCACAGCACATCTCAGGGTTTTGAGTATGTCTCTTTTTAATAATTTGAATGTTTGCTCCCATTTTTAATAGCGCATCAATAAGGCCAAGCCTGGTTTTATTGTATAAAACGTTCTTAATAATAATTTCAGAACCTGGTATTATAAGGGATGCTCCTATGATGAATGATGCATTGGAGATATCTCCGGGCACTGTTAGTGAAAAGCCCTCGTTCATTTTTGATTTTTTAATCTTTATCGGATTTTGGATTAATATATTGAATTTTAAATATTGCAGTATTTTTTCTGTATGATCTCGAGTATTTTGATTATATGTAATACTTGAATACTTATTAGATCCTAAACTAGCAAGCATTAAAGACGATTTTACCTGCGCACTTTTTGTATATCCATTATAATTAAGCGGTGTTACGTCATCAGAATCAATTGATATTGGTAGCATATTATTATTATGTTTAATATTGATAGACATTGCTCTAAGAGGCTCAATTATTCTTTTCATAGGCCTTTTCATTAATGATGTGTCTCCCTTAAAAGATGAGTTGATTTTTTGACCAGAAAGTAGACCTATCATCATACGCGCTGTTGTCCCAGAGTTTTTGCAATTAAGGGGACGCTTGGGAGATTTTAATGCTCCTCCATGCACTGTTGCTGTATCTTTAGTATAGCTAATATGTATATTGCATTGCTGTAAGCATTCCATTGTGGTTAAAACATCTAATCCTGTCGATAAATTTTTAATAACACTTTTATCGTTTATTAATGAAGCGATCATAAGAAGCCTGTGAGATATTGATTTGTCTCCTTTTAATTCGACTGTGCCACTTAATTTTTTAGTTGTATTATACAATATTTATAAAGTTATTAATTATTCGTTTTCCATAAGTAGTTTCAATTGACTCAGGGTGAAATTGAACTCCGTATAATGGGTATTCAGTATGCTCAACACCCATAATGGTTCCATCGGATAATTTAGCATTAATTTGTAAATCAATACTTAATGTTTTACTGTCTATAACCAGTGAATGATAACGAGTTGCTCTAAACTTGCCAGGTATGCTCTTATATAAAATGCTTCTATTATTATGATATATGTTTGAGACTTTACCGTGGCATATTTCTTTATTTTTTATAATTTTTGATCCAAAAAATTTACCTATGGCTTGGTGGCCTAAACAAACGCCTAGAATAGGAATATCTTTATGATATTTTTTAATCACTTCTATGCAGCATCCAGAATCCGAAGGGGATCCTGGTCCTGGAGATATTATAATATGTGAATAAGTCCCAGTATCAATTTTACTAAAATTTACTTGGTTGTTTTTTACTAAGTCAACATCATTGTTCTGATCGACAACATATTGATAAATATTATATGTAAATGAATCGTAATTATCTATAAGTAAAATCATTTAAGGCTTTCGTTGATATAGTAAGCAATTAGTTCTTTGTTAATACCCTTCCCCTTGTAAGGTATTTTATCCATAGACATATAATGTTTTGGGACCATGTATTTTGGAAGTGAATTTTCACATAATTCTACAATTTCATCAATGGTTATTTTTGGATTAGTTTTGTAAACAAGGACTAGAATTTCTCCCCATGTATGATCTCTATGCCCAACAACATGTAATTCATTATAGCTCAACTTCTCAATTATTAAACTTGATATAGTTTTTAAATTAATATTTTCACCACCAGAGGTTATAATGTTACTAGACCTAGATTGAAATATAAATTTCCCGTTTTTTTTACAACCTATGTCAGATGAATTAAATTGATTATTACATAGATATGAATCTACATATCCTCTCATAACTGCTTTTGATATAATAGAAATTTTATTTTTATCTATTGTTATTTTATTATCTTTGAATGCATCACCTATATAGCCATCTATATAGTTTTCAGTATCTTTTATAAAATAACCCGAAATACCTGAAGAAGTTTCGGACATACCATATGAAACAAACGCATTGATTTTATTTGTTTTGCAAAATTCAAACATTAATGATGTAATTTTATCACCACCGATAATTATAGTATCAATTTTTTGAAGTAATAGTAGTAAATTTTCTGAAGACATTGCATCAGTTATGATTTTAGGTACAATAGATATAAAATTGATTTTATTATGTTCTAATAATTGGCTTATATTTCCTTCATTATAATTATTAATAATTTGTACCATATTAAAAAATATAGATCGAAAGAATATAGATAAGCCCGATATATGATGAAGGGGTAATATATTTATATAGGTATTATTTTTTTTGAAATTCATTATGCTATTCCAGGATCTTGAGCTAGAATAAATATTTTCGAAGGTTAGCTCAATTGCTTTTGGTTTATCTTCAGTTCCTGAGGAAAAAATAACACATTGAACATCATTATTATTATAGGATATTGAATCAGCACTACCAATATTTGATTGTATTATGCAATTATTATTAAGCAAAAACTCAGATTGTGACAATTCCATGTAGTTGATATTTTTGATTTGGTATTTACTTGATGGCATAATCGCTGGAATCTTATGAGCTCGATTGCAGGCGCACATTGCTCCAAGCATAAAAATAGGATTAGCAATATCAATCAGAATTCTTAGAATTTTAGGATCTAATGAATTAAGTTCCTTAACATATGAATTAATAATATGATTGAATTTTTTATATGTGATCCCCTTATTTTTATATCTAATCAATTCAAAATTAGGGGTATTTTTACTGCCAATTAATATATAATCGTCAATTATCAAGATTAACTCCTAGCCCAATAATTGAGCTTAAATCTACAAAAGTAGAGTTATTTTTATATGGTACAGACCCTTTAGTATAATCATAAAACATAAAGTTGTTGAGTCCATGTTTATTGTTTAATTCTAAAAATGATGCAACGTGGATATTTGACATATTCCCAATAGGTGAATGAAGAGCAGATGAAAGAACTAGATTAACATCGTGGCTTACAAGATATTGATTTAATTTTTGTATTTTTTCAATACTGCCAAATAAAGATGCTTTAAAAATAACATATTTTATTAAACCGCTAGATATTAGTTCCTTATAATTATTTGCAATAATTGATTCATCTAGAGCAATATTAAGACTTGAGATTTTTTTAATCTTTTTAAGATTATCAATTGACATATTAGACAGTGGCTCCTCGACATATTCAACATTAAACTCTTTTAACTCATTTAGAAGATATATAGCATCTTTAACATTGTATGCGTTATTAGCATCGACTCTATAGCAAACGTTATTAGGAAGATTAGATTGTATTTTTTTTAAATGATTTATCTCAGATTTAATATCATCAATGCCAAACTTCACCTTGATAATATTATTTTCTTTTATAGAACTTTTATTCATAGAGCTAAAATTGATTTTATTTAAGAAGTTTTTATTGATGTGTTGACCAATAGGCACTTTTTTTATCTGTGATAAAATATCACACAGAGCAATATCTAATGCAAAATTCAAGCATGGCGTATCATTTGTAAATAGTTTAAATAACTCAAATAGCTCTTTTGATTTATAATTTGAACCCTTTTTTAAAGTTTTTTTCAATTGTTCTATGGCCCAAAGTGATTCATCTAAGGATTCTGTAGAAAAACCTGGAAGCGGCGCAACTTCGCCTAATCCTTTGTAAGTATCAAGACTTAAAGTAATAAAAAACCCCTCCCGATTAACGTATCTTCGTTTAGAGTTTTTCAGAGGCCTATCAAGCTTAATTTTAAAGTAATTCTCTTCTATTCCAAAAAATTTCATTTTATAATTTTAAATGTTAATAACAGTGTTAATAATGTAATATAAGCAGACATTAATGGAAGTGCTTTTTTATTTAAAAAATCAGTGTATTTAATTGATGAAAATAAAATAAATATAGGGAATATGATTAATAATAGAGTATAAAAAAACAACAATTTATTATTGATAAGCGCTGTAAAATAATAAAGGCCTATGTATGTAAGTATAATGAAAAATGAAAATTCATAATATCCAAAAAGTTTACCATGTTTTGCAATTAAAGTATTTTTTTGCGATGATTGATCAGAATATACATCTCTTAAATTATTAATAATTAGAAGGCAGACATTTAATGATCCACATATAATTCCAATTAATAGAGTAGCATGATTATATTCTAATATTTGAAGATAGTAAGTGCCAAGTGCTGCGATTAAACCAAAATATATAAAAACAAATATTTCACCTAGTCCATTATAGGCAATAGAAAATTGAGTTGCTGTATATAGGTAAGCAAATAAAAATGAAGATAATCCAATAGTTACTATAATAATACCACCAACCAAGGCAAGATAAATGCCAATCAATATAGATATTAATAAAACTAAATAAATAGCATTAATAATTTCCTTCTCAGATAAATATCCCTTTTGAATCATTCTATCTGGACCAATACGATGTTTGTCAGCTCCTTTTTTATAATCATATAAATCATTTATAAAATTGGTCATAATTTGAATTAGCATTGCAGCTAAAAGAGTGAAGTAAAATATTTTAAAATTCAATGAATAAAATTTATAACAAAATGCTGAGGTGATTATAATAGGAGATAGTGATGCAATTAAAGTTTTAACTCTAGCAGCATAGATAAAATATAGTATTTTATTGATCAAGGTCTTTTGGGGAATTTTTTAAAATCAGGTTTCCTTTTTTCTTTAAAGGCATCTCTCCCTTCTTGTGCTTCATCAGTCATGTAAAAAAGCATTGTAGCATCACCAGCCAATTGCTGTAAACCTGCTTGTCCATCACAATCGGCATTCAACGCACCTTTTAACATCCTAATTGCAATTGGAGATTTTTCTAGTATTTCATTTGCCCATTTTACGGTCTCTTTTTCTAAATCCTCATATGGGACTACCTCATTGACTAATCCCCAATGCAATGCTTTTTGAGCATCGTAAAATCTACATAAAAACCATATTTCTCTTGCTCTTTTCTGACCAATAATTCTTGCCATATAGGATGCCCCCCATCCGCCATCAAAAGAGCCAACTTTTGGCCCTGTTTGTCCAAATTGAGCATTGTCAGCTGCAATGGTTAAATCACAAAGCATGTGTAAAATATGTCCTCCACCAACTGCGTATCCGGCTACCATTGCAATCACAGCTTTTGGCATATATCGAATTTTTTTTTGTACATCTAATATATTTAATCTCTGGACTCCATCATTATCAACATAGCCAGAATCTCCTCTTATTTTTTGATCTCCACCTGAACAAAATGCATTCTTCCCTTCACCGGTTAAAATGATAACTCCACACGTTTGATCATCGCGAGCTAAAGTAAAGGCTTCCTTTAATTCAAATACAGTTTGAGGTCTAAAGGCATTTCTTACTTCAGGTCTATTTATAGTAATCTTATTAATACCTTCAGCTTTGTTAATACCTTTTTCATATTTAATATCTTTAAATTCTTTAATCGAGGACCATTCAATGTTCATAATAACTCCATAGCTAATTAAAATCTATTTTTTTTTATTAGGATAATATTATAAATTTAATCAAGATGAATATTCAAAACAGATACATATTATCTTTTTTATTGATTATTACAGCATTTTGTTTTTCTGAAGAATGTACTATTTTAAATCCAAATAACTATGGCGATTGTGGAAATCCATTGGGATATGTTTGGACTGGAGAAGAATGTTCTAATGTATATGGATGTAATACAAGTGATGATGAGCTTTATTTTTTTGAATTTTATGAAACATGTGATATAACATGTAATGCTACATCTGTCTTGGGAGACATTAATTCAGATAATACAATTAATGTTGTTGATATTGTAAGTATGGTTGCCCTAGTACTATCAGGGGAAGAATATGTTCCGTCAGCAGATATTAATTTTGATTCAATTATTAATGTGGTAGATATTGTTGCACTTGTAAATTTTATTTTATCATCAAATGAAACAAGAGATACTTGGGAAATTATTAGCCAAGATGTGTTAACACCTAAATGCGTAACATGCCATTACGAAGGATCATCATATGCGCAAACATCAGATTTAATTTTAGAAGAAGACTATGCTTATAATCAATTATTTAATCGATCTCCAAATAATGCCTCTGCAAATGAAAATGGTTTATCTTTAGTTAGTAGTGAAGGTGGTTTGCTGGGGTTGCTCACAAGTTATTTTTGGGAAAAAATTAATATTAAAAATGAATTACATTTTTATAGTGATCATCCTCAATATGGGCAAATCATGCCTCCCGGGGGACCTTATATAACAAATGGGGAATTAAATTTTATTGAAAAATGGATTTGGGAAGGGGCTCCTGAAACTGGGATTGTAGCAGATCCTATTATTTTAAATGATACTTCAACCTATGAAGCTCCTGAGTTTGTTGCTTTAGATCCTCCAATTAATGGGACACAGTATCATATTGGTCCATTTGATGTTTATCCAAACACAGAAAGAGAATTTTTATATTATGTGCCCCCTATAGATGGAGAGATTTTTATTAGTAGAATAGAAATGTCTATGGCCCCAGGGACACATCATTTTATTGCATATTCATTTTCAGAAAACTATTCACCACCTACTATTTTGGGTGGTGCAAGCCCACCTCCTGAGCATGAAATTAGAGATATTCATCCTCCTTATACTGATAATTATAATGAGTTTGATATGCTTTCTAATTTATATGATTTAAACGAACATACTTTTTTATTTGGGACACAGTGGCCATTTTGGGACTATTCTTTGCCTCAAGGAGTAGCATTTAAATTTGATTCAGATTATGGTCTTGATTTAAATCCTCACTATTATAATTATACTAATGATACAATACAAGGAGAAGTATATTTCAACATACATACACTGCTTCCTTCTGAGGTAGAATATCAGGCAGGAATTTTACAATTAGGAGATAATAATATCAACTTACCCCCAAATCAAGAAACAACATTAACTGAAATATTTTCTGCGAATCAAATTTTAAATAGTGTTAATATAGACCTTCCTGAAGGAGCAACAAATCTAAATATTTTTCAATTATTTTCACATGCTCATCAGCTTATGACTAGATTTGATATTCTTATTTTACACCCAAATGGAGAAGAAGAATTAATATATACCGCACTTGATTATGAACATCCCCCCATATTAGAACTTGATCCTCCTCTCGTTATTCAGCAAAACCAAGGGCTTATATCTAGAGCAACATATTATAATAATACTGATAACTATGTTAATTTTGGACTATATAGTACAGATGAAATGAAAATAGTATTTGGATTAGTCTATTTTGATTAATGCATCAGTCTAAATGATTAAATATTTAATTATATATATTAAATATTCTTTATATTTAGCGTCTATTAATTATTAATAGATTATAAGATTTGGAGAATTAATGAATAAAAAGAAAAAATTAGCTAATAAGAAACATCGTAAAACTAAAGCGCGCGTAAAAGCATTACGTGTAGCATCATTATTAAAAGTAAATAATAAAAAAATAGTTCAAAAAGAGGTTGTTAAAGAAAAAGCTAAGCCTGCAGTTAAAAAAGCAGTAGTTAAGAAGACAACAGCTAAGAAGACAACAGCTAAGAAGACAACAGCTAAGAAGACAACAGCTAAGAAGACAACAGCTAAGAAGACAACAG
>Ga0066850_10000378_pt1 | contig 24727 bp, 16 predicted proteins | sample ETNtaG_4_FD_67282 | JGI IMG/M metagenome (GOLD analysis project Ga0066850, IMG submission 67282) | Marine microbial and viral communities from oxygen minimum zone, Eastern Pacific Ocean - ETNP201406SV67 | ecosystem: Environmental > Aquatic > Marine > Oceanic | place: Pacific Ocean: Eastern... | reverse complement strand
CTATTGATGGAGGCTGGGCAATATATCAAAAAAAAACAATTAAAGATATTCAATATGAGGATATTAATGTTAAATCTGTTACAAAAGATCCTAATAATGTAACGATGATAAGCTTAGGTTCAGCTGATATTAATGGGTTAGAGGGCCAAAGTAGTGCTCAGTCATTTAAATATGCATTCTATACTAAAAAAACAGAAAAAATATATAATGGATTTTCTATATTAGGATGGGATGAAAGTCCTATGGACTATAGAATGATAAATTATTTAATTGGATATAGTCATTTAAAATTTAAGAATGATTCCCGTAAGGGTTTTTATTATAGTATTGATGCTGGTGTACAATATTCTGTAGATGTTTTAGAAAAAAACTCTAGCTTATTTGGTATGAGCCCTTCGGGTATTTTTTCAATTACTCAAGAGGCAGGGTACTACAGTTCTGGATTAAAATCTCAAAGAAAACCATTTGGAATTGGAACAAATATTACAACTGGCTATTCATTTGGGAAGGTTATGATTTCATGCTCGTTGGCCCATTCGAAATCTCCTGATTATAAAGATTTTGATATAACAAATAGTCATACTTTTTACTATTCTACTATAAATCTTTCCTATCTATTTTGATTTTAGATATTTAATAAAATTATGATAACAGAAAATATTAATATAGAAACTTTTAATACTTGGGCATTAGAAGATAAAGATAAAGGCATGGAGATAGGTCATGCATCTTCTGTTAATAAAATGTTTGATTTAATTAAAACAAATTCATCTATCTTTAATTCTTCATTTCAAGCTTTAGACTTAGGTTGTGGAAATGGTTGGGTAGTAAGAAAATTTTTAGATATTAAAAATTGTAAGAATGCTACGGGAATTGATGGTGCCCCAGCAATGATTGGAAAAGCAAAAAAGATGTGTCCTGAAGGTGATTTTATTAATATTGATATAGAGGGATGGAAAAGTACTAGAAAATTTGATATTATTTTTAGTATGGAGACATTTTACTATTTTAAAAATCTTGATATAGTATTATTTGATATTTTAAATAATTATATTTCTAATAAAGGCATTTTAATTATAGGTATTGATCATTATAAGGAAAATACACCATCATTAACATGGGATAAGGATTTTCAATTATCCTTAAATACTTTATCAATTGCTGAGTGGATTAAAAGAATAAAAAAAGCTGGTTTTAAGAATGTTCAATCTACTATATATGGAGCAACAAAAGATTGGAATGGAACCTTAATCCTATATGCATTTAAAAATTAATTATTATTTAATTTCAAATGCTTCATAAATATTTTGTCCATTCCTAATAATACGTACCATAACTACATCACCTGATTTATAGTTTTCGATTTCTTTATAATAATTTTCTGAATTTTTTATTTCTACTCGGTTTATCTCATTGATGACATCATTTTTTCTTAAATTGTTTTTATATGCTTCCCCTTCAATATCCAAATCAATGATTATAATTCCATCTCCATTTTTGTTTTCATCAATACTTAAACCTAAAAGATCATATTTGTTTTGTTTATTATATGAATCACTAATTGAATTTTCTCCTGGCCTTTTTCCGAGAATAACAGATATTGATTGTAAAAGTTCATCACGTATAATAGAGAATACTGCTGTTTCACCAGGTCTCATACTAGAAACATCATTTCTTAATTGATTAGAATCATCAATAGGTTTTGAATTTAAGGATATAATTACATCTTTTTCTTTTATCCCTGCATTACCAGCTGGGCCATCCTCAACAACCATTGTGACAAAAGCACCTTTTTTATCATTAACGCCAAGAACTTTTGCTTTATTCTCATCTAGGTCTTGGATCATAACACCTAAATATCCTCGGAGTACTTCGCCTCCATTAATTAAATCTTCCATAACTCTTTTTGCTTGATTAATTGGTATAGCAAAACCAACACCTGCATTAGATCTAGAGTAACCATCTGTTGCAATAGCAGTATTGATACCAATTAAATCTCCATTTAAATCAAACAAGGCACCACCTGAATTCCCAGGATTTATGGCAGCATCATGTTGAATAAAATTTTCAAAATTTGCGCGTGATATAACATCGCTTCTACCTTTAGCACTAACAATACCACTTGTGACTGTATGCTTTAAGTGTAAACCAAATGGACTTCCTATTGCTATTACCCATTCTCCAATTTCTAAATTATCAGAATTTCCGATATTAGCTTCCATAAGGTTATCTGCATTAATTTTTATAACGGCTAAATCAGATAAAGGGTCAGTACCTAAAACTTCAGCTTCGATTTCTCTTTTATCATATAGTATTACTTTAATTTCATTTGCCTCATCAATCACATGATTATTTGTTAAAATATGACCTTTTTCTTTATCGATAATAACACCTGATCCTAAACCTTGAGATTTTCTTTCTTGTGGAGCAAAAGGATCATTGTTTCCAAAAGGGTCAAAGAAAAATGGATTTACAAATTTCTCTGTTTTCTCAGAAACAATTGAAACAACTGCAGGACTACCATCTTGAGATACTTTTATAAAAAGTTCATTGAAATCATTTTTAGATGGAAACCCAAAAATAAATGTTAATGTAAATAATGTAATTAATTTTTTCATAAATATCCTTAAATAGTTATTTATATTATAATATATATATATAATCCAAGTTCCAAATTTATTTAAAAAATTTAAAAGATAGGAGAAAAAAATGAGAACAGTATTAGTAACTGGAGTTAGTACAGGTATTGGAAGAGCTATAGCAGAGGAATTGTTAGACTCTGATTTTATAGTAATTGGGAGTGTTCGAAAAAAAGAGGATGCAAAATATTTAGAAGATTATAGTGATAATTTTAAATCAGTTGTATTTGATGTTACCAAAAAGAATGAAATTGAGGTAGGCAGGAAAGAAGTTGAAAAGATTTTATCAGATAATAATAGTTATCTTAGTTGTGTTATTAATAATGCAGGTATAGCTTTAGGTGGCCCAGTAAGATATTTAGATGTTGATATTTTCAGAAAACAATTTGAAGTTAATTTTTTTGGATTAATTGAAGTTACAAAATGTTTTATGGATTTACTTATTAATAGTAATAAATATAAAATGAAAAATAAGATAATTAATATTGGCTCAATAAGTGGTAAAAGATCTTATCCTTTCGTTGGCCCATACACTTCTTCAAAACATGCACTTGAGGGTTTTACTGATGCTTTAAGAAGAGAATTGTTGATACATGGCTTAGATGTAGTTTTGATACAGCCAGGGCCAATTAGAACTCCTATTTGGAATAAAGTACCAGATATTGAAGAAAATCCATTTTTAAAAACAGAATATGAAATACCGTTAAGAAAATTTAATAAAGGATATATTAAATTAGGTGTTAATGGATTTAGTCCAAAAATAATTGGAGAAAGAATTGTTAAAGTATTGATGACAAATAAACCAAAAGCAAGATATGTTATTACTCCGCAAAAAATGAAAAATTATTTAATGCCAGGATTTTTACCTGATAGATGGGTTGATAATATGGTTGGAAAAATGCTTGGACTTATAAAGAAATAAATTTACTTGTAAAAATAAATAGGCCCCAATTTTGGGGCCTATTTACTTTAAGGAGGAGCAAATTTTTAGGTTTGCTACTATAGATTATTAATATTTATTAAAAATAATTAATGTTTTGATGTAAAAAACTGTAACATAATATTATACATTTTTTAAACTGTTTCTTTTTACAAAAATAAACCATGTGAAGCTAATTATTGCTGAGCAAAAACAAGATATAAATACTGAATACCATGCATATATAAGTGGTTTGTTTAAATAGCTTATAAAATAGTATGCAAGTGAGCAGCTGATTATAATAACTCTTAGACATGTTATTATAAACATTGGATAGCCTTTTCCTAATCCTTGCATACATCTACTTGTAATCATTGTAATTGTTACAAAAGGTATAGCAAAAGAAAATATTTTGAAATACTCATATCCTAAATTCACAATAAGAATATCATTTGTAAATAGTGATAACATGTATTTTGAACATGTATAAAAAATAATTCCAAAAATTATAGAAACAATAATGCCAACTTTAATACAATAATTAAATATTACAGTTATTAAATTATATTTTTTTGCTCCATAAAACATTCCAATTAGAGTAACCATACTTGTAGCCATTGATATAATCGGGATGAAAAATAAATGTTCAATTCTATGTGCTGTAGAATAGGCAGCTATTGCACTAGTAGAGTACTCTGTTAAATTTAAAATCGAGTTATAAAAGAAAAGACCTATTGACATAATAACCATTGATAATGATGCTGGGACACCTAACTTCATGATTTTTTTAAATATTGTTAAATCAAATGAGAAATTTTTAAGATTTAAAGTAATGTATGTATGTTTTTTAAAAATCATTAAATAAGTGAAAATAATAAATACACTAATTTGACTTATCACAGTTGCTATGGCAGCTCCTTTAATTTGGAAATAATAAATAAATGGTGGATCTAAAACAAGGTTAATTAATGTTCCTAATCCTAGAACTTTCATAGGTAGTAAATTATCTCCTTCCCCAGACAATATAGATCTGAAAAAAATACTTAATACCATGAAAAAAACGCCATAAAGCATTGTATAAAAGTAATTAGTTGCATGAGTGAATACTTCTTGATTAGATGCTTGGTATTTAATAATCAAATCACCAAAATAAATTCCTGTAATGATAAATAAAAATGATAAAAATATACCAAATAATATTATGTGTTCTGCAGCATTGTCTGCTTTTTCTTTTTCTTTTTCACCTATTTTTTGTGCAATGACTGTTGTTGCGCCAGATCCTAATCCAAATGTAATTCCCATAATTATAAACATTGGAGGAAATATTATTCCTAATCCAGCTAATGCTGAACCGCCAACCCATTTTCCAATAAAAGCTGTATCAATAAGCATATATATTGCTTGAACGCTCATCCCTAGCATCATAGGAATAGATAATGTCCACAAAGCTTTTTTAGGATTTTTTATAAATTTATCTAATTTACTTGTATTTGTTTTGGTGCTCAATTACGAGGTAATCTTTTTATTGTTTTGGTATGAAATATATCATCATGAAAACCTAGATTAATTTTGATGTTATTAATAGATAATAAAGTAGAATGATTCTTTTGAGTATTTTCAACATATAGTTTATCCATTATATAGAAGTCGTTAATGAGAGAATATTTTATTTCTTTAGTTTTTAGTAATAAATCATCAGTATCATACGATTCTTCTTTTAATGATAGATAATTCTCTTTTTCAACCCAAGTTATATGCTTGCTATATTCACTATTTTTATCCTTAGGTATGCTTTCTAATAAATAGCATGATATTTTTGTTTCTTTAAAATTGCATGGAGTATCTAATTCTAGTATTTTATAAAAATATTCATCTAATTCTCGGTTTGTCATATCTTCAAAACTAAGATCAGAGCCCATGAAGGAATCAGATTTTTTTTGAGATGAAATCCTTCTGAATTTATTGAATCCAGGTAACCACATATTCATATAATCATCACCATTTTCTTCCTCAATTTTAAGAAATGATATGCCGTAGTCATCTTTTGGCTCTAAAAACCAAATCATTTGTTTTTTACTATCATCTTTAGATTTGTTAATCAATTTCAGACTTTTTTTCTTACCTTTTTTATTAGTAAGAATCATACTACTTTCAGATTGTGTATCTATTGGCTTTGGTCTATCTTTCATAGCATTTGCTAGTTCTAAACCAGTCATTGCGAAGATAAAATTAATGTATAAAACAATATGTATATATTTTGACATTTTTATAGCTATAATTTATGTTTAAAAATTTCAATTGAGGAAGCTAAAAGTGTTAACGTTCCAAATGAACATGCAAACATGGCAAATACCATAAGACCTCCTATCTGAGCCATTGGAATAATTGTGGAAAATAATAAAGATGCAAAGCCCATATTTGAAAAAGCATCTAATAAAATAGGATGACCGACATTATCAATACATGTTTTAGTTTTATTTGATGAATTATTCTTTAAAAGTTGTTTGTATTCAGAGGTATAATGAATTGAGAAATCAACGCCTACCCCAATAATAATTGAACTTAAAATAGCTGTCATATGTGTGAGATCAATTCCAAATAATCCCATTAAACCAAAATTAACAGTTATGGCTGAAATTAATGGGACCACAGATAATACTCCGAATTTCCAGGATTTGAAAAATAAAGAACTAACTAAACAGATTATAGTGATTGAAATTCCAATGCTTATGGCTGATGATTTAATTACAAGCCATATAAAATCAGAAAAGAAGGCCATAATTCCAGAAAGTCTAAAATCAAGACTACTATTTTTAAATTCAGATTTAATAAAATCATCTATATCATTTCTATATTTATCCATTTGAGTTGTAGAAAAAGTTTTCATTAAACTAGTAATAAGAGTAGAGTTATTTTCATGATTAATAATTTTACTAAGATCTGAATCATCATTCATTTGATACAAAAAAAATAAATTATTTATCTCAGCTCTAGTATTGGGGATTGTATTATAGTTTTGATCTCCATCCATTATTGTCTTATGTAACTGTTTAATTATATCATTAATAGATATAGTTGAAGTTACTACATCCATATTGTCTAAATAATTTTGAAGTTTATCAATATCTTTTAAATTTTCAGGATTTTTTAAATCTCCTTCTTCTTCAGATGTGACATTAATTAGCAGATTTAAATTACCTGTCATATTTTCATCTAAAAATATTGCAGAATCTCTAATAATATTTCCTTTTCTAAACATTTTTATATAATTGACTTCTACCTTAATTAAGGTTAATCCAATTATAGAAATAAAAATAAGTGTTAACCCAGATAGTAGAATTTTTTTCGGATTAATTGTTACTATATTTCCAAATTTTATCATTAATTTTTCAATTAAACTTGGGTTTTGAATAGCTTTTGAATTTGGATCCCATTTTATTATTGATATTAATGCGGGTAGCATAGTAATCGACAGCATCCATGCGCAAAAAATTCCAAATGCTAAAACAATTCCATAACCGCCCATTCCTTTTAAGGGAGAAAATATTAATGATAGGAATGCTAATGCCGTAGTGATTGATGTAAGAGATATAGGTAAAATCAGATGTTCCATAGCTGCTTTAATGGATGATTTTGTTTCTTTTAATTTTCTGAATTCTTTGAAAAATCGACTTATTACATGAACTCCATCAGAATTTGCAATAGTGAGAAGTACAATTGGCATGGAAGTGTGATTAAGCGTAAAGTAAAATGCTTCAGATAAAGTAAAATGATAGATCCAGCCCATAAATCCCATCATATTTAATAGAGATAATGTGATAATGGAAATAATTAATAAAACAGAAGGAATATTTTTGAGATTTATAATAAGTATAAGGGTCATTAAAAGCATTCCATAAAGCACAAGAATTTTTACTTCATCAGCAACTAGGCTAGGGACAGCTCCAGTTACATAAGCTTGTCCTCCATAATGATATTCTAATGTTCTTATTTCACCATCAGAATTATAGGTTTTATGATTCTCAGTTATCTTATGAATATGTTTTGTTAAGGGGGCATATATACTATTATCTGTTGGTCTTATAACTATATTAAAATAATCTTCATTTTTACTTATAATTTTTTCTTTTAAAGATGGATTATCACTTAAATAGTTTATAATGGAATTAAGTTCATTGTGGTTTATGTTTTTTTGAGGCATTAAATCATCTACAACGATTGAGCTATCAAATGGATCAAAATACATTTTACTAGTTGTAGAAATTGATATAACCTCATCAGATTCAGCTAGTAATTCAATTGTTTCTGAAATTTCCCAAATAGTTTTCATCAAATCAGGATTTAGTGCGTTTACATCTTTGTGCCCAATCCCGATATACATGAATTCATAATTTCCAAACTCTTCAGTAATATCATTGAATGCAATAATTGATGGTATATCGTCAGGCATGAGTCTAACCATATCATCATCTTGAACAATATATTTAACTCCACTTATTATTAAGCTGCTTAATAAAAGGCAAATTATTATCACAGTTTTTGGAAAATTGATAGATGTTGATAATATATTTTGTTTAATTTTTAAAAACATTTTATAACAATAATTGTAAATAATTATTTAATTCATTATTCTATTTTAGATACGATAAATAAAATTACAAAGAATATAAAAATTACAATTTGTAAATGTTAAATTATGTATGTGTATATGTATACTATTAAATAAAGGAATTTAAAATGTATAAAACATCAAATGAATTTATAGAGAATTTAGTTTCTAAAACACCCAATGAAATTGAATTTCATCAAGCAGTTAAAGAAGTCATTGATTCAATATGGGATTATATACAAGATAACCCTGAATATTTACATGCAAATATTTTAGATAGAATTGTTGAGCCTGAAAGAGTAATAATGTTTAGAGTTCCTTGGATTGATGATCAAGGAAATGTCAATGTTAATAGAGGATATAGAGTTGAATTTAATTCAGCAATTGGCCCTTATAAAGGAGGATTAAGATTTCATCCATCAGTTAATTTAGGAATCCTTAAGTTTTTAGGATTCGAACAAATATTTAAAAATAGTTTAACAACAATTTCTATGGGTGGAGGAAAAGGTGGGTCTGATTTTGATCCAAAAGGTAAATCAGATGATGAAGTTATGAAGTTTTGTCAATCATTTATGAACGAACTTCAAAGACATATAGGCCCATATACAGATGTCCCTGCTGGAGATATTGGAGTAGGAGCAAGAGAAATAGGGTATTTATTTGGACAATATAAAAAAATAAGAAATGAATTTACTGGAGTCTTAACAGGCAAAGGTTTGAATTGGGGGGGGAGTTTAATAAGGCCTGAGGCAACTGGATATGGATGTGTTTATTTTGCTGAAGAAATGCTTAATAATAAAAATGATTCAATTAAAGATAAAATTGTGACAATCTCTGGTTCAGGTAATGTTGCACAGTATGCTACAGAAAAAGTAAATCAACTAGGCGGAAAGGTAGTCTCATTATCAGATTCATCAGGCACTATATATGATAAAGATGGAATAAACGATGAGAAATTAGCTTTTGTTTTTGATTTAAAAAATAATAAGCGTGGTAGAATAAAAGAATATGCTGATAAATATAATGCTGAATATATTGAAGGAGAAAGACCATGGGGGCTTAAATGTGATGTTGCTCTTCCATGTGCTACTCAAAATGAAATAAATGAATCAGAAGCAAAACAATTAATGAAAAATGGCTGTATTTGTATCGCGGAAGGAGCAAATATGCCATCTGAGGCAAAAGCAATAGATGTCTTTATGAATAATAAAATATTATTTGGTCCTGGGAAAGCTGCAAACGCAGGAGGTGTTGCTGTTTCAGGATTAGAAATGAGCCAAAATAGCATTTTCACATCATGGTCAAGAAATGAAGTAGATAAAAAATTGTGTGATATAATGAAAAATATTCATAGTCAATGTATAGATTATGGAAATGACAATGGTTTTTCAAACTATGTCAAGGGAGCTAATATAGCAGGTTTTATTAAAGTTGCTGATGCTATGCTTGACCAAGGAGTTGTATAACATTAGAATATTTGGATTAATATTATTGTTTTTTTTATGTAGTATTTTTCCAGATGAAAATCATAATCATAGAACATGTTTGATTAATTCTTATGAACATAGAGCTCGCCCAAATTTAGATACATTTGTTCCCTCTCCATCAAATCACTTCTATATTCACTATGATGAAGATGGGTACAATGCTCCTGATTCATCTGATGAATATGGTATGTTAAATCAATATCCAAATACCATCCCAGATTATGTTGATGAAGTAGCTTTAATAGCTGATGAAATTAGAGATATAATGATTAATGAATTTAATTTTTTATCTGAAATAGGTGATACAGATGGAATATATGACATATACATAAAAAATAAAGGAAATTATAATTATGGAATAAATATACCAGATGATATAATTAATGGAGCTTCTTATATTGAAATTGATAATGGATATGAAGAAGGTGCATATTATACTTCAGGGATTAATACTATGAGGTTGACATTAGCCCATGAATTTTTTCATGCTATCCAAAGAGCTTACAATTCTCCTGCATTTGGGCACACATTCCTTTGGGAAATGGCAGCAACCTTTATTGAAGATATAATTGTTCCTGATGGCAATGACTATATTTTTTGGGTAGATAGTTTTTTCCAAAATCCTAATATGAATATATCTTCATCTGATGGGTATAGTATTGCTTTATTTGGTCATTATCTTAAAGATGAAATAGCTAATGGAAATATTAATATAATGAGAGAAATTTGGGAAAATTATTCGATAAGTAATGATCCATTTGCAAGTATTGAAAATATTCTTGAAAATAACTACGGGAAAAACTTTCAATTTGCTTGGAGTGATTTTATATCAAGACTCTTTTTTAATGGTGTTTATCAAGATATGAATAATGATATATACTTTTATATTGATCAAAAGGATATGACTTCATTATCTTCAAGCTTGTCTACACCAACATTAATAAGTGAAAGTACATCTTTTATTGATTTATTTATAAATAACGAATCATCAAAACACCATTTATTTATTGTTGATGACTCCTTTTCTATTAATGTAGAAAATATTACTTCTAATGGTGTTGAAGGTTTTATATCTGTTTTATCAAATCAAAATATTAATTTTAATCAGCATAAATATATGAACAATATCCCTTCAGTTGTTTATTTGGAGCAAGGAGATGTTTTGTTTTTAACTCATGCTTTAAATGAAACAGGATATTTAGATTTTAATATTAATCTTTCTTCCTCAGTTCAATATATAGGAGATTGTAATTTAGATCAAGAAATTAATGTGATAGATATAGTAATTTTGATTGATTATATACTATTAGAGTTATTCCCAAATCAAATACAGTTTGTTAATTCTGATCTGAACAATGATGATATGTTGAATATTTTTGATATAGTTCTATTAATAGAAATAATATTGAATTAGATTCCTGTTGATTCTTCTTCATCCATTTTATCTATAGTATTTCCTTTTTGTTTTAATATAATTCCTTTACCATTAATACCATCAATTTTCATGAAAAGAGGTTTTTTTAAAGAAATCACATTAACAAATTTCTTACTATATTTATTTTTATATGTTTTAATCCATTCCCAATCAATGTATTTCTTGTGATATTTTTTTCTTATAGTAAAATAACCAATCCTTAAATTTGCTATGTTTTGGAAAAAATGACTTCCAAAAGAGGGGTCAGGATTTAATTCTTCTATCCCAATTTCTATTATTGATTTTGCATTTGTAATTTGATCCCATTGAATAGGAATTCCAAGCCATGGGTCAGCAGTTCCCCATCTTCCTGGTCCTATTAACAAATATGGATTTTTTTTGCCTAATTTTTTATTTAGAAATTCAATTTCTTCTGCAATTTCTTTTGTTTTATTTCGTTTAAATGTGTCAGGATTAATATACATTATATGTGATATGTAGTCGACTTCTCCATTTCCTAAAACTTGTTCACTGTAACATAAATATTTGTTTTCTTTTTTGAATTTTTTGATATCAATATTCTCATTTTTATTTCCAATAACCATTGGTTTTATTTGCAAAAGACAAAATTCATCAGGGATATCTTGGTTTATATTAACAGCAAATTCTAATTCAACAGGACATCCAAGGGCTTTTTCTCCCACTGACATTAAATCAATAATTATATCATTAATAGGGAATCTATTATATTTAATTATATTTGAAAACGTTAAAACACGAACGCCTTTATATTTCAAAGAATCTCTTATTATATTATCTTCAGTAACTACACTAGAAATATGTTGTAATTCTTTATCGTTTTCAGCAGTTGTTAAATCATATTTTTTAAGATTTTTTGTTTCTCCAAATTTTAAAGGGTTCTTTCCTTTATTCATATCTAAAGCATAAAAATTATTTTGTGAATTATTGATTGTAGATTTTATAGAATAATATTGAGATAAAATTTTAGGGTATTTGGGAGAAAATCTAAGTGATTTTTCTCCATCTACTATTGTTTTCCCTAATCCTAAGGCTAAAAATAAAACTCCTTCCTCTCGATTCATATATGATACTGGATAATAATTATAGCTTTGTGCAACACCACTGAATGTAGGATAAAATAATTCATTATGTTTTTTGCCACCTAACTCCATGATAATAATACCCATTTTTTCTTCTTCAAGCCTATGTATTGTATTGTCCATTAATGATTTTGGCTCTTGAAAGAAAGTTGATGCATATACTCTTTTTATAGCTTCACATAATTGATTATATCTTTCTTTTTTTGATTTGCTTGAATTAGGTAGCATAAAAGTACTGTACATGCCTGCTAATGGTTGATATTGGGAATCTTCGAGTAAACTAGATGATCGTATGGCAAGTGGATAATGAATATTCTTTATAACATCCATTAATATTTTTGAAATTGATTTTGGTAAGTTTGATTTTATAAAATTAGCTAGAATTTTTCTATTATTAAATGTATTAAGGGCTATATCAGATAAATTGTTTAGTTCCATAAACTCATCAAATTCATCTGTCCCTATTGATATTATTTTAGGGACTCTAATATTTATATTTTTATATTTTTGTTGAATCTTTTTTTGGGATAATAGATGATTGGCAAAAGCAAGTCCTCGTGCTTTTCCTCCAAGTGAACCATGCCCAATTTGAATGAAATTATGTGAAAAATCATTGATTGTTTTAGAAAACTCTACAATTTTAGTCTTTGTTGATGGGGTTGATTTTATAGATAATAATTTTAAATGATGGTTTCTTCTTTTTTTTATACTTTTAAAATCATTCTGTCGTATTTTTCTAAAATTTGTTGCTAATTTAAATTCTCCTCTAGTTGCCAGCCAATTAGATAAATGATTTTTAGATGAATGAAGCTCTAATGATTCATCAGGTACTTTTATGATATGCTTTATCAACTCATTTATATTGGTTGCCTTAGCAATTACTTTATCTGATTTTAACCTAAACTCAAAATCACCAAAACCTAATTCTCTACTCATAAAACTTTTAAGTTCTTTAAATAAAGTAGAAGAATCTTTTTTTATAACTTTAATTGATAATTCTTTTGCAGTTTCAGGAATAATTTTTTCAGTTGTTTGTAATAACACAGGAATTGCTGATTCAATCTTATTTATATACTTGATTAATTTAATCCCTGATAAGTGATTTTTAATATTTTTATAAGGATATCGAATGTCAGATATGATGCCAAGTATATTATATCTATATTTGTTAATGAACTTGATTGCATCTTCATAGTTCTTGATTAAAATTATTTTAGGCCTAGCTCTTAGATGTAAAATTTTTTGAGAACTATTTAAACTTTTGTCTATTAATTTTTTTGAGTTAGATATAATTCCCTTATATAAAACGGGTAGTATGCTAGAGTAATATCTAGGTGTGTCTTCAATGAATAATATGGCTCTTATGTCCGCGATTTTAACATCCTTAGTTATATTTTTTTTATCTTCTATGCATTTAATAATAGCAGGAAATACATTTGAGTTTCCTGACCATATAAAAATTTCATCAAATATATTTTGGTCATGAATTGATAGATTTTTTATTTCAGATTGATCAAATGCTAAAAGAACTATAGGTTTTTTAGGATATTTTTTTTTTATTTTTTTACTAAAATTGATTGGATCCATATCTGAGATTCTCATCATTACTATAATAACATCAAAGAATCTATTTTCAATCATTTCTATAGCATTTTTAGCTGAGTTAGCATTCCAAACTCTTGGAGCGTAGCTTAGATTCATGCCAATATATTCTGATAAGATTTGTTCAGTTAGTTTTCCATCTTCTTCTAGAATGAATGCATCATATGGACTGGAAACAAGAAGTATTTCATGAATCCGATATTGCATTAAATCTTGGTATCCCCATTTTTGAGATTTCAATGTATTATTAAACATTTTTGATAATTTCTACTATCTCTGAAAAATCTGAACAAATGAAATCAGCACTTTCATTTAATTCGACTCTATTAATATTTTCAATAAATTGAATAAACAACTTCGCGTTATTATGTTTTTTTACTTCATAATCAGTATAACCATCTCCAATAATAATATTATATCCCTTTAAATTTTGAGCAACTAAATTTTTCCCATTATTTTGAGCTAAAGGATTGTTCTTATCAACAGAAATAATCTTTTGATTATTATATATAAATGAGTTTGCAAAGATGTTTTTTTCAAGGAAATTTAATTCTTTAATGATTGGTGTTATTATTTCTTTGAAACCACCGGAAATAATAAAACAATTTTCTTTTCTTTCATTAAAAAAAGATAGATTTTTTTTAAAACTTGGAGAAATTTTTTCTTTTAAAAATCTTATAGTTTTGTCAACGTCATTTTTTGCTGCTCCTATTAGAGAAACTCTTTTTGATAATGCCTCAGAAAAAGATAATTTTCCTGACATAGCAAGATTTGTCATATTTTTTATTTTATTATATATATTATCTTTATTTGTGTCTTTTCCTAATGAAAATTCAGCCAACACTTCAATTGTTTCTAATTGAATAATAGTGCTATCAAAATCTAGGATTATATTTATTTCTTGGTTCATTGTACTATTAATTTACACAACAATTTTAGTTACATGTTGTAATAATATATGATGTAAAATCGTTTATAATTAATTTATAATTTATATTACTGAATATTGAGGAAAGCAATGGGTAAAATAATAGTTTATATTTTGATAGCAGGGACTAATTTAATAGCAAGCAATTTTTCATTATATAATCAATCAGAAAATAAATCAATTTTCACTTTTTCTATGGGAGATTATGCTATAGAAGAATCTGCTGATTTTGATAGAATAATTTCTAGTGCTAAAGGAAATACTCAGGATTATGGAAGCCCTGAATTGCCATCATTTAGCTTTAATTTTGGTATTGATAAAACTAAAGAATATATTGTTGAATATTCTGTGCTCGATTATGTTATTCATCAAAATATTGACATTTATCCATCTCAACCATATATGGAGAATTCTGTTTCATTGGTAAAAAATAAAGATTTGTACCAATCATCACAAAAATATCCTTCTGAAAATATAATATATGAACGTTTATCTATGAGGGGCTATGAATTACTTGGAGTTTCATTTGTCCCATTTAAGTATGATTTTAAAACAAGAGAGCTAACTGTTTTTACTTCTGTTAACATACATGTTGTTGAAGTTGGTCAAAATAACGATAGTAGAAATAATAATATTCAAAAATCTAAAACTTTTGAAAAAATGTATAAAAATATGATAATAAACGATGAAGCTTTATTAAATGATAATAGAAGCTTTCAAAAGCCTTCAATCTTATATATTTGTGGAGGAAATGTTGCAACATCTGATTATGATAATTTTTTCAAACCTTTAGTTGAATGGAGAAGACAGCAAGGTTTTATTGTCAATGTAGCTTCTTTAAATCAGACCGGTTCATCATCAACATCAATAAAAAATTATATTTCTAATGCTTATTATAATTGGGAAAATCCACCAGAATATGTTTGTTTAGTAGGAGATGCAACGGGAAGTATTGATGTAGATACATATGTTGTTGAAGGAGGAGGAGGAGGTTGGTGGGGATCAAGTGCTCAAGGTGAAGGAGATCATCCCTACACTTTATTAGAGGGTGATGATATATTATCTGATATTATAATTGGTAGAATCTCTGTGAGAAATACTAGTGAATTAAATACAATTGTAAATAAAATTTTAGTGTATGAAAAAGCTACATATATATCTCAAATTGGTGATGATTGGTATCAAACAGCTGCATTAGTTGGAGACCCTTATGATTCAGGAATATCTACAGTAATTACTAACGAATATATTAATAGTATAATAGATATTCATGGAGGAATTACAGATGTAAGAACAAAATATAGTGGCAGTGGCTTCGACTCTTTTATGAGGGATCAAATTAATGATGGAATATCTTACTTGAATTATAGAGGATTTTATGGGTTTAGTAATTTTACACAAAATGATGTTGATCAGTTAAATAATGGTCCCAAATTACCATTTTTAACAACTTTGACATGTGATACAGGTTCATTTTCTTCAGATAATTCATGTATAGTTGAATCATTGTTAAGAGCTGGGAGTGCTAATACTCCTAAGGGAGCAATTGCCACTATAGGAACAGCTCAGCCATATACTCATACAGCATTTAATAATATTGTTACAATGGGTATATATGATGGTATTTTTTTACATAGAGTCAAAACTGCTGGGGAAGCTCAATTATATGGTAAATTAGCCTTAAATGAAATATATCCTCAAAATCCGAATGATAATGTTTATTTATTTTCATCCTGGAATAGTCTATTAGGAGATCCAGCAACTCAATTATGGTCGGCATCACCTTTAGAATTAAATGTTAATCATTCTGATGTTTTTATTCAAGGATCTAATAATTTCCAAGTAAACGTTAATGATAATAGCGGGGAGCCTGTTGCTGATGTTATGGTTACTTTATATAAATTAAATGGAGATAATATTGACTTCCAAATTACCTCTATTACTAATAATAATGGTACAGCTGATTTTTTACTTGATAATAATACAGAGGGGAATGTTTTAGTTACATCTAGATGCCAAAATTGTGTCCCAGCACAGACAAATTTTAATATAACAGGAGATCTTCCGGAAATTGTATTAGACCAAAACTCTATATCTATAGATGATTCGTTTGGTCAAACAACTTTTGGTAATAATGATGGGGTGTTAAATCCTAGTGAAATAGTTGATATTTCTTTTAGTATAAACAATAATTCCTCTGAATCAATCAATGATTTAGAGATATCTTTAAGTTCATTATCTGAATATATAACAGTTTTAAGTAATAGTGTATCCATTGGAAACTTGTCTGGAAATGGTTCTGTTTATGTTGAAGGTTTATCAGTTAATTTATTATCTAATGTTCCGGATTTAGAAGATTTACAATTACGTGTTTCTTTAAATTCTAGTAATATGGAGTGGAGCTATGTTCTTCCGGTTAATGTTTCTTCAGGAGATGTTTTTCTTCAGTCATTCATTGTAGGTGATAATAACAATAATGGTATTCTTGATAGAGGAGAGACTGCAACGCTAGGAATCGATATAAGTAATTTAGGAACTATGAATCTTGAAAACATTACTGGACAAATAAATTTTTCATCATTAATGCTGGGTATAGATATAGATAATATTAGTTTTCCAAATTTACAAAGCGGTCAGTCAGCTCAAGTGGTTGAAAATATAGAAATATATGCAAATAGTAATATAACAAATGGTACTATGATATCTATCCCTATAGAAATTTTTTCAGAAAATGGATTCTCATCTCAAGAAATATTAAGTTTTCAGATAGGCCAGGTTTCAGTTACAGATCCATTGGGACCTGATACATACGGATATTATATATACGATCAAAATGATGATTATGAATTAGCCCCAGAGTATGATTGGATAGAGATAGACCCAGGATATGGTGGGGATGGTGAAGAATTAGATGGTATAAATGATAATGGAGATAATAGTGATGATGTGACTACAATAGATTTACCATTTGAATTCACTTTTTATGGTATTGAATATGATAGACTTAGTATTTGTTCAAATGGCTGGATTGCATTTGGAGAAACTGAGATGGAGTCCTTTAGAAACTATACTCTTCCTGGTCCAGGGGGTCCTCCTAGCATGGTTGCAGTTTTTTGGGATGATCTTTTAACAACAGGTGGAGGAGATGTTTATACATATTATGACCAACTAAATGATATATTCATTGTAGAATGGTCTGATGTTAGAACCTTTTATAACAACACACTTGAATCATTTCAAGTAATATTATATAATACTAATATTCAAACTGTAACAGGGGATGATGAAATCAAGTTACAATATAAAGAATTTAATAATAACAGTGTAGGGGATTATCCAGTAGGGAATTATGATGGAGCGGTAGTTCATGGACAATATTGTACTATTGGTATAGAAAATCATTTATCTAATGATGGTTTGCAATATACATTTAATAATAGCTATCCTCAATCAGCAATGCCTCTATATGATGGGACTGCTTTATTTATAACTACTGGCAATCCATATTTATATGCTATTCCTGAAATTGTTTATAATGAAGAAGAAATTTTTATTAATCTGCAAATTAATCAAGAAACAGATATCGCTGTAGAATTATCAAATAATGGAGAAGAAGGCTCTCTTTTAATATATGAGTCAAAAATTTCTTCATTTGGTTCTTCTGTTACTAAAGTAGATGATTTTGGATATTCTTGGACAAAGTCCTCAGTAGATGAAGATGTAAATTATGAATGGATTGATATTGAAAGTGATTATATAGAATTAGTAATGACTGATGAGGATGCGGGGTCTATTGCTAGTTTTAATTTTAATTTTCCTTTTTATGATAATAATTATAGTTTTTGCGCTGTAATGGCAAATGGTTGGCTATCTTTTGGTGCAGGGAATGAACCAAATAGTAATCAATCTGTTTTTGATAATAATGCCCCTAGACCTGCAATTTTTGCATTTTGGAATGACCTTAATCCTGAGAATTTAGCGGGAGATGGCCAAGGGACAATAAAATATAATTCAAATAATGAGAGAACAGTTATTTGGTATGACAATGTTGAACTTGGACATTCTTTTGGAAATAATGGATTGTATGATTTTCAAATTGTATTATTTCCTGATGGTAAAATTTCAATTAATTATAGACAGATGGTTGGAAATACTGAGTCAGCTACAATCGGAATTATAGATGCAAATGGAGATTACGGTTTAGAAGCTAATTTTAATGAAAGTAATTTCTTTGTAGAAAACGAAATGTCTGTTCTGTTTGATACAGCTCCAAATTGGGTTGATATCTTATTAAATAATTCAGGACAAATTCCTGAAGGACAATCTTTGTCAATTGATTTAAATATAAATACTGAAGATTTAGAAAATGATATATATAAATCATTTCTTTTAATTAATTCTAATGCGACTTTTGAACCATTGGTTGTTCCTGTTAACTTAACTGTTTCTGAAGATGGATTATTGCTTGGGGACTTAAATCAAGATGAAGTATTAGATGTATTGGATATTGTTAAATTAATTCAAATTATTTTAGGTCAATATATACCATCTAACTTTGAATCATTACTTGCAGATTTAAATCAAGATGATATTATTAATATTCAGGATATTGTGTTGTTAATAAATATTATTTTATCTGAATAGAATTTTTAATCTAATTCTTTGAGGTCAGATAATAATTTGACTAACATATCTTTTGCATCACCAAAAACCATAATAGAATTATCATAGCCAAAAAGTTCATTTTGAACACCTGCAAACCCTGTATTCATTGTACGCTTATTAATAATTACAGTCCTAGATTTATCTACATCAAGTATTGGCATTCCATATATTGGACTTCCTTGGTCAGTTCTTGCTGCTGGATTCACAACATCATTAGCACCGAGAACTAATGCAACATCACAATCCTTAAATTCAGGGTTTATTTCATCGAGATCTTTTAGTAATTCATAAGGAATATTAGCTTCAGCAAGTAGAACATTCATATGTCCTGGCATTCTTCCTGCAACAGGGTGAATCGCATAATATACTTTTTTACCAGAAGACTCTAAATAATCAGCAAGTTCTCTTACTGCATGTTGTGCTTGAGCTACTGCAAGACCGTAACCAGGGACAATAATAATTTTTTCTGCTGCATCAAATATCATAGCAGCTTCTTCCGTAGAGTAACTTTTAATATTTACTTGTTTGGCTTCTCCGGAGCTACTTTCAACTTCTCCACCAACAGCTCCAAAGATTACATTTACAAGAGATCTATTCATGCCTTTGCACATGATTTGTGTTAAAATCATTCCAGATGCTCCAACAAGTGATCCGCATATAATCAATGCATTCCCTGCTGATGTATTTCCTGATGATACTAGAACAAATCCAGTCATTGCCGCTGCAATTCCAGAGTATGAGTTTAATAATGATATAACAACAGGCATATCTGCTCCACCAATTGGCATAACTAAGAGTATTCCAAGTAATGCTGATAGACTAATTATAATATAAAATGCATTTATTCCATAAGAGGGAGTTAGGTATGCAAAAGCTATTAATGTAATTGCAATAAGCGCGTTTAATGGTTGTTGCCCTTTAAAAGTTGCTGGTTTGGTTGTTACAAGACCTTGTAATTTTCCAAATGCAATAAAACTTCCTGTGAATGTTAGTGTACCAATAAGAACACTTAAAACTATTGATATTAGTAAAAATAAATCACTTTCTGGTCCATTTTTTAAAAATTCTGAAGATGCAACAAGTGCTGATGCTCCACCACCAAATCCGTTAAATATAGCTACAAGCTGTGGCATTTGAGTCATTTCCACTCTAACTGCAAAAAATGCACCTATGATAGATCCTATAACAATAGCAATCCCTAACATAGTTAGGCTAATATCAGTTCTACCAAGATAAACTGTAATAATTACTGCTATTAACATTCCTATTGATGCTATAATATTTCCATTTCTAGCAGTTCTAGGGTGACTTAACATTTTAAGGCCATATATGAAGCATATTGCCCCAATTAAATATGATATATCTATAATGCTATTCATTATTTTTTCTTAAACATTTTTAACATTCTATCTGTAACCATAAATCCTCCAACGATATTGATCATTGCAAAAATAACAGCAATAAATCCAAGCCACATCCCAATCTTTCCATCAATTGTTGTAGCTAAAATTGCTCCTATTATTGCAATTCCTGAAATTGCATTTGATCCTGACATCAAAGGGGTATGAAGTGTTGGTGGTACTTTTGTTATAACTTCAAAACCAACAAATATAGCAAGTATGAATATTGTTATTGTTGTGATATCCATTTATATTTCCTTATCAATAAATTTTTGTAAAATTGAATTGCTAATATTCCCGTTATTAATTAGCATAGAACCTTGAGTAATTTCATCTTCATTATTTAAACTGCCTTCTTCATTGAAGATATGCGCAATTAGATTATAAATATTTCTCGAATATAGTTGGCTTGAATGTTGTGGCATTGTACTTGGTAGATTTGTTCTGCCATCAATAGTAACATTATTGTGAACAATAATTTCATCAGATTTTGTTAGTTCGCAATTACCTCCGTTTAATGCAGCTAAATCAATTATAGCTGAACCCGGGTTCATGCTCTCAACCATTTTTTTATCTATTAAAATAGGTGCAGGTCTTTCAGGGATAAGTGCTGTAGTTATAACTAAGTCCATGTTTTTTATAGTATCTTTAATAAGTTCACCCTGCTTTATTTTATAGTCTTCAGATACTTCTTTAGCATAACCCCCTTCACCTGTTCCTTCATCTTCATCTGATTTTACTTCAATAAATTTTGCTCCGAGACTTTCAACTTGTTCTTTAACAACTGGCCTAACATCAAATGCAAAAACTTGTGCTCCAAGCCTTTTAGATGTAGCTATTGCAGAAAGTCCTGCGACTCCAGCTCCAAGAATCAAAACTTTAGCTGGTTGAATGGTTCCTGCAGAAGTCATTAGAAGAGGCATATATTTTGTTATATGATCTGCTCCAACAATTGAAGCCTTATATCCAGCTATATTGCTTTGTGAACTAAGTGCATCCATGCTTTGTGCAAGGGTAGTTCTAGGAATATGGCTCATTGAAATTAAATTTAATTTTTTATCTAAATATTGTTGAATAAACTCAATTTCATCTTTGATTTGAAAAAAAGAAATAATGGTTTTTTCTGATTTGATCAATTCTAATTCTTCATTATTTAATGGATTGACTTTTAAAATAATATCTGAAGAATAAATTTTATCTTTAGAATCTGAAATAGTGGCTCCTGAATCTATGTATGACTGATCTGTAAAAGAAGATTTTATCCCTGCATTTGATTCAATGCAAACTTGATGTCCTAGTTTGATAAGTTTTTTTACTGTATCTGGAGCTATAGATACTCTTGATTCATATTTTTTTAATTCTAATGGAATTCCGAAAATCATTATTAACCTTTAAAAACTATATAAGAACATCGTTAAATTTAATATATATAAATATTAAAATTTATAAAATTAATAATACATTGAAAACTTTAGCATACGACCGCATTAATACAGGTTCTAGACAGAATCGTGCTTTTATTATGATTCATGGTTGGAAAGGAAATAAGGATAGTTTTAAGTTTGTTTCTAGATTGATTGATTTAGATAATACGACATGGTTTTTTCCTGAAGCGCCTTATGATTATGATGGAAATAATAAGACAAAAACTTGGGCAATTGAAAAAAGTCCAGGTGTTTGGGAAGTAGATGAGCCTAGAAGCATGTTAAAAACATTTTTATTAGATGTAGTTTTAAGTGAATTTAATTCAAAGGATGTATTTGTAATGGGCTTTTCACAGGGGGCAGCAGTATGTTATGAGCTTATATTATCTTTTGAGTATCAATTAGGAGGTATATTCCCAATTGCTGGATTTATTAGAGATTTTATGGGTAAAGAAGAAGTGAGTTTAGATGTTTCTCCTAAGCAGGTGGATACATTAATATTTATAGGACATGGGAAAGATGATGATGTTGTCCCTATTGAATCTTCAATGAAATCATATGATTTATTGAAAAATAAATGTAAAAATATTAAAATAGATGTGTATAATGGTAGGCATAAAATTAATTTATCCTACTTAAATAAAGTTAAAGAATTGATATTAAACAAAGGTTGATAATGAGCGCTCTTATTGAAAATGATATTTTATCAGTTTTAAATCCTATAACAAAAGAAGTTGTTGGTTCGTTTAATATCTCATCATATGAAGATATTAATAAGATTATTTTAAATGCTAAGAGTGATGAAAGGTGGAGAAACCTTTCTTTGTCTGGTAGATGCAGGTCTATTGACAAGCTTAGAAAAGGAATTGTTAAAAATAAAAAAATAATTCATGAGACATTAAAGAGCGAAACAGGTAAACCGGATTTTGATATTTCAATTGAGATATTTACAACATTAGAGCATTTAAAAGAGATTTCAAAAATTGCTAAAAAAGCTTTAAAAAAATCTTCTCGTAGTTCTGGTATTATGAAAATAAAAAAAGCTTATGTGAAATACGAACCTATGGGTGTAGCTGGAGTTATATCCCCTTGGAATTATCCTCTTGCAACTCCAATAACATCTGCAGTTGAGGCATTACTTGCAGGAAATAGCGTTGTTTTAAAGCCTTCAGAACATACTCCTCTCACATCAATTCTTGTAAAAAAAATATGGGATGAAAGCGTTGAATTTGATTATTCTTTTCAAATTATTTTAGGTGGGGCAGATGCAGGGAGATTTTTAGTAGAATCAAACGATGTTGATATTATTTGCTTTACTGGAAGCACGGCTGTTGGAAAAAAAATAGCTGCAGAATGTGCTAAAACATTAAAGCCTCATATTCTTGAATTAGGGGGAAAAGACCCTATGGTTGTTCTTGAGGACTCAAATATCAATAGAGCTGTAGAATCTGCTTTATTTGGGGGGCTTAGTAATGCAGGACAAACCTGTATATCAACTGAGGAAGTTTTTGTTGAAGATGCTATTTATGAGAGTTTTAAAACAAAGATTATCTCCAGAATTAAGGATATTAAATCCGGGGACAATTTAGATTTAGGCTCTATGATAATGCCAGAAAATACTATTAAAGTAAATGCTCATATAGAGCAAACTAGAAAAACATGCGAAGTTTATGAAGGCTCTAAGGATAATGGTGATATGTTTATTTCTCCAACTTTAGTGTTTGAGCCCTCTGAAGATTTTGATATTGTTAATGAAGAAACGTTTGGTCCAGTCTTATCAATTCGTAGGTTCACTAGTGAAACGCAGCTTGTAGAACAACTACATAAAACTGGCTATGGATTAAGTGCTAGTATTTTTGGTAAAAATAAATTTCGAATAAATAATATTATAAAAAATATTAAAACAGGTACTGTATCTGTGAATGATGTTTTAACTCATTATGGTATTGCAAGTATCCCTTTTGGCGGGGAAGGACTAAGTGGTGTTGGTAGAATGCATGGTAAGGAAGGCCTGAGGTCTCTTTGCCGAATAAAAAGTGTTGTAGAAAATAGATTTAATTTTATTAATGAAATATGGTGGTTTGGTAGATCAGAAAAAATAGAATCATTAATAAATAAGCTTACGAATCTACTTTATAGATAAGATTCATTTAAATCGTTGTATTTCAATAACTTAATTATAAAAATAAAAAAAAGACTTAAAGTATTACATTAAATACTTGTATTGAATATTTAGATAGTTGTAATATACGGTGAATGTGGGTTCATCAAGGCCAATTTGCGTGTGGGAGTGCAAAAAGTAGGAATAGCTACGTATAATCATGAACCCCTTGAAATTATTTGGAACTTTTTAAATTTGTAGTCGTATACAACCTGATTTGTCACTTAAGGCTATTTTAATTAATGGTCTATAAGGTTGAGACGAAACAATAAAGGAAACAACAAACAAGGAGAAAAACATACATGAAGAATGTAACTAAAATCCTAACTGCTGTAGTTTTATGTGCAGCATTATTTGC
>Ga0066850_10000373_pt1 | contig 24848 bp, 23 predicted proteins | sample ETNtaG_4_FD_67282 | JGI IMG/M metagenome (GOLD analysis project Ga0066850, IMG submission 67282) | Marine microbial and viral communities from oxygen minimum zone, Eastern Pacific Ocean - ETNP201406SV67 | ecosystem: Environmental > Aquatic > Marine > Oceanic | place: Pacific Ocean: Eastern... | reverse complement strand
AACCATCTATCAGGGCAAGATCGAAGAAATTATTTGGGGGACGACGTATTTCCGCCGTCGCTACATGTCCTTCGAGCGAGACATGGAGATCACCATAAACACCGAATTCAGTCATGCCCTGATGCTAGGTCTGATCGGCGTTGGTTGCGACTGAAGCTTCAGCTCTCTAATTCAGAGCTGAAGATCCGCCTGTTATCAACGGGTATAGACCATCGGCACCCTGAGAGGTCGCGATTCGACCCAGCCACGCACTCCACTCGGAATCCCCTCCGTATTCTTTGCGCCAGGACCAAAGACGACGACTTAAATGATGAAGTGGGTACTCCTGGGTCATGCCCATAGCGCCGTGAGCCTGATGGCAGGCTTTCGTGGCCCGAGCCGCTGCTTGGTTCGCGATCAATTTAGCTGATGCTATTTCAAATGATGCAGGCCCTCGATTGGCCTCTCTGCCGGCAGATTCCGCTGCCATTCGGGCAAGCGCAGCATCCTGGGCTCCCCACACTAAATGTTGCTGCACGGCTTGGAATTTGGCTACTGGTCGGCCGAATTGCACTCGATCGTTGGTGTAGGAAACCGTGAGTTGACTCATCTTCTCAATAGCTCCGGCCATTAAGGCTGCCCTCGATAACGCGCCACGGAATCGAAATGCTTCAAGGTTGAGATCTGGTGCCGCTGGGGCAGCAACGGCTTCAGCTTCGTTGAAATCGACGGTATCTCGAGGTTCTCCGGCCATGTTGGTCATGGGGGTAATTTTGCAATCATTGGGGTCAACTGACGCAACGAAGGTCTGGTTATCGAGCTCCACAGGGACGACGATGACTTGGGCAATCCGAGCCCAAGGGATGCGCAGGCCTCGACCACTAACAGTTAGACGGTCGCCCGTTCTTGCAACTAGTAGATCCTCACTGCCGCTTGGAAGGACAGTAACAATTCCCTCCGGTAGCTGCTGCCCTGAATTGGCAAGAAGCCAGCCCCCCAGAACACCAGTTTCTGCTGCAGGGATTGGAGCCGCGTGGTACCCGACGAGACGAAGAACCTCCAACGCATCTAGCAGCGCGCCTCCCGAACCCCCGAACTCTTCGCTGACCGATATCCAAGGAAAACCAGTTTCGGCAAACGCGTTCCAAATCTCGCTCGCCTCGCCAGTTGCTTCCGCGTTTTGGATTGATTCATGGTCACAAATTTGAGAAAAAAGCCGATCAGCGGTTTCAGTGATTAGCGGGTCAACTCCAGGTACCTCGGTCATGCTGGTAATCCCTTCAACCCTTTTGAGGCGACCGAACGAAGAATCTCTATGGTTCCACCCCTGATTGTGTTGCCAGGGAAAGTTACGACACATTGTGCTAAGAGTCGCTCAAACAAGGACTCGGAATCCGGTGAGTATTCGAGGTCAATCAAATGGACGAGTTTTTCTACGACCTCCTGTTCGAATCGAGTACCCATCTCTTTAACCAAAGAAGATTCCACTGATGGAGCTTCTCCTGTATCGATGAGGCGCGCCACCGAAAGAGAGAGGTTTCGGATGCCCCACCAACGAGCGGTGAGTTCGCCGAAAAGGTCAGCAGTAGTGATCTCTAGCTGAGTACCGCGAGCTTCGCGTAGCAATTGTTCGACAGTTGAGAAAGGGGATAGCCATCTGTCGGGACCACCGCGTTCGTAGGCCATTTCCGTCGTATTTTGATGCCAGCCCATACCGAGGTCCCCAACCACGTTCGTTTCAGGAACAAATACCTCGTTGAAGGTGACTTCATTGAAATGATGGGAACCGTCAAGAAAAGGGATTGGGCTAATTTCTAGGCCCGGCGATTTCAAGTCGATGAGAAACTGCGACAACCCAGCATGCTTATTTCCGTCTTCCATCGGTGATGTGCGTAAAAGGCACACAAACCAATCATTTTCGTGGGCGCCAGATGTCCATATTTTCGTACCGTTTATGATCCACCCGCCAGTCGTTGCTTCTGCCTTGGTGCTTACTGAAGCAAGATCTGACCCGCTATCGGGTTCGCTCATGCCGATCGAGAATCCAAGTTCACCTCGACAGATAGCGGGAAGAAACCTCTCTCTTTGTTCTTGGGTGCCGAACTTCAAAATCACGTTCCCCGTTTGGCGATCTGCTACCCAGTGATGCCCGACAGGGGCACCCCATCGAAGCATTTCCTCCACCACGATAAATCGATCTACGGCAGTGCGATCAGAGCCGCCCCATTCCTTAGGTAAGGCCATGCCAACCCAGCCTCTATCAGCCATCTTGAGAGAGAAATCTTTGTCTTTTCTAGCGGCCATTCCGAGGCACGGGTCATGAGAACCTGGAGGTAGTTCCTCATGGAGGAAATCTCGGACTTCTTGTTGAAGTGCCAATTCGTTTTGAGTTAATTCGGTTGGGGTGAATCGCATGTCGATCAATCTCCGGAAGGCCGGTTACACACTCAATCTAACTCTGCGTTACTCACTTAACCTGTTAAATGGAGACAACAAGAAATTGTTAGAGCGCTGACAGAGCGAGCTATTCGACACTCGGATGCATTGGTGAGGCAAGATCAGACCGTGGACAACGCACAAAGCCCATTCGACGGACATTCGGACATAGTCAAACCTGAGTGGATTGACTTCAACGGGCATTTTAATGCTGGCTTTTATGTGGTTTGTTTTGATGACGCAATTGAGTCCTGGATGGACTTCATCGGACTAGGGCGCTCTCATCGTGAGATACACGCCGTAACTACTTTTTCTGCACAGAACCACGTGACGTATATACGTGAAGTTCAAGAAGGCACAAACCTGCGCGTGGCTACCCAGCTGTTGGGGTTCGACTGGAAGCGAATCCATGCAATTCAAGTTATGTGGAATGCGGATGAAGATTTTATCGCAGCAACATGTGAGGTGATGTCGCTTCACGTGTCGGAGGAAACCCGCCGAGTCTCAGAAATGGATGAAAGCGCATATCTGCGATTGACGGAAATATGGGAGAGTCATAGGGAATTACCAGTTCCTGACCAAGTTGGCCAGACGATGTCAGTTCCCGGATGGCCTCCACCGTGGACGTAATATAGGCAGAATGAAGCAATGAGCGAACGATTAAAAGGTAAACGCGCAGTGATCACTGGCGGCGGAAGAGGCATAGGTAAAGCTATAGCCCTTGCCTATGCCAGAGAAGGTGCTCAATGTGTCATCACGAGCAGACATGTTGAGGACCTCGAAGCAACAGCCAAAGAGGCTCCGCCAGGAGCGCTCCGCCCGATAGTTTGCGACGTGTCCGATGGTGACTCGGTTAACGCGATGGCTGATTTTGTTCACGGGGAACTCGGAGGTGCGGATGTTGTTGTCAACAATGCAGGCATTCATGCTGCCGGTCGGTTCTTAGATATAGACCCCGAGACATACTCTCGCCTCTATGAAGTAAACGTCGTTGGGATAGTTCGGGTTAGTCAGGCATTCCTGGGCGGGATGATTGAAAGAAAAAATGGGAGCATCGTCAATATTGCTTCCACAGCAGGACTTTTTGAATCGCCCGGCCAAGCTCCTTATAACGCTTCTAAACACGGGGCGGTCGGGTTGACCAGGTGTATGGCCCTTGAGTTGGCCGCTAATGGTGTTACCTGCAACGCTATTTGCCCTGGTTTCGTAGACACACCCATGCTTGATGGGTTCGCCGATTTGGTCGGCGCTGAATCTGAAGAACTCAGAAAACGACTGGCTAAACGGACGCCTATGGGTCGCATCCTTTCACCTGATGAAATTGCCAATCTCGCGATTTACTTGGGCAGCGACGAATCATCTGGAATGACAGGTCAAACGATGGCTATAAGCAACGGGATGCGAATGTCGTGACCCTGACAGCGAGGGTCCTGATTCGGGCAGTCACCCGGGTTGGTGCCACTTGCGGAGAAGACGAGGTCTTCCGTCAGGCAACAAAATTCTGGACTGGTGCGTTTCGCCTAGGAATCGATACACATTCAGTTTGTTTTAATTTTGATTCGGGTGATTTGATCTCCGTGGTTGAAACCCAAGAGGAAGTAGAAGAAGTTGATAACCAGTTCGGGTTCGATGCGTCCTCCGCCGTCTGAAAAAAGCTTTCATAGCAACAAAGAACGTCAATGATTCTGAGGTGCTTGGCTTTAGTGAGGGACTGACTAGAACCGGAGATCGGAATGCCTACTGGCGTTATTACCCGGCGGTTCGAAGGCTTTTTGAGCTGATGAGCCAACAGATACATAGCTGAACTTAGATAGGTAACGGAAACAAATTTCAGTCAGGCATGCGTTTAGGGTTCTAGGCTTAATACATGCCTCAGTATCGTTCTACAACCTCAACTGCTGGCCGAAATATGGCCGGGGCGCGAGCCTTATGGCGAGCTACTGGGATGACAGATGAAGATTTTCAGAAGCCGATTATCGCTATAGCTAATTCGTTCACACAATTTGTCCCAGGGCACGTCCACTTGAAAGACCTGGGGCAGATGGTTGCCCGAGAGATCGAAGCGGCAGGGGGGGTTGCAAAAGAGTTCAACACCATCGCTGTCGATGACGGGATAGCTATGGGCCACGACGGGATGCTGTACAGCCTCCCCAGCCGAGACCTGATAGCTGACTCAGTCGAGTACATGGTTGAGGCCCATTGTGCAGATGCACTCGTCTGCATCAGTAACTGCGACAAGATAACACCGGGGATGCTGAACGCAGCGATGAGGCTAAACATCCCAACCGTCTTTGTTTCGGGTGGACCCATGGAAGCCGGTAAAACAAAACTTGCAGAGAACAAAGTTGATCTCATTAACGTAATGATTGTTGCTGCAGATGATTCCGTTAGCGATGAAGACGTTGCGGAAATGGAACGGTCCGGATGTCCTACCTGCGGTTCCTGTTCTGGGATGTTTACTGCCAACTCAATGAACTGTTTAACCGAAGCGTTGGGTCTCTCTCTTCCAGGAAATGGGACTGTGGTAGCGACGCACGCGGACCGCAAAGAACTATTTCTAGAAGCAGGCCGACTCGTCGTAGAGCTTTGTCGTCGCTACTACAACGACGATGATGAATCGGTTTTGCCTAGAAATGTTGCAAGCTTCGCTGCTTTCGAAAATGCGATGTCTCTCGACATTGCTATGGGCGGCTCAACAAACACCATCCTGCATTTGTTGGCCGCAGCACAAGAAGGCCAAGTTGACTTCACTATGGCTGACATCGACCGTCTCTCCAAAAAGGTCCCCAATATTTGTAAGGTCGCCCCTGCCACCGAGCTGTACCACGTCGAAGATGTGCATCGAGCTGGGGGAGTGATGGGGATATTGGCTGAGCTAAATCGTGCCGGATTGTTAAACAACCAAATCCCGACCATTCACGAGGCCAGCCTGTTCGAGGCGCTGAGCAAGTACGACGTTGCTACCAATGACGACGAAGTGCTACATAACTTCTACCGAGCGGGGCCTGCGGGAATCCCTACTCAGGTCGCGTTCAGTCAAGAGGAGCGTTACAACAAATTGGACCTCGATAGGCAGAACGGATGCATTCGCTCAGTCGAACATGCCTATAGCGCTGATGGCGGACTAGCTGTGCTCTACGGCAACCTTGCAGAAGATGGCTGTGTCGTGAAAACAGCTGGGGTCGACCAGGTAAACCTCGTCTTCACGGGTACTGCGCATGTAGTTGAGAGCCAGGATGAAGCTGTTGACCATATTCTGAATGACAAAGTCGTTGAGGGATCGGTCGTCGTAGTTCGATATGAAGGGCCTCGAGGAGGACCCGGTATGCAAGAAATGCTTTATCCAACCTCTTACTTAAAGGCGAAAGGGCTTGGTAAAGCTTGTGCGTTGTTGACTGATGGAAGATTCTCAGGAGGCACTTCGGGGCTTTCTATCGGGCATGTCTCACCGGAGGCCGCGGCGGGAGGAATGATCGGTTTAGTGAAAGATGGTGACACCATTCACATCGATATTCCAAACCGGTCGATTCATCTAGAGGTCGACGAGACGCGACTAGCCGAACGTCGAAAACTGCAAGATGAACTGGGATGGAAACCCGAGATGCAACGACCGCGAAAGGTTTCTGAAGCTTTGAAAGCGTACGGCTTGATGGCCACTAGTGCAGATAAGGGAGCTGTGCGCGACCTCAGTGCATTTCAGTAGCTTTAACCGTCCGCTATGAATGGCGGCACCTTTGAGAGTTTGTCAATACCTGCTTTTCGTCGATTGTGGGCTGGCGGTTATCTCTTTTCGCTCGCCATTTTTGCTCAGATGGTTGCCCGAGGAGCTCTTGCGAAGGATCTCGAAGGTAGCAACGCTGCACTCGGCGCGGTAACTCTCGCATTTGGTCTTACTGGCCTAATCACAACACCGCTCGGTGGGGTTGCCGCAGATCGCTTTCCCAAGCGCCGGATCTTGATGATTTCGACTGGGTTATTACTTAGCTCCTCACTTTGGATTTCTGTAGCGGTCCAATTCGACTTTGTCACCTTTTGGATGCTTTTAGCTGCGTCAGCTATTCAATCTGCTGGCTTTAGCGGACTACTTCCCGCCAGGATGGCATTTACAGCAGAGCTAGTAGGGCCAGATCGTCTAGCTAATGGTGTCGTCCTTTCCCAAATCTCGATGAATTTGAACAGAGTTGTCGGGCCTGTGGTGGCTGGAATATTTTTGGGCCTCCCAAACCTTGGCATCGGGGCTGTCTATTGGGTAAGTAGTTGTGTTACAGCAGCGAGTGCCCTGTTCTTCTTGGGTCTACCAGTGGGTCGACCTCAAATAAACGGTTCTAAACCATCGGCCTTCAATGACCTTGTCGATGGAATCAAATATGGCTGCGCAAGATGGCCACTGCCTTTGCTGTTGCTGACGTCAGCCTTAGCGCTCTTTTTCGGGTTTCCGTACGTTGCATTTTTGCCAAGTGTTTCCGAGGATCTGTTTTCCGCGGGCAACACCGGTTATGCGTGGCTGTCGGCAGTGGGAGCCACGGGAGGTCTTGTAGCGGCGCTCTTAATTGCGGGTAGGGCTAAAGGAACTGTTGCCTGGAAGATTCAGAACTATGCAGTCGTTGGATTTGGGGTGGGTATCGCGGCGACAGGGTTATCTCCAACGTTTGGTGTTGCAATGATCGTAATGTTCGGTTTGGGGGCAGCAACTGCTGCATTCCAATCAATGAATGCGACATTGACCTTGGCCAGTAGCGAAGCTGCTTACCACGGCCGCATGCAATCACTTCTACAACTCGGGTTCAACTTATTTGGAGTAGCAGCTTTACCGCTTGGGCTTTGTGCCGACAACTTTGGACTCAGGAAGACACTGGTAGCTATGGGTTTGACTGTTGTTGTCGTTGGCATGGCGTCGACTTTGGTTTACAGGGCAAAAGTTGATGTCAATCACATGCAGATAGAACAACGAGGGTAGGTTCCAAACATGGAGATCTACGGAGTCGTCAACGCATCTTCAGATTCTTTAGCAACATTTTCCGTGGTATCCAATGAAGAACAAGCCAGGCAGTACGGTGCTGAATTGATTTCCCAAGGAGCTGACCATTTAGATATTGGAGCTCAGGCATCTCATGGAGATGCGAGTTTTGTGAGTGCTGATGAAGAGTGGTCGATAGTCGAAGGTCCATTGATGGGCCTTCTGTCGCTTGGGGTAGATGTTGCCATCGATACGTGGCAAGTTGCCACTGCCCGTAGGGCCCTTGATGCCGGAGCGACTGTCCTCAACGCAGCTGATGCGCTTCAGGCTGATGCGATGATCGAGCTAGCGGCCAATCGCGAGGTGCAGGTGGTGTTGCCGTTCATGCTTGGGCCCGACCCACGACACCTCAAACATGTCGAAGGTGATCCCGTGCAAGTGATGCTTGATTGGTTCGACTTGCAACTCGAACGAGCTACTCAATGGGGGATACGTGAGCGTTTAGTGCTAGATCCTGGAACGGGCTTCGCTCCAGCGCACTGGGACTGGGAAGATCGGTTCCAATACCAGAAGGCTATTTATTCGGGTCTCGGCAGACTCCGTCGCTTTGAACTCCCTATCTATGTACCCATAGCTTGGAAACAGACGCCAGACAGGTTGGAACTCGTTGACCTGGTGTTAGCTCAAGAGGTCGAATATGTGCGCGCACATATTCCCAAGCAAATACGTGAACGTCATCTAGCCATTCGCCAGGGTAGCCCTCTTCCAACTTCGGAAGTGTGGCCCGGGTACGACTGAGATTTACCCTGGTACTGCTTCTAGGCGTGCTCGTACGTGCTTATGGTGAGGAGTCAAAGCCAGCCAATCCCGGTCTTCGATGTCTGTTAATTCGTTAACTGCTACTCCGTGAATCCGGTGTTCCCCAGTCTCATCGGGGTACTCCATGCCAAAACCATGAGGGAGGCTTACCTGTCCTTCCATCATGCTGTCGGTAATATCTGCAGGAGCTTCAGCTTCACCTCGTTTGGTAACTATTTTTACGCGTTGACCATCAACCACACCCAGCTTGTCAGCATCAGCAGGATGAATGCGTAGAGCCCCATCCTTATCCTTCTTACGCCATGAAGGGTCGCGAATGACATCATTAACCGTGGATCCACGATGTTCGCCTGCAGTTAATACAAATGGGTAAGCATCAGAGGGCGACGCTGGTTCCTCGGTTGCTAAGCTTTGAAGTTCTTCTTCCAATTCCTCTATGTAGATGTGGATTTTGCCATCAGAAGTCTTTATCCGATCGAAACTGGTCGCATAGTCGCTGGTGCTGAAAATAATCCCGGATTTGGCTTCCAAAAGAGCATCAAAGAGGTTGTTGGCTAGTTCTAACCCGTCGCCCTTAATACCGGCTGCTCTAATTGAATCAGGAAAGCGCATGGATGCTTGCATAGCTGAACCGAACATCACTGCAGCCGGACCCATCTCCCCGAGGCTTCGCCCAAGGGAGCGATACAGGGCTGTTGGAAGTTTCGCGCCGAGGTCCGGATTTTCGGCAGAAAGGCGGGTAAAGGTCTCGACGAAGGAATCACGGCCCTTTTCTGCAGCTTCAGTGAGTTCTTCAACGCCTAGCGGTTCCCCGCCCATGGCTTCAACCAGCCGAGCATGAATCTCTGCTTCTGGAAGCGTGTCCCCTAAGGGTTCGAAAATTGGTTGTCTGATATGGAAATAATTTGATGGCATTTCGCCTGCGAAGAACGTGGCTTCTGGCTTCTCATATTGCGAGCAGGCGGGCAGCACGTAATCCGCTTGTCGTGCTGTTTCCGTCATCGCTACATCGATTACTACCAAACATTCCAACTTTGCGAAGGCTTCCCTGAAGCGTTTTGAGTCGGGTAGCGAGTGAATTGGATTGGATGACTCGACGATCATGCCTCTGAATCGATCAGGGTGATCAGTGTCGATTGCATCAGGTATAGCGGCGCACGCAAAGAGGCCACAAAGAAGGGGAGTGCCGGTCACCGGCTCTGTTGCTCCTTCGGGACTGTGCCCGCATATAGGGGCCAAGCGAACTGGAATATTCATGCCACCCTCGATGCCAAAATTGCCCGTCACGAGGTAAAGCAATCTTTGCAGCCAACTGTTCAGCGTTGAATGAGGAGCCATTTCAATACCAAGGTCTTCTTCGGTAGCCATTGACTGTGCGTTCGCCATGGTGCGGCTAGCGGAGCGAAGATCTGCCTCGGCTATGCCGCATTTTCGGGCATAGTCGGAGATGTCGATCATTTCGAGAAGAGTTTTGAGTTGGTCCCAACCCGTGCATTGTTGGCTGAGAAATTTTTCATCAGTGAGATTTTCATCGACCATGATGGCGAGGATCGCAGCTAGGGCCCAGGCGTCTGTGCCTGGTCGTACTCGTAGGTGATGATCGGAAATGTTCGCTGTTTCAGAAATTCTTGGATCGAAGACGACGAGCTTTCGGTTCTCGTCGTTCTTAATGGCATTTAGGACGTTTCTTGCTTCAGGGAAGCCGTGACTATGCCAAGGATTTTTACCTATGAAGACGGCACAGTCTGTGTGGTGAAAGTCCGGAGATGCGCCGATGTCTTGTCGACCAAAGAACTTCCCCTGAACCCAATACATCCCCGTCTTTTCTTGGGCTAAGGCATTGCTTCTGTACTGCACGCCGAGAGTCTGCAAAACACTCCGGGCGTAGGCGCCTGGGAAATGGTTCCCCTGACCTCCACCTCCGTAGTACATGATCTTGTCACCACCATGGGTGTCGCGAATACCTACAAGTCGATCGGCCACTTCTCTAATTGCCTGGTCCCAGCCAATTTCTGTATAGGTTCCATCACCCAGTCGCTTCATTGGCGCTGTAAGCCGATCACGACCATTCTGATAGTGATTTACTCTGAGTCCCTTCTCACACGTGTAACCCTTGCTAGCTGGATGTTCTTTGTCACCTCTGACTCTGGTGATCTCTCTACCGTCAATACGAACTTCAATCCCACAGTTCGCAGAACACAGAACGCAGGCGGTTTTGTGCCACTGCATAGTTGGGTCTGTCTCCTCGGTTGTCGCTACTTGGGAATCAGAATCGGTCACTGCGGAACTCCTTCGCCTCCGCACATATTAGATGCCGTGAGGCTCTCGGATCCATCGAAGGTGACATGAGCCGTGGGGAAGTCTCCTCCGCAACGAGAGTGCGTCTTGAAATGCCGCTACCTTGGGTGTGATCAGGTACGAGGTTAAGGGGAGTTGCGATGCGAGTGCGAGTTGACACTGACAAATGCCAAGGACACAACCGATGCTTTTCTCTCGCCGTTGAGCTGTTTGACGTTGATGATTACGGGTATGCGACCGAGCTAGGGGACGGTCAGGTCCCAGATGGCCTCGAAGAAAAAGCTCGGCTAGCTGTAGCTAATTGCCCTGAGTTCGCTATTTCGATTGAGGAATAAGAGGAGAGTCAGGGTTGTGAACGGAGCTTACGGACAGCGAGTCCAGCTCCCCACTGGTTGCTTTCCAAGGCAAGCATCATGTCGACGAGGTTGTTGTCGCGAATTCTCTCCAGTTCGCGAATCGAGTAGTGGCCTGATTGGGAGTCAGACTGATCGCTAATACGCAGGATTAACTCGTCGGTCAGTTCGGGGGTGTCTGTCAATTTTGACCAAGGCCACTCAAGAGAGGGGCCAAATTGCCTAATGAAGTGTTCCATGCCCCCTTCACCCCCGGCTATCCGATAGTTCTCAAAGAGACCCATCTGCGCCCACCTAAGTCCAAAGCCCATACGGATCACCTCATCAATTTCTCTCGTAGTTGCTACCCCATCTTTTACAAGCCATAAAGCTTCGCGCCATACGGCTTCAAGCAGACGATCAGCGATGAATGCGTCTATCTCGACTCGGACATGCAGCGGGCTCATTCCTGCAGCTTCGTAAAAGGAAATAGCTGTCGAAATTGACTCAGTCGAAGTTCGTTTTCCACCGACGACTTCCACCATGGGGATTAGGTAAACGGGATTAAACGGGTGGCCAACCACGAGGCGTTCGGGGTAGGTCATTTGGTCCTGAAGGTCAGAAGGCAGGAGGCCTGAAGTAGAAGAAGCGATTAAGGCAGTCTTGGCAGCGCAAGATTCAATTTGACTAAATATGGATCTTTTCGAATCCAAATCTTCTGGCGCACTTTCTTGAATGAGAAGAGCACCGTCGACTGCCTCAGCCAGTGACACAGCAAAGGTCAAAGACCCTTCACTCTGGGGGGTCGTACCCATTCTTTCCCATGCGTTTCTTGCGTTATCTAAAACGTCCGTAACTATTCGCTCAGTTTTCTCAGAAGGGTCATAGATAGCAACATCAGACCCTCGCAGTAACCAACGAGCGGCCCATGCCCCTCCAATAACTCCGGCGCCGATGATTGAGACGCGTTGTGGCGAAGCGCCTTCGCTCACGGTACCCACTTTGTAAGTTCTAATTTCTCACGGACCCGCTCTGGTCCCATCACATCAAAATTCATGGACTCTAGGATTTGTTTAGCTCGAGATGCGAGCGTCTCGTTTGTAGCTAACTCGCCGCGGTCGAGATAGAGATTGTCTTCTAATCCGACGCGAGCGTTACCTCCGGCGACCGCTGCGAGGGCCACATAGGGCAGTTGATCCCTTCCGAGTGAGAAGGCTGAAAAGGTCCATCCTTCGGGGACGTTGTTAACTAGGGCCATGAAGGTATTCAGGTCATTCGGTGCTCCCCACCGAACACCCATGCACAACTGAACCATTACCGGAGAGTCGATGAGGCCCTGATCGACGAGAGCCTTTGCCTCCCATAGTTGCCCGGTATCGAAAACTTCAATTTCAGGTCGAACACCAATCATCTTTATCTGGCGGGCCATTTCAGCCAGGGTGTCGTGGGTGTTCGTAGCTACGTAGTTTCCTTCGCCAAAGTTCATAGTCCCACAATCAAGCGTGCAGATTTCTGGGTGGAGAAGGCGAACATGGTCTAGGCGTTCTGTGGCCCCGGCGAGATCAGTCTGGCTTGGGCTAAGAGGCAATGGCTCTTCGACGGACCCGATGACGAGATCGCCACCCATGCCAGCAGTTAGGTTGATAATCACATCGGTATCAGAAGCTCTGACGCGTTCTACTACCTCTTGGTAGTAAGAAACTTCGCGGTCTGGATCTCCTGTGATCGGATCTCGGACATGTATATGGGCTATGGCTGCGCCAGCTTTGGCTGCTGCAATAACGTCACTAGCGATGGCCTCTGGAGTAAAGGGAACTTTGTCAGATTTTCCGACTGTGTCCCCAGCTCCGGTTACTGCACAAGTGATGAAAACTTCAGGCATAGTTGTCCTTTTCTGTAATGGAAAAAGTTTTGGGCTGAGTGGTGTTTGTAAGTTGACGTCGCAGAACTCGCACCCTTGAGTACACCTCGTCTGAGTCAAGGTATGTTCCGCGCAACCGTCTCACACCAGCTGTTGCATCGAATGACTCTCGCCCGTGCAAGACACGACGATTATCGAATGCAACTAAATCGCCGGGAGTAAATTGGTAGCGGATCTGCAATTCGTCACTATTTGCCACATATCCGAGGCGTTGCATAGCGGAGTACGCGTCACTTATGTCCTCTGCAGGCATTGCAGGAAATCCACGAACAGGATGGAAAGCCCTGAAGGTCCACGGCACCCTTCCGTCTCCTTTATCAATAATTGGCCCGGTCCACCGGTGGTCTTGGCTCTCATCGCGATTGGAGAAGGTCCATTGCCGCGATGTCAGTATCTCCAGCACTTCCGGTTCGTTCAATTCAAGGTAATTGACTACAGCCAAGCCGTCGGTCATGGTCGACTTACCTCCAAGCACCGTATTCTCTTGACAATGCAATAGTTGAAAGCCAGGAGGCGTTTCTCGCGAAGGTAGATCACTGTGAGCCGGAAGTTCCACGTTTGTGTTGGCTGTGGAGTTCGGGTCAATGTCCACGCTGACATGCCATGTCATGCCGAAATTGGAGTCACGAAGTACTCCAATGCGAGTCCCGACCAATTCAACGATTTCCTGGGTGATAGGCAGACGAATTAGACGAGCCAACCCATACCTGAGGAGATCGTCAAGCCAATCGGCTAACGCCTCTTCGGAGGCCAAGACCGTGGGTCCATCGTGAGTCGGAGGCTCACTGAAGTCAGCAGAAGTCCAAATTCGAGGTTCGGGTAATAAGGCGAAAGGCTGATGTTCACCATCTGCAATGTGTCGTAGCCACCCAGGGTGGAAGGTGGCTTGGCGACCTTCCGGTTCAAAATGAACTACCAAGGCACCATTTTCGATGAAAACCCTTTCGATGCGGGTTTCGAGGTCCAAGTCGACGATATTTAGATCATTTTCTTTCGATCTTGGGTCTATGCCTCCGGGTCCCGGCGCATTTTCCCTGAGCCACAATGGGTGACACTTGAATTGTTCTCCATCGTCCCAAATGACTACGACACTCCCGTCGTTGTCGCAGAATGCGGAGCTGATAGCCGCCCATTCATAGTGGTAATAATCAGGGGTCAGGGGTTGCTGCATGATGGGCCGATCGTTCCTTTGCCGTTCTAGACCGGAAGGGTTGACCTGCTATTGGGAGAGCTTGACATACGGCAACCGTAGTCAAGAAGAAACCACGCTTTAGCCATCCTTCACAAGTGACGACTCGGTCTGAATCTTCTAGGGTTCCGCCCCAAAATAGTTAAAAGCGCCAGAACAAACTACTTATAAGTTTACAACGCTCAAAGCCTTAGTTCTTGAGGTCACGCCGGCCTTGGTGGGTCCGTTGTCATTTATTCATGCGGGTGACGTTCCCATCGATTGAGCGCAAGGTTTCTGAAATGTAGTGCAGGACGGCCACAACTTCATTGCCATCGTTTCTGTTCTCGCGTCGAAGTCGTTGGGCTATCGGGGCGAAAATGTCAGTGACTGCAGCTGCTGCCGCAATGTGCGCGACGCTAGAAGCCTTCGAAGCGAGCGACCTCGGAGATCTTCTCCCGTTCGCTCACTAGGGTGTTTTCGATCTTGGCAGGGTCTGCCCAACCAAGACTTATGCCGCTCACCAGCGACTCGTTGTCCGGAATCCCAAGGTGACGGATAACAGGTTCCTGGTAGGGGACCCATGCCGCTTGCGGACAGGTATCAAGCCCTAATCCTTTAGCTGCAAGCATGAGAGTTTGTATATACATGCCGACATCAGCCCAGTTCCCTCGCTCCAAATACGAGTCAATTGTTACGAATATCCCCACGGGCGCATCAAAGAACAGAAAATTGCGCATGGCTTGCTTAGCGCTTCCCTCTCGATCACCTTTTTCAATGCCAACTAAGTTATAGAGGGACCACCCCACAGCTCGTCGCCGGCTGTTGTGGATGTCATTCCAAACAGATGGGTAGTAGTCGAAGTCCTCATAGCTGGCACCTTGACCGCTCTCGGCCATTGCTAATACGTCGTTAGTGATCGCAGTCTTTACTTGGCCAGCGCAAAGATAAACGTGCCAAGGTTGAGTGTTGGTGCCACTAGGTGCGCGCTGTGCAATCTCCAAGAGCTCCAAGAGCTTTTCTTTGGGAACAGGGTCTGGTTTAAAAGCCCGGACCGATTTACGTTCTTTGATTGCCTCCAAAACATCGATGCTTGAGTCACTGGTTGTTTCCACCATGTTGCTCTCCTTGTTGAAGGTCTCGACTCGTCAGGCCCAGTAACTCTCATAACGATACTTGCTGGGCCTGAACGGTGTGGTTACCCAGTGCGACCTAGCAAGCCCACTAGGCAGTGGGTCCTCGAATGGATTTTCACAATCCACGTGGAGACATCAAACCATTGGAGGCTCTATGTTTGGATGATGGTCAAACGTGACGTCTACACCCATGGGCATCAGCCTGCAGCGGTCAATCAGCATGCAAAGAGAACAGCGGAAGCCTGTGCCCAATTCGTTCGTCCCTACATTTTCTCACAATCTGAAATTCTAGACGTGGGGTGCGGCCCGGCTTCCATAACAGTGGGTCTAGCTGAGTGGGCGGTCGAAGGATCAGTAATCGGAATAGACGTTGGTGATGAAATCCTAGAGACGGCGCAACGTGCAGTAGATGATTCGAATCGTTCAAACATTTCACTTGAGCAGGCTTCCGTTTATGAACTCCCGTATCCAGACAACTCGTTTGACGTGACGTATGCACACCAGGTGTTGCAGCATTTAACTGATCCGGTACTCGCTATCCAAGAAATGGCAAGAGTCACAAGATCTGGCGGTTATGTAGCCGTACGTGACGCTGACTATTACACGATGTCGTGCACTCCGGAATCAAAAATGATTGATGAATGGAGACGCATATACCGCCTTGTAGCCCATCACAATGGAGCCGAACCGGATGCCGGAAGGTATTTGATGACCTGGTTTCGCCAAGCAGGGCTTTCTGAGGTCTCGTGCTCTGCAACGGCTGGTGTCTACGCTACGAAAGAAGAACGCGAAAATTGGGGTTTGTCATGGGCGGACCGGTGTCTGAGTACCAGTTTCCCGACCCAAGCTATCGACTACGGTTACGCAACTTGGGAGGAACTAGAAGCAATATCAGAAGGCTGGCGTCAGTGGGCAACCAACCAAGATGGCTACTTTCAATTCATCAATGGTGAAGCAGTCGCAGAGGTTCCCTGAGTGCATGTCTGAGGAGAAGGAAAGAGGAATGACAGGATCACTGCCCGATAATTTTCCAGCACTAGTGGACCGAGCTTCAAGAGAATTTGGCTCGACTGAAGCCATCTCCGATGGAGATGTCAGCTTGAATTTCGCAGAATTAGGGCAAAGAATTCGAGAAGCCGCCGGGGCTCTGGTGGCATCTGGTGTTCATCGCGGTGACCGGGTAGCTGTGTGGGCTCCTAACTCTTGGGAATGGGTCGTCGCAGCTATGGCTGTCTTTCGCGTAGGAGCAGTTCTTGTTCCCGTAAACACAAGGTTTAAAGGTAGAGAAGCTGCCTTCGTTCTCAAGAAAGCAAACGTCAAGCTTCTATTCACAGTTGTCGGTTTCTTAGGCAACGATTACGTATCAGACTTAAGAGATTCGGGTGAAGAGGTCGACTCGATAGAGCATGTTGTGGTCCTGCGAGGTGATGTCCTGCAAGGGACTATGTCATTTCAAGACTTCCTAAGCCGGGACAATGATGTTGACCGTCAAGAAGCAGACGATCGAGCTTCAGCCGTTTTAGGGTCCGACTTAGGTCTCATCATGTTCACCTCAGGCACAACTGGAGTCCCCAAGGGAGTAATGGTTGAGCAAGGGCCAATCATCCGAGGCTTTAGCCACTACGCAAGAGAGTTAGGGATGCGTCAGGGAGATCGGATGTTGATCGTTAATCCGTTCTTCCACGCGTTTGGATTTAACGGTGCCATCAACCCCTGCTTCATACATGGAGCAACGATGCTTCCTCACCCAGTCTTTGAGGTGGCGAGTGTCCTTCAGCGAATCCAGGACGACCAAGTCACGGTCTTTCCAGGTCCTCCAGCGATCTTCCAAGGTTTGATCAACTACAAAGATCTCGAAAATTACGACACGTCATCGCTACGTTCAGCGGTAACAGGCGCAGCGAGTATCCCAGTTGAAACAGTGGTGGACATGAGGGAGCGTTTGGGTTTCCAGACGGTGGTTACCGCTTATGGAATGACTGAAACACATGGATTAGTGACTATTTGCGCTGCTGATGACCCACCAGATGTGGTGGCAAACACCAGCGGTAGGGCTTTGCCTGGGATTGAGTTAAAGCTGTTAGACGATGAGGATCACGAAGTTGAACTGGGAGAACCTGGGGAACTTCTAGTAAAGGGCTACGCGGTTATGCGGGGCTACCTAGATGAGCCAGAACAGACTACGGAAACCATTGACCAAGACGGATGGATGCGAACTGGCGATATTTGCATCATGGATGCTGACGGTTATATCGACATCACAGATCGCAAGAAAGACATGTTCATTAATGGGGGCTTCAACACATATCCAGCCGAAATAGAAAGCACCATGCTTGAGCACCCGGCGGTAGGTCAGGTATCTGTAATCGGAGTTCCAGACTCACGTCTCGGCGAGGTTGGAGCAGCTTTTGTTGTACCGGCTCCAAGCGGCCCACCTGATCTGGACGAGCTTGCGCAGTGGTGCAGAAAAGAGATGGCCAACTATAAAGTGCCGCGTTACTTCTGGGTCATCGATGAGCTGCCGTTAAACCCATCTAACAAAGTACTAAAGACAGAGCTTCGAGATAGAGCCTCAGGTTTGCTCTCTTAGGTTGAACTAGTTCACTTTGTTCGAAACTCGACCCTGACATCAGTCCAAGAAATCGGGGTTTTCTGCCAGGATTTTGTCGTAGATCGGTTGATAACTAAACCATCCAGCAAGGTGGCTTCCAACCTGAGTCGACGTGGTCTTGGCCACCTTATTTCTTATCGGGTGTGGAATGCCGGCCGCCTCCGCTAATAGCTGGCTCTGGCATGTCCGCTCCATAGTGATAAACCACCACGCGGCTTCATCAACCGTGTGGCCGACTGTCAAGAGGCCGTGATTCTTCAAGATGACAGCCTTTTTGTCGCCTAAAGCCTCGCCAATCCGATCCCCTTCATCGGTATCTAACACCACGCCGGTGAAGTCATCGAACAGAGCGTGATCTTCAAAAAATGCGCACGAATCCTGTGTAAGTGGGTCAAGCAGGCGGCCTAGGCTGGACCACGTCTTGCCGTATAGAGAATGAGTGTGTGCCGCAGCGATGACGTCTGGCCGAGCTTTGTGTACTCGGCTGTGAATCGCAAAAGCTGCTTGGTTCAGAGGATGGCGACCTTCCACGATATTGCCATCGTGATCAACGAGCAGTAAATCGGAGGTCTTTATATGCCCAAATGGAACACCGAAAGGGTTCACCCAAAAATGATCCTCTAGTTCCGGATCTCGAGCTGTTACATGGCCTGCAAGCCCTTCTTCGAAGCCAAACTTCGAAAAAACCCTAAATACAGAGGCGAGGCGCTCTTTGCGGTGTTGTCGCTCTTGTTCTATTGAGTCGAAAGACGGGGCCGATGGAATCATCTGGTCGATGGTTTGAATGGGTCCAGCAGTATCGGTCATGTCAGTGAGTTTAGAACCTTGCAAAAGCGCGCGCGTCTGCTCCGGTTTCTTTACCTCAGAGTTGAGTAATGTGAAGCGTTGAAACTTGGTCCGGCGATGGGAGAGTTGGTGGGAAAGTCTGGTGCCTACACAGGCATTCGAGTAGTCGAACTGGCTGAAGGGATCGCTGGCCCTTACGCGACCCGCTTTCTAGCGGATCAGGGTGCGGACGTCATCAAATCGGAAACCACAATCGGCGATTACTACCGCAGCGACCCGGGATTTCAAGTTCTCAATCGAAATAAGCGTTCGGTCATTCTTGATGATGACACTCGCTTACTCAGGTCCGCTGACGTGATAGTGGTTGACGAGTCCAGCAAGGTAGAGCGCGCTCGTTCTCTGGCTCCAGGATCAGTAATTGTGTCAATGCCCACTTGGGGTTCTGCTGGGTCGCTAGGTGATCAACGTGGTTCCTGGGAGCAGGTGGCTGCAGCGACGGGGATCGCGTGGAACCAAGTGAGTTGGACCGAAGGGCCGGTACATGTGGTTTTGCCCTTGGCTTCTTACGGTGCCGGTATGTTGGGTGCGTTGGCCATAGCTGCCGGTTTGTATGCAAGGGAGGTCCACGGCTCCGCTCCGACTTACGAAGTTTCCGAACTGGCAGGTTCTGGGGTAATGCAAATCGGTGACTTCTGGTCACCTGGGACAATTCCAGAGAGAGATGGCGCAAGTCCTCTAGGGCCAGCGGGTAGGGCACCCGCATATCGCCCTTTTCAAGCCGCAGATGACAATTGGCTCTTTGTCGCTTGCGGAACCTACCGATTCTATGAAGCCATGCTGGGTGCGATAGAGCGACCTGATTTGTTAGAAGACCCCGCTTTGCCAAACCCGCCATGGGGTCTTATTGAGCCAGATCCCTTAGCCCGTATAACCCCAATCCTTGAAGAATGTTTTCGAACTCGTAACAGGGATGAATGGATCGAAAGACTTCGTCTTTACGATGTCCCCTGCCAACCGATCCAGACTAGGGCCGAATTTCTGGCTTCTGATCTCGCAACAAGTAACGGGATCATAGGGACGATTGAGCACCCTGAGCTAGGGAGGCTCTCTATGCCGACTCAACCGTTGCACTTAGAGGAATGTCCCGCTGAAGCGATGTCGCCCGCTCCGCCACTTGGTGCGGATACCGCTGAAGTCATCGGAGAACAACACGACCCAGGTGGAGGATCTGGCCAAGGAGGGCCACCTTTAGCTGGTACCCGCGCCATTGATCTCGCTTCTTTCATTGCTGGCCCTGTCATTACTCGCCACTTAGCAATGTTGGGAGCTGATGTTATAAAGGTCGAACCGAAAGCTGGCGACCCATTCCGGACCTTCAGTCCAATGTTTAATGGGTGGAATCAGGGTAAACGCGGGGTAATGCTCGACCTAAAGGAAGAATCGGGCCGTGACTTTCTCTACAAAATGGTTTCGGCCTCGGACATAGTTGTTGAGAACTTCCGTCCGGGAGTTGCTGAACGCCTAGGCTGTTCACCTGAAGAACTCAGGTCTGTCCGGGATGACCTAGTGCTAGTGAAGAGTCCCGGCTACGGCTTCGATGAATCACGAGCGGACCAACCTGCTTTTGACCCGTTGTTGCAGGCCTTGGGTGGGATGATGAACGCACAGGGCGGTGACGGTGATCCGGTTTTCCTGACTGTGCCCGTTCACGATGCAGCGACACCGGTTATTGCTGCATTTGGTGTCGTCACTGCGATGTATCACCGCAGCAGAACAGGTGAGGCGCAGACAGTCCATACTTCATTGGCGCAGACAACGGCCGCGGCACAGGCCGCTGAATTCGTTGACTATAGGGACAGACCAAAAGCGGATCAGGGTGGCTTTGACCATAAAGGTCCCGATGAAACCCACTGCTTCGTGGAAGAAGAAGACATTTGGTTTTGGTCCGAACCCGTAGGTCTCACCCAGGTTGAAACTAAGGGTTTTGTCGGAAGCGAGCTGACCCTGGCGAATGATCTGGTCTGCGAACACCACGATTCTCCAGGATGGGGCCCACTCATTCAGGTAGGCCAATTGATTAAAGGGGCTGGCCCGCACCCAGAACGGGCACCCTACTTCAATGAACACGAGGCCGACCTTCGGGCTGAATTCAGTTAGAAGTCCGGAAGGGAAGTCGGACTATTCAACGTATGTCATTTTAGGAGTGGGGGCACTTTCAAGATCAACCCAGCCAGATAGCAGGCCCGCGGTGTAACCACCGTCCACGACAAGGTGATGGCCGTTTACCCAGACAGATTCACCAATCGCTAACCATTCTATGGCTTGTGCTATCTCATCGGGTTTCGCGGCCCGGCCGGAGTGACTCAGAACCCAGTCGATTCGATCATCCCCAATTTGTTCCCTAAAGGTAGGCAACAAGGGCGTCTCGACGGGACCCGGGCTCACCACGTTGCATCTGATCCCGCTACCTTGGAGCTCGCCGGCGTGAAGCATGCTCCAAACGATTACCGCTTCCTTTGAAAAGCTATAGGGATCAACCCCGACCGTCTTATTCCGGTCACTCCACCAGTCGCGAGCGGACTGGTCGTCAAGTTTGAGCAACGAGCGGTATATGTCAAGGCGTTGTTGCCAGCCATTTCCAGAGATTGAGCCAACATTCACGATGGTACTGCCAGCATTGAAGTACGAAGCTACGAAGCGACTCATGCGACGGACGGCGAGGACGTTGACTTCAAATACCTTTGAGGCAGGTTGAGTACCAGGTACTCCTGCAACGTTAATTAATGATGCGACCGATGAGAGGTCAAAATCCTTGGCTAGGTCAGTGAGTAGCTTTGTAACGTCAGATTCATCGTTTAAATCGCATTCATAGTGGCCTTCAACGGCCACTTCCGCCGGCTCCTGATCTACGTCGACACTTATTATTGGCCTTCTCGAAGCCACCAAACGACGGCACACGGCGTGACCAATGCCTGATGAAGCGCCAGTGACAATTACAGGCCCGTCAGCATTTTTAGAAGGAGACATTGGCGAGACGCTAGTCCCAGTAAGTAGATACTGAGTGCAATCCGTAGCGGCTGACGCTAAAAGGACTGTCTTCGGACCGAACGAACATCGGCTATCTCCGTTGAGGATCACCCTGTTCAGGCGTAGCATCTTTATCCAACTGCGAAGGATGAGAACATGGTTGAACCGGACTATCTGAAATTCGACACACTTTCACTTCACGCCGGCCAAGAGCCCGACCCGACTACCGGATCTCGGGGCGTCCCTATCTACCAAACGACCTCTTACAGCTTTGTTGACACCGAACAGGCAGCAGGGCTCTTTAATCTTGAACAACCGGGTCATATATACAGTCGCATTTCCAATCCTACGGTCGCTGTCCTTGAAGAACGCCTAGCAGCTCTAGAAGGGGGAGTTGGTGCTGTTTGTACAGCGAGCGGGATGGCAGCTTTTCATCTTGCCTGCGCGACGATTATGAGCGCTGGAAATCACGTTGTGGCGAGTCGAAATATTTATGGCGGTTCTCACAATATGTTGAACCTAACTATGCCGCGTTTCGGTATCACGACAACATTCGTAGACCCGCGAGATCATGACGCCTGGCGTTCGGCTATCACCCCCGACACTCGGGTGTTGTTCGCTGAGACCTTAGGAAATCCAGGAATCGAAGTGCTTGATGTCCCGGCGGTCGCCGAAATTGCTCACGAACATGGCCTTCCGCTCATGCTAGATGCCACCTTCACCACTCCATATCTGATGAGACCGATCGAATTGGGTGCCGACATCGTGATGCATTCGGTCACCAAATTTCTTGGAGGCCACGGCATTGCCCTAGGGGGTGTAGTCATTGATGGAGGGCGCTTCGACTGGGCAGGGAGCGATAAGTTTCCGACATTGTCGGAACCCTACGATGGGTACCACGGAATCAGTTTTGTTGAGGAATACGGACATCAAGCCCTCTCAATGCGAGCGCGAGCAGAAGGGCTCCGTGATTTTGGTGCGGCTATGAGCCCTGCTAATGCATTTCACCTCCTCCAAGGAGTGGAGACCCTTCCTTTGAGGATGCAGCGTCATGTTGAGAACACCACGACAGTCATAGAGTTTCTAGAAGCTAACGATGCTGTTTCGTGGGTAAGTCACCCCTCGGTACGGAGTCACCCAGACCACGAGCTGGCTAAGAAACTGTTACCAAAAGGAGCTGGAGCGATTCTGTCATTTGGAATTACCGGTGGCAGAGAGGCAGGCCGCAGGTTTATTGAAAATGTCCAACTGGCATCACATGTGGCAAATGTTGGTGATGCCAAAACGCTAGTGATTCACCCGGCATCGACCACTCATCAACAGTTGAGTGCTGAAGATCTGACTGCGGCAGGAGTTGGAGAAGACTTAATCCGTCTCTCGGTTGGTCTCGAAGACCCAGAAGACATAGTTACTGATCTGGCCAGAGCTCTTAGAGCATCGCAGAAGGGTTGAATCGTGGAACTCACATTCCAAGAAGTGAAAGTAAATTTGGCGACAGGCGGAGTCAAGATAGATGAAAGTCAACCTGCGGTGCTTCTTGTCCATGGGGCGGGCATGGACCGAACAGTTTGGAGTCAACAAACCCGGTATTTGGCGCATCACGGGTTTTCGCCAATGGCAGTGGACTTGCCTGGGCATGGCGAGTCAGCAGGAGAGCTTCTGTCAACGATCCCTGAAATGGCCGATTGGGTATCAGGCCTGATTCGCGAACTTGATATGGGTCCAGTACGACTGGTCGGACACTCGATGGGAAGCCTGATTTCACTTGAGGTTGCTGCACGTCATCCAGATGTAACTGAACGCCTCATCTTGATGGGTGCAGCCGCGGCCATGCCGGTACACCCTGACCTACTAGGGGCCGCGGAACGCAATGAGATCCTCGCTCCACAACTGATGACAGCGTGGGCTCACGGCGCCCGGGCACATGTTGCTGGAAACCCAACGCCAGGGCTTTGGATGCGCAGCGGGTGCCAGGCATTGCTGGAACGAGCAGCTGACGGAGTGATCTACAACGACCTAGCAGCCTGCAACTCATACGAGGCAGGTGACATCGCTGGACAGATCGATTGTCCCATCACTGTGATGGTTGGCAGTGAAGACAAAATGACTCCACCGAAAGCGACTGCGCAACTTGTAGCAGGGTTTCATGAGGTTGATCTGTTGCACCTGGAGGGAATCGGTCACATGATGATGATCGAAGCCCCAGACCAGATTCGCGAGATGATGCTCTCGGCTCTGCAGTAGACCGAGGCGACAAGAGTCGCTGAAAATGTCATGATCAAACAAGTCCTACTGAAGAAAAGGGGAAAGCATGGCAGTAGAACGGTTCCCAGTAGAGGCCTCACACATCCTGATGTTCGCTAGGTCAATCGGTGATAACAATCCGATTTACTCAGACGAGTCACATGCCGCTGGCACAGAAGTCGGGTCAATAATTGCCCCGCCTACCTTCGCTCAAGCGAGCGCACAATTTGATCCAGATTATTTTTTGCGCCCAAAAGACGGACAGAAATGGTTTGGTAGCGGTGGGACTGCTTCAGGCACGTTGGTAAAAGATAAGCCCGAGGAAGATTCCAAATCTGAGGATGAAAAATCTGGATCTTCAGCAGGAGGTCTACATGCAGAGCAGCACTTCACCTACCACAGGCACTTAAAGCCAGGAGATCTTCTCAGCGCTGAGACCAAGCCAGGAGAAAACTGGGAAAAAGAATCTAAGAGAGCTGGTGTGCTCAAGTTCAGCGAAAGCATCACCGAATACCGCGACCAGAACGGCGAGCTTGTTGTAACTGCTCGCAGCGTCGGCGTAGTTACTGAAAAAGTTATTGAGCAGTAGGAGACAATGAAATGGGATTAAACACAGACGGACTCAATGTTGGTGACTCCTACTCTGAGGTGATTGTCGAGGATCTGACGCGAACACAAATTGTGCAGTACGCAGGCGCTTCGGGTGACTACAACCCGGTCCACAGTGACGAAAAATTTGTCACTGAGGTTGCCGGATACCCGACGGTGTTCGCACATGGCATGCTTACGATGGGGATGACAGGTCGAATGTTGACCAACTACGTAGGTGATGGCCGGTTGACATATTACGGCGTGCGTTTCGTTAACCAGGTTTGGCCGGGGGATACTTTGACAGCGCGAGCTGAAGTAGCGGGACTACGAGAAGAGAATGGTGAGAGTGTTGTTGATTTGGTTATTTCGACGACAAACCAAGACGAAAAGTTTGTGCTGACGGGTAACGCCACGGCTCGACTTGACTGAAGCTCCAGTTAACAATCACTGTTAACTGATCAACCGAATCACTCAAGCGTTACCCCTTAGCACGCCCGGAATAACCAAATAATTTTCCGGCGACTTTCCGAATTTGGATTTCCT
>Ga0066850_10000372_pt1 | contig 24855 bp, 28 predicted proteins | sample ETNtaG_4_FD_67282 | JGI IMG/M metagenome (GOLD analysis project Ga0066850, IMG submission 67282) | Marine microbial and viral communities from oxygen minimum zone, Eastern Pacific Ocean - ETNP201406SV67 | ecosystem: Environmental > Aquatic > Marine > Oceanic | place: Pacific Ocean: Eastern... | reverse complement strand
GATAGATTGTTCTTCAATCATACTCCAGAATCTTCCTATAAATTCACATTGATACTAAAAACTATATAAAATGGCCTAGTAGTTTACTGTAATTTTTTTAGAAAAATATCAGGGCACACACATTCTAAATATATTTTTGAAAAATATTTTGTAAATTTAAATATGAGATATTTACTTATAGCTTTATTGTTGTTCATTGGGTGTGATGATGATTCCCCTATTGCGCCTGCAAATGTATATGGGTGTACTAATCAAGATGCTTGTAATTTTAATCCTGATGCAACCATTTTTGATGATACATGCACTTATGCTGAAGAAAACTACAATTGTGCTAGTGAATGTATTAATCCAGATTATGAATGTAGCGATTTAGAAGTACTACAAGCGATTATTGATGAAAATAATTTAAATAATGGACCACTTGAGTTAGGGTGTTCCTTTTCACCAATGTATGAAAATAATATATATGAAGGTCAAAGATGGGAAAACAAACGTCTAAGAACACTTTATTTAATAAATTATGACTGGTGTTTAAATAATTCTCAAACTGAGATTTCTATTCTGCCTGAAAATTTTGGAGACTTAACTGAATTAGATAGTTTAGCTATAAGTAATCAGCTTATCACTCAATTACCAGAAAGTTTTGAAAATCTAGTTAATTTAAAATATTTAAATCTTAATGATAATTTGCAATTAACAAGTCTTCCTGAATCAATATCAAATTTGCAAAATTTAACGAGAATAGATATCGAGCAATCAGGACTTGAAATACTACCAGAGAATATAGGGAACCTTACAAATTTAGAAAAACTTTACCTTTACGGAAATCAATTAACTACTCTACCTCAATCAATATGTGATTTACCTGATAACTGTGAAATAATAGTTCCATATAATAAAATTTGTAAACAATATCAATATGAATGTATAGATATTAATCTTAGTTTCGATACAGAAGAAAATTGGTTCACCCAAGATTTGAGCAATTGTTGTGAAGGTCCTAATGGTGAGCCTAATTGGGTAGAATGCCCAGAATAAGTTCTATTTAACCTTAATCCCAAATAAAAGAGCAGTACCCTATTCTAATATATTTTTTTGAAAAATTTTGTGTAAATTACAGCGTATGAAAAACTTATTAATTATATTTAATACTATATTTTTACTATTTGGGAATGTATTGTTTTCAAATATTCATTATTTCCATGATCATGACCATAGTCATCATTTTGAATATAATGAATGTATAGATTGTATTACTATTGATATTAATAATAATTATGAGTCAGATAATAACGAAGTAAATTTTTCTAATAGCAATAGTAATGAATTTTTATTAAAACCAACTATTACTATTGAATTAAATCTTAGTAAAAAATATCTCTCTAGAGCACCCCCTATCTCCTAATAATATTTATTCAAAAATTCTGAAACTTAGATTTATAAACATTCTAGGTTTTATTTACTTTAATTAAAATTATAGGAGATTTTATAATGTTAAAATTTAATTTTAACCAGTTATTTATATTTATAATAGTAATTGCCATATCATGTGATAGCAGTGATAATAATCCTATGGCACCTGTAGAACATAATGAAGTTGTAGGGCTTGAATTATTAATTGATAATATAAGAGTATATAAAGAGTTTCAACAAGCATACTATGATATTAATGATAATGTAATCCAATCATCAGATGAAAATCCAATTACTTTAAATATAAATCAGGAGTATGAAGTTACAGTACATTTTTTAAATGATGAAATGGAGGAGCTTGAAGAACTTGAAGGTGAAGAACATAATGATGAATTAGCAGTTGGATTTTGTGATGATGATGGTTTTGATTGCGGAAGTATAGTAGGTGACCATATTATTGAATTTCATACAGAAGAACACTGTGATGAAATGACTGATAAAACAAATTGCAATTTTTCTGATCATTGTGAATGGAATCTTGATTTACTTGTATGTGAAGATGAAACAGACGGGGGGAATCATCATGAACTGGAATTTAAAATAGAAACTTCAGATGTTACAGGACAAACAACTTTCAGAATGTCTTTGATGCATTTAATTAATGGAATTTCTCATCCAGATTTTACATCAAAGGTAATAACTGTAAATGTTGAATAATATTAAAAAATATTTTTTAGTATTATCTATGATATGTTTGGGTTTTTCTTCATCCCAAACATATCATATTCGTGGTTTTGTTTTAGATTCTGAAACATTTGAACCATTAGATAAAGTAAACATTTTTATTGAAAATACTAATTATGGTGCAATGACTGATGAAGATGGTTTTTTTAATCTGAAAATTAATAATTATTCTAAAAATAATATTTATTTGAATGTTGAAATGATTGGCTATAAAAAACTTCACTTACTAATAGATTTATTAGAAAATAAAATTGATTTAAATAAAATATATTTAACACTTGAATCATTAGCAATTGAATCAATTCATATCCATGCTAATTCCCATGAAAAAAAGCAAATTTCTGATATTTCAATAAGTGGACAAAAACTAAATGAAAATCTAACAGGGAATATAGCAACTACATTATCAAATCAACCAAACATTGGAGTAAACTCATTTGGTGCTGTTACTTCTAAACCTGTATTACGAGGATATTCTGGAGACAGATTTTTGCTTATAAAAGATGGTAGTGTGATGGGAGACTTATCTCAATCTTCAATTGATCATGTAATAACTTTAGATATGATTCAGGTGAATGAAATTGAAATTATAAGAGGCCCTAAATCACTGGTTTATGGTTCAAATGCTATAGGAGGAGTTATAAATACAAGTATTAGTGGTAATCCTAAAGTAAGAGTTGATAAATTTTATAAGAATTTTACATTTGGAGGCGATTCATTTAACGATGGGAAATATGGGAATTTAATGCTTTACATCCCCATTAAAAATAATCAGATGAACATAATGCTTAATGAGAGGGCAACAAGTGATCAGGATAGTCCCATTGGAATATTAGAAAATACATATTCTGAAAATCAAAATTTTAAAGTTGGTTTAACTCATTATAGAAAAAATAATTTTTTAAACTTTATTATTGAAAATTACAGTATGGATTACGGAATTCCTCCAAGTTTAGATTTTGGTCATGTAAATGGAGTAGATATAGACCTAATTAAGAATACTTTTCAAATAAATTTTCATCAGGATATTTTGCTTTCTCATTTTAATCAATTGGATATTAAATATAATTTTATTGATTATGAACATAAGGAATTTGAGAATAATGCCAACAGTCCTTCAGTCTCTTTAGCTAAAAAAACATATAATATTAAAATTGAGCTTCAATCTTTGAATTCAATAATTGGCTCTGAAATTAACTATAAGCAATTTTTGCCTGGTGGACTTTACTGGACCCCTAAAACTGATGAAATGGAATTGTCAATATATAGTTATTATGAAAAGGAACTTAAAAGTTTTGATTTATTAAGTGCTTTTAGAATTGGATATATGTCAATTAAGCCTAAGCAAGAAATTATATCTATGGAAAATTTAAATCCTCAAGATATTAAAGAAAGAAGTTTTGAATTTTATTCATCTTCAATTGGTATAAGGAAAGTATTAAATAAATTTGAATTTAATAGTTGGATAATGAATACAATGAGAGGTCCTCGAATTGAGGAATTATTTTCAGATGGACCACATCTTGCAGCTTATTCTTACGAAATTGGAGAACCCTATCTAAAAAAAGAGGAAATATATGGTATTGAATCATCTGTTAGTTATAATACCAGCCAATTTAATACTTCAGTAACTACCTTCTACAATTATAGTCCTTATTTTTACCAAATGACTCAAAAAGGAGAATGTGAAGAAGAATTTATAATTGGCCAAACACACCCATGTCACGGAGAGATTGGTGAAGACTTTATTCAATTTGGAGTCCCCCCAGGTTGGCTATATAAATATCAGACAAAAGGTGTTAAATCATTAATTAAAGGTTTAGAATTCAATTTAGATTATCATTATAGAAATTTTAGAGTTATATATGATTTTTCATTTGTTAAGGGTAAAAATCATACAACAAAACAACCTTTATCTTATATGAACCCAACTAAACAAATTTTGAAATTTGAATATGAAAATGAATTCATGAATTATAAATTAAGATTATCGCAGATACATTCTCAAAATAGACTTGGAGAATTTGAAACATATACTCCTTCAGCATTTTTAATTGATTTTATAATAGGATATAATAATAAAAATCAAAATATTACAATTCAATTAAATAATCTATTAAATAAAGAATATTATAATCATTTATCAAAAATCAAATCAATTATGCCTGAGGCTGGAAGAAATATAGTAATTTCTTATAAAATATTTTTTTAATAAAAATTGAAAAATAAAGATAGCCAAAGTTCTATTTGGACTAAAAAGCAGATAAGTTAAGGAATAATTATCAGCTGATTGTAATGCTAATCGATTTGATACTAAATAAATACCTAAATTAAATATTTACTCTGAAACAATTTCATTTTTCACACATATATAATAGTAATACAGATTATTAACTCTTAATAATTTCCTCATATAGAAAGGCAAGAAAATGAATAAAAACAAGACAATCTACATCGTTTCAACAACTCTCATAGTTATTGCACTAATTTTAGGGATATCATTCAAATCTGCATTTAACCATATAAACAGTATAAAAGTTACAGGTTCTTCAAAAACAGATTTTATTTCTGATACAATTGTATGGAAAGCAACTTTTGGAACTAAGAATTTAGTTCTAGAGCAAGCATATAAAAAGCTAGATAAAGATAAGCAAATTATAAGCAAATACTTAATCGATAATAATGTCCCGAAAGAAGATTTTATATTTTCGTCTATATCAATGTCTAAAGATTATGAGAATAGAACTGATAGGGATGGTATAAGAACAAGAGAATTTGTAGGATATAGTCTACATCAAAATATTAAAATTGAATCTAAAGCTGTAGATGAAATAGAGTATCTCTCTAGAGAAGTAACAACCTTAATAGATAAAGGGTTAGAAATTCAATCAGAGAGACCTTATTATTTTTATTCAAATTTATCTGATTTAAAAATTAATATGATAGCTGAAGCAACAAAAGATGCAAGCTTAAGAGCAAGTAAAATAGCTGAAAGTGCTAATAGTAGATTGGGAAAATTAATCAAAGCGCAAATGGGGGTGTTTCAAATTATTGCAAAAAATTCAACAGAAAATTATACTTGGGGTGGAAGACATAATAAAACTTCTAAACATAAAACAGCTACAATAACTGCAAAATTAGAATATAGTATTGGACTTTAATATTCTATAAATTTTTATATAGGTGTCTTAAATTCTAATATGCAATATTTATTAATCACTCTTTTTCTCATTAATACTCTCCTGTTTTTTGATTAATATAATTTATTTAATAAAAAAATAATCGCTATTATCATTATAATTGTTAAAATTTAATTATTATTAAAAATACTATAGTTATAGATTTGATTTTAAATTTTTAATTTATTAAATTGCTGTATGAGCATTTATGTAAAGTCGCTATTTTTTGCAATACCAACATTTTTTATATTAATAATAATAGAAATGATTGTGGCTAGAGCTAAAGGACTGACAATCAACAATTCACAAGATATGATGTCAAGCCTAAGTTCTGGGATGACTAACATCATTAAAGATGTAATGAAATTTGGTTTTGCAATTATTAGCTATTCATGGTTTGTTGAGAACTTAACAATTTATAAAATTGAACCTACTTGGTTAGCGGTTTTAGTTGCATTTATTATTCAAGATTTTGGAGGCTATTGGACCCATCGTTTTAGCCATCGTATAAATTTATTTTGGAATAGACATATTATTCATCATAGCAGTGAAGAATTCAATTTGTCGTGCGCACTTCGACAATCTATTTCTCAAACTTTTAAATTCTTTACATTTCTTTGGATTCCAGCCGCTCTAATGGGAATTCCGGCTTCCATATTTGCGATTTTAGCTCCCATACATTTATTTTTGCAATTTTGGTACCATACAAAATTAATCAATAAAATGGGGATGCTTGAGCATATACTTGTGACGCCCTCCCATCACAGAGTCCATCATGCTATTAACAGCGAATATATTGATAAAAATTATGGTCAAATTTTTATTGTATGGGATAAATTATTTGGAACTTTTCAGCCTGAGCTTGATGAAGTGAAGCCAGTGTACGGAACATTACGCCCTTCTTCTACCTGGAACCCTATTCTTATTAATTTTAAACATTTAGCACAATTAATTAAGGATGCCTGGAATGCTGAAAAGATTATTGATAAACTAAAAATATGGTTTATGCCAACTGGCTGGAGACCTCTTGATGTTTACGAAAAACATCCTTTACAGAAAATTGAAGACCCTTACTCTCAAGTAAAATATAAAACAAACAATTCATTTGCTATGATAAGTTGGGCATGGATTCAATTTGGAATTGGAAATTTATTAATGCTTCATTTTTTATTAATTTCAGGAATTGAGACTACCACTGCAAGCTATATATACGCTATTCTTATTTTTACACATATCTTTTCATTTACCGCAATGCTTGATAATAAACAATATGCTATTATTGCTGATATATTGAAAATGATTTTAGGGATTTGCATTATTTACTATCAAAATTTCAATTGGTATGGGCTGGGAAAAATTGCTGCAATTATTTTAATAGTTTATTTCTTTATATCATTAATTACAACATCTTATTTCTACAATAAATCTTTAGTTAAAAAAATATGCTGATTATTTTTTTAATACTATCAATTTTACACCCCTGCACAATCGGTGGAGCATATGACAATGAAGGTAGGCCTTATATTTTCAAAGTAAGAGATCGTGATGAGCAATACGAAAATAACAAATTGCACTATAATACATCAGGCACAATTTCATATGTTGGAAACATTAATGTTGGAACTCCTAATTTAAACCAAACTTGGATGGGAGTTAACGAACAAGGATTAGCAATCATCAATGCATTTGTAAGTGATTCTTTAAGAACATCTGATAATGGAAAATTTATGCATGATGTTTTATCAACATGTAGCACATTAAATCAATTTGAAAATTTAATACAAACTGATATTTCAAATTCTTATAACAATTTATTTGGAAATTACTTACTTATAGATAATAACCCATCAGAAGATGAACAATCTCAATTATGGCTATATGAAATTATGCTAGAAAATGGACAAATAATAAGTGATATTGATAATATAACTGAGATTGGATTAGATGAATATGTATGTAGATCTAATTTTATACTTGATAGCTCTAATGTAGATAATTATGGAAACAATAACCCTGGCAGCAAAGCACACTATAGATATTTATCCTGCAAAGAATTATTATCTCCATTAACTGGAAGTCAAAATATGAATGAAATAAATTTGATCAATAATATCACCAGGAGCTTTAAATATAGCAACAATAATAATTATAGTATCCCTCTTGAAGGTCAGGTAGGCTATACATATGGAAGCAATGAGGGAAGGCCATATGGATACATTTCTACATTATATAGCATTTCAAGGAATAAAAATGTTTCTGCATCTGTTATACGAGGAGTAATTAATAATGAAGAACCAATACTAACTACTATGTGGATCTCATTAGGCAATCCTGCATCAAGTATTTTTACTCCAATTTTTCCAATTGGATACCCCCCCCCTGAATTAAGAGGAAATATTTTAAACGGTAATGAAGATGACAATTCTACATCTCCAATTTGCAATTTATCAAATACTATAAAAGATAAACTATATAGTTTTCCTGAAATTCCCTATGATGATATTTCTCAAAGTAAATATATTGATTCATTCCAATTAGATAATGGAGTTGGTGGAGGAATATGGAATGATTATATAAAAAATACAGAATTAAATATATATAATATTACATCACTTACACTAAATGACCTCTATGACAATCATGATTTATTATCATTAACTTCACATTTAAATTCTTTGCAAAATTTAGCAGCCTCTTCAGCATTTTCTAATTTAAATAATATTGATACATTAAAAGAAAATATAATCAGTGATTTTGATTTTACAAATCTAGGAAATGAGTATAAACTTCTCGACAAATCATTACATTGCCCTCTTTCATGGACATGGAATATTCCCGGGCAAACAATAACAAATAATAATCAAAACCCTATAATACAATATAATGAGTACGGTACTTTTATTATTAATTTAGATACCTCAGATAATAATAATACTGATAGTAGCTATCTTGTATTGGGATGCACCGAATTAAATGCACATAACATCAATGAAGGCAATGATGTTTATCATGTTGGTCGATTATGCCAGCATCAAAACTATGATCTGGGAGATATTAATTTTGACAGTGATGTAAATATTTCTGATACAGTACTATTAATTGATAAGATTTTACATTTTTATTACTTTAGTCAAAGCTTTGATAATAATGAAGACTTGAATATAGATGGAGCTGTTAATATTACAGATATTATTATACTTGTAGATATAATATTGAATAATTAATGAATTATATAAAATTATATAAAGCTTCTGACGAAAATGAAGCTCATTTTATAAAAGGCCTTATGGAAAAATATTCTATTAATGTAAATCTTCTCGGAGAAGGATTATCCATAGCAATAGGAGAACTTCCACTAGAAGTTAAGCAAGTTGAAATTTTAGTTCATAAAAATCAATTCAGTAAAGCAAAAAAAATCATACTTGATTATGAAAAAAAACTGAAAAATAATTCAAATAAAAAATGGGAATGCTTAGAGTGTAATAAAACAAACCCTGAAAATTTTGAAATATGCTGGAACTGTAATTCTGAAAAAAATTAGCTTCAATCAAAAACTAAATAAACGTATAAAGAAAGATAGGAAAGTAAGAATTATTATAAGAGCAAAACATAATCTAATTAAATAAACAAACAATGTTGCTCTTGCCCAATTTATCTTATTTTGATTTTCTGTTTTACTTAATGACCATATAATAAGTAAAATAATATTTACAACTGGAATCAATATAAGGACTTTTGTAACTAGCCATTCTCCTGTTGAAATTATATTATTATTATTTTTATTATTAGCATTCATATTCTTTATAATATTATAAAATATTATTAACTTTATTGATATAAATTAAAAAATAAAACTATGATTAAAGAAATTGATGTAAAAAATCTAAATGAAAAAATCTTAAGAAAAGAAGATTTCATATTATTAGATGTTAGAACAGACAGTGAATATTTTCTATCAAATATTAAGGGAGCAATTCATATTCCTATGAATAAAATTCCAAATAAATTAGATTCAATCGATAGAAACAAAGAAATTATAGTTCAATGCAAATCAGGGAAAAGATCTAAAAAGGTTTGCGAATTTCTATTAAATAATAATTATACTAATGTTAAAAATTTAAAAGGTGGAATACTTGCGTGGGCAATTGAAGTTGACCCAGAAATTATAGTTTATTAAATAAAAAGCCCCACATTTAGTGAGGCTTTTGTATTAAAATAATCTATTTAATAGATATTTTTTTCACATTAGACTTAACTTCCTTTATTCTAGGAATTTCCAAAGCTAATATCCCATTTTTCATCGATGCTTTGATGTTGTCATTTTTCACATCTTCTGGTAAATTAAAACTTCTAGAAAATTGACCATATGAAAATTCAGAAAAATTTGAACTATCCGAATCTTTATTTTGATATTTCTTCTCACCAGAAATTGTAAGAACGTTATTTTTAATTTCAATATTAACATCTTTCTTATCCATCCCAGGAAGTTCAGCTCTTACTCTATATGAAGAATCCATATCGAGAACTTCAAAACTTGGTTTCCAAATACTAGGTAAATCTGATGCTATATTATCAAACCATCTATCTAATTGATTAAAGATAGTAACTGGTCTTGCAATTGGACTATATGTTATTAATTTCATTTTAGTCTCCTTATTATTTAATTATAGTTATTTATTTAAACAAACTCACTTAACTATAATTCAAATAATATACCAAAACGATATTTATAACATTATTAAGATAATATGACATATAAATATGACATAAAGTCATCTAATGCTGACACAGTGGCACTAATTACATGTGTTTTTTTGCCAATATGCAAAATCTCCAGGATTTTTACCTACATTAAATGTTGATATTGCATCACCAAAAGAATTCAGAACAACCATTTGATTCAAATCTGAGTAATCAGTGATTCCGAAATAAATATTATCATTTACAATTTCTACATGGTACACATTAGATTGATTGAAACTTCCGATTCTACTTAATTGATCTATCTCTAAATCAGAATCAATCTGAGCTATGCCTCCATCAAAAGATCTATAAATTTTATTATCAAATGTCATGATTGAGCCTCCGCACGCACTTCCAGCAGAAAAAGCATGATCTACTTGAACAACACCACCATTGCTGATTTTTGATGTTCCATAAAAGGGATTCCAATGTTCGTCATAAGATATTCTTGCGATATACAAATCATTATTCGATTTAGCAATAAATTGCGGGCCAGAACCAACTTCATAAGTCACCTCAACGCTATTAGTAAAAACATTGATTTTACTCACTGAAGACTCTCCGCTATTAGCAACCCAAAGATATCCATTGTCATAGAAAATACCTTCAGGCATTATTCCCACTTGGATAGATTCAATTATTTCAAATGTAGTCAAATCAAGAACTTTAACATACCCTGGTATTGTAGGATATACATTCCAATCAGAATGCCAAGTCGGGAAGTAGGCTTTGCCATCATGAATCACTATATCCCGAGGGGATTGACTATCAGTTAATATTTCTAAATCAAACTCTATCCCAAACTCAGAAATAGAGTATACTAATATCTTTTGATCATTGTTTGCAGATACTAAAAGAATATCTTCATACACCTCAACAGAATGAATAATACTCCCAACATTTTCAAGAATATCAATAGATCCATATTGATTAATGCATGATATTGTCCCAGAGCCTGGGGTATAAAAATCTCCCTCTCCAGCAACAAATATAAAACTATCAGAACTTTGGTATGAAGGCCCACTTATTGTAGAATTGGAATCGCAACTATAAAAGACGAACATAGAAATAAATGTAATGAATGAAATGTTTTTCTTCATTTAATCTCCTTAAAGCGAAATTTATTTGAAATCAGTTTTCCTTATCGCGAAGAAAATGATTTTAGGAGTGTCTGACTTATTTTTATAGAATTACAGTTGCGCGACAGTTTTGGATTTACACCAAATTCCTCCTAAGAATTGTAGAATAAATATATTATTTATTTTAAATATTTAAAAACCAATTATCACTTAATTTTATATCCCAGTGATAAAATATTTTCTTTAACCTCTGCAGCTAAATCATCCTCACTAGAATATTGAACAAGGCCTGAGTCAAGGTCTACGACAAGATCAGAAATTTCCTTGATTTTATTTAAGCTATTTTTAACAGACTCAACGCAATGACTACAAGTCATCCCTTTGACATATATTTTATTAGTGGTAACACTAAGAGAAACAGGATTTGTATAATACTTTATTCTTAAAGAGTTAGTCAAAATACCAATAAAAAATATAGAACAAATTATTTTCATATTATATGAAATTAAATGAGTAACTGTGTAATCTGACAAAATCAACTTTTCTGAAGAAATAAAAATATCAAAAAACAAACCAGCACTTACAGAACAAAAAATTATACTTGATAAATATATTAATAAATTTTTTCTACCAAGCACTTTATAAATGACTGTCATTGTTGTAATATTTGTAGCTGGGCCAGTCATTAAAAAAACTAACATTGCTCCCATAGAAAATCCTTTTGTATAAAGAGCAAATGCAATTGGGACAGATGCTGTTGCACAAACATATGTTGGCAACCCTAAAAATAACATAATAACCATTCCTAGTACTCCACTTCCTACCATTTCAAAATAATTAGAAGGAATCAAAACAATAATTAAGGAAGATAATATGATTCCTAATATTAAAGGATTAACAATATCTAAAGGCAAACGAACAAATCCATAGTGCAAAATTCTATAAAGTTTTGATTCTTGGTTATCATCACAACATTCATCTTCACAAGAAATATCTTCAACATTAGGCTCATCCCTATCTACTACATGTACAATTCCACCTCCTATTATTCCTGATATGAATGCAACAATTGGTCTATAAATAGCAAACACTGGACCAAGCATCCCATAAGTTATAAATATGCTATCAATTCCAGTTTGAGGAGTTGAAATTAAGAATGAAGTCACAGAACCCTTACTAGCTCCATGCTTACTTAAATATGCAGAAACTGGGATTACTCCACAAGAACAAAGGGGAAGGGGGACTCCTAAAAAAGAAGCAATAAAAACAGACGAAATTGATTTTTTCCCTAAATATTTTTGTACAATTTCAACAGTAAGGAATATTGACAGAACCCCTGAAATAAAGCATCCTAAAATAAGATATGGAGAAAACTCCTGTACAATCATCCAAATATTTGATACAAAATTCATTTTAAACTATTTAATTTCAAATTATTTTTATTCATATAATATTATTAAATTTACAACAATATTATAAAGTTACTATCAAACTTATATTTAGTTAAGGAGAATTGATGAAACTTATTAGGTATTTTTTAACTTGCATTCTAATTTTAATGCTCTATTCATGTTTTGCATCAATGAGCATGGAATTTAATTCAGCAAGAACATATGCAAGGATTGAAGATAACTTAGCAGAAGCTGAAAAATGGGGATTAATGGCCTTAGAAGTAGAACCTAATAATTCACAAGTTCCATGGTTTTTAGCAAACGAAGTATACAGACCTCAGAAAAAAAAGGACAAAGTAGCTGAAATGTTCAAAGAGGCATTAAAAAGAAAAAACGCTGACTTAGAAAGGCCGTTCAAATCAAGTGGAAAGGTGATTAAGACTGTTCATCAAGCTATAAAAAATGAAGCCTCTACAATTCATAATGATGGAGTTAAATTATTAAATAGAGGGAAAAAAAATAAGGCTATTATAAAATTCATGTTTTCTAAATCCCTGGACCCTAACCTTATTAAAAACTACATAGCATTATCTGATCTTGCTTTTGAAAGAAATGATTTAAAAGAAGCAATGGAATATTTAGATGAAGGATTTAAAGTAAATAAAACAAATATTGATTTAATTTTTAGAAAATCTAAATATGCCAGAATAAACAAAGAATATAATAAAGCTATTTCTTCTTTAGAAAGCATCAAAACAAATGATGAAGATTTATCAACAATGATCAAAAAAGAAATATTTATGATTTATATTGATAAAGAAGATTATACAAGTGCAATAAATCATGGGACAACTCTTGTAGAAGAAATGCTTGAGAATATAAATATTGAAGATGTCGTTTTATCTGAAACATGCTACAATTTAGCTGTTTGCAATAGAACAATAGGTTACGATTTATATAATTCAGTTTTAGAAACAATAAATTCTGCAACAGATGATATAAAAATTCTTTCACAATCTTTAAAGGATGCTAATAATTCAATCAAATATCTAAAGGTTTCTAAAGAAAGATTTTATGATGCTAGCAGTTTTAATCCAGATGACAAGGTAAGCATTAACTATGCAAAAGAATTAAATAAGATTATCAAGCAACTTAGAACTTTATTCATTCCCGCATTAGAAGATAAACTTTAATCATTAATGTTTAATAAAAAAAATTTATTACTTTTTATTTTAATAAATTTCGCCCTACCATCAACTAACTACAATCTTGAATTAATAAATGTTATTTCATTTGATAATGACTCTAATAATTTTGGGACTTCTGATGTATGGGGGTATACTGATGAGACTGGAATTGAATATGCAATTGTAGGATACAGGTATGGAACAATGATTTACGATGTTTCTTCATCTGAAGAGTTAATTGAGATTGCTAATATTATAGGGCCTTCTAATGGGGACTATTATTATCATCGCGATTACAAAACATACCAAAATCATTTATATATCGTCAATGAAATGTATGGTGGTGATATGGGAATGCAAGTTGTTGACTTAAGCCCATTACCTAATAATGCTCCCATACAACTTGAAACGTATAGCAATATATCTCAATCACATAATTTATGGATAGACAGTTCAGGTTATGCATTTATAGAACATCAGACTGGAGATAATATTCAAATTGTAAATTTGGATAATCCTTCATCTCCAGCCTACCATGGATCATTTTTTAGCGAAGGATTAAATTGTCATGATATTTACACGAGAAATAATATAGGATATATATCAGAAGGATTTTCAAACAGATTTGGAATTTATGATTTGTCTGATTTAGGTAACATTTCCTCTCCAATTGCAACTATTCCATGTGATGGATACGCTCATAATGCTTGGCTTAATGACTCAGGAACACATCTTATAACAACAGAAGAAACAAATAATAAAACAATAAAAATTTGGGACATTACAGATTTAAATAACATTTTTTTATCTGGAGAATATTTAGGTGAAAATAATCTTGCTCATAATGTACATATATTAAATGACTTATTATATATTTCACATTACACAACTGGTTTGAAAATTGTAGATATATACGATCCACAAAGGCCAATTGAAATTGCTGCCTATGACACATACCCAGAAAATGATAATGAAGGATTTTATGGATGCTGGGGAGCATATCCATTTACAAATAATAATTTTGTATATGCAAGTGACATGCAAACTGGTTTACATATATTTAATTTTGAAAACATAAGGGCTGGATTTGCAAATGGATATATATATTTCAATAATTCTGTGCCTCTATCTAATGCAACTTTAAAATCAACTTTAAATAATAAAGAATTTTACACAGACCAAAATGGATATTTTGACTTTGGATTTGCACAAGGAGAACATGATTTTTTAATAAACAATGAATATATAGTCACTATTGCATTTACCGCATATGAGTCTACATTTTATAACTTCTATATAGGGGAAACTTTAACTTTAGGAGATATTAATATTGATGGTGTTGTCAACATATTAGATGTGATTTTAGTAGTTAATTTTATATTAGAAACATCATATCCCACTAATGAAGAAATATGGAGTTCTGATTTAAATGAAGATTCATCTATAAATATTCAAGATATAATATTAATAATCAATATTATATTAAATTAAATTTACTTCGCTATTTGACTACGTTTAATTAAATATTGCATTAATGACTTATCAAGAGAATCGCTGGTTAATATTGGGACATAATCAACTTTATTTCTTGAACATTGCACCTCATAATAATCACAAAAATCATCAAAGGCTTTATTATATTTTTCTCTAATTAATCTAGAATCTATTATGATATTATCTTTATTCTCCATATCAATAAAGTTAATATTTTCATTATAGTTTAAATCTTTCTCTTTTGGATCAATAACATGAAATATAATAACCTCATGACCTTTATATCTAAAGTGTCTTAATCCTTTCACTATATCTTCTTGATTATCAAGCAAATCTGAAATTAATATAATTAAACCTCTTTTCTTTATAGATTCAGCCAATGAATGAAGAAGCAAAGAAATATTTGTTTCACCTCCAGGAGAAGCATTATGCATTGTTTTAAGCAGTAAATTTAAATGACTCATCTTTGATTTAGGAGTTATAGAAATATCAATTTTTTCATCAAAAGTAGTTAAGCCAATTGCATCTTGCTGCTTAATCATTAAATATGTCAGTGCAGCTGAAAGTGACTTTGAATAATCAAATTTTGTTATCTTCCCTGAAGAAAAATTCATAGATGAACTTTTATCTAAAATAAGGTGACATTTTAAATTTGTTTCTTCCTCAAATTGTTTAATATAAAATCTATCTGTTTTTCCCCAAAGTTTCCAATCTATATACTTGATTTCATCTCCATAACCATAAGGCCTATGTTCAGAAAATTCAACTGAGAATCCGTGATAAGGACTTTTATGCATTCCTATAATAAAACCTTCAACAACTAAACGGGCCCTTAAAGAAAGGTTTTCAATTTTATTAACTATTTCAGGGTCCATATATTTTTGATAAATATTAGACATTAGATTTAATTAATTCCTCTAAAACATGATCAGTTTTAATACCTTCAGCCTCAGCATTAAAATTTAAAATTATTCTGTGTCTCAGAACTGACTTTATCACAGATTTTATATCAGCAATTTCAGGGGTAGCCTTCCCTTTTAAAATCGCCTTAGCTTTAGCTGCTAATACAAGGAATGAGCTTGCTCTTGGTCCAGCTCCCCAATCTATATATTTGGAGGTGATTTTATGATTTGAATCCAATGGTCTAGTACTTTGAACAAATTTAACAGAAAAATCAATTACATTTTCAGAGACAGGAACATTTAAAACTAATTTTTGATAACTCAAAAGGTCTTCTTTTGTAATTACATTATTTATAGATTGCTTAGAAATTTCAGTGTTTGAGACAACTATATTATGCTCTTCTTCAAATGAAGGATAATCAATCAGAACATTAAACATAAATCTATCTAATTGAGCTTCAGGAAGAGGATATGTCCCCTCTTGTTCAATTGGATTTTGAGTTGCCAAAACAAAAAATGGATTTTCTATATTATAAGTAACTCCCCCAGTTGTTACTCTATTTTCTTGCATTGCTTCTAAAAGAGCTGATTGTGTTTTAGGAGGGGTTCTATTAATTTCATCTGCTAAAATTATGTTAGAAAATATAGGCCCCTTTATAAATTTCAATTCTCTATCTCCTGTTTTAGGATTCTGACTTATTATTTCAGTTCCAGTAATATCAGAGGGCATTAAATCTGGAGTGAATTGTATCCTATTAAAATTTAAATCAAGAGCTTCAGATATAGTTTTGATTATTAATGTTTTTCCAAGACCTGGGACACCTTGTAAAAGAACATGACCTTTACATAGCAATGCAATAAAAATATGCTCCAATACATCATGCTGACCAATAATTATTTTATTTATTTCATTATAAAATTTCTCTTTTTGATTTCCAAGTTGCTTTAATAATTTCACATTATCCATAATTAAACCTTTAGATTTTTTACATTAAATATTAATAAACTATCATTTAGATTAATAATAATTAGTAACCATTAACAATTATAATCATTTATATGGCAAAAAAAATCATATTAAAAGGAATGGATGAGTTGGAACTTAAGGAATATTGCCAGAGTGTAAATGTTCCTTCATTTCATGGGTCACAATTGTATAGATGGATGTATAAAAACAACTGTCAAAGTATAGATGATATGGGGAATATTCCTAAAAAGCTAAAAAATGAAATTAAAGGAAATTCTATAATAAAATTATTATCCATGAAAATAAAATCTGATTCTAAAATTGATCAATCAACGAAATTTCTTATTGAAACAGTAGACAAAAATTATATAGAAACTGTTAGTATGATTGAAAATAATAGACATACAATATGTTTATCATCGCAAATTGGATGTAATGTAGATTGCGATTTTTGTGCAACAGGAAAAATGGGAATAATAAGAAATTTATCTGCAGGAGAGATCATTGAACAATTAATAATTGTAAAGAAATATAAAAAAAGGCCAATAACAAATATTGTATTTATGGGAATGGGAGAACCTTTTTTAAATTATAAAAATGTTATCAAATCATGTAAAGTTTTATGTAATCATAATGGATTTAATCTAAGTAGTAAAAGAATCACAATATCTACTGCAGGAATATTGCCTAAAATTGATTTATACGTTAAGGAAAAACATAAATATAAAATTGCTATTTCTTTAAATGCTTCAAATGATACAATAAGAGATAAAATTATGCCAATTAATAAAAAATGGAACATTCAAAGCTTAATAGACTCTATAAAAAATTACAAATTTTTTGATTCTAGGCCAATAATGTTTGAATATGTACTTTTAAAAGGTTTAAATGATAGCGAAAAAAATGCTTTGCAGTTAGCCAATATTTTAAAGGGGATTAAATGCAAAGTAAATCTTATTCCATTTAATGAAATCAAAGGTAAATACAAGAGGCCCGATACTAATAAAATAAATTTATTTTCAAAAACATTAAACAAATCTAATCCTAATCTTATAGTACTAACTAGATGGAGTAAAGGAGAAGATATAAACGCTGCCTGTGGGCAATTAGCAACAATCAATGAATCTTAAATTAGTAATAAATTATCTTAACCCCTATATTAAAAAAAATCCTAAAGTATGTATTTTACTAGGATCAGGATTAAATTATTTTGCAAAAAATATCAATAATAAAGTAGTTATTCCATATAGCGATATTCCATCTTTCTATAAAACATCTGTGGAGGGACATATAGGCGAATTCATATATGGAGAGATAAATGAGATTCCAATATTATGCGGGAAAGGAAGATTCCATCATTATGAGGGATATACATTTAATGAAGTTGGATCAATAATAGAAATTTTTCAATCCTAAATTATGTATTATAACAAATTCTTCAGGGTGTTTGGATTTAAAATGGCCTATTGGGAGCTTAATGCTAAGCAATCAAATAATTGATTTTTCTTTTATAAAATCACATAATCCAGAAAATCATAAATTTAAAAAAAATTACTATTCAGATTTAGCTATAAAAATTGCCAAAACAAGCAATATTAATTTATTTTCTGGACCATATACTTATACAACAGGACCTTCATATGAAACACCTGCAGAAATTTCTGAGATTATTTCTATCGGTGGAAAGGCTGTAGGAATGTCAACTTTTCCTGAATATTTAAAATGCATAGAATTAAAATTAAATTTTATTATAGTTTCATGCTTAACTAATTATGGTGCTGGATTAATAAATAAAAAAATAAAACATGAAGATGTGCTAATTAACGCAAATAAAACAAAAAAAATATTTTCAAATTACATTTCTGAAATTATCCAAAATATTGAACCCCAAAGAAAACTGAAGAAATAATAACTCCAATAATTAAAACAATTAATAATACAAACATAGTGTTGATAAATCTTGACATATGCCCCATATTTTTTGTTTTATTTTTATAAGGGAAAGGAATACTAGGGACAGGTTTGTTGAAAAACTTACAAAGAGGCTCCCAGCCTTCTTTAACTTGATAAACAAGCAACCTATCTTTGGGCACATAATCAATAACTGATTGATTCCATTCATTAAATTTTTTCATTCTATCTTCATCAGACACAGCACCTTGAAAAGCACCATCAATTCCTAAAATCATTTTATTATGGATGTCTTTATGCAATTCAAAAGATGTGTATGGAATTTTAGCTAAAAATCGAAATGTAAAACTTTTTAATATCTGATTATTCAAAACATTCCAACTTTTAATCCAACTTTCTGAATCTCTAACAGTTAAAATTACTTTTGCTTCAGGATATGCATCCATCAATTCTTTATAATAATTACAGCTTGGAAAATCTAAGCATGCACCAAAGCCTTCAAATATATCTTCCCAATTAAATTCATGATTATGTAGAAAAATAGAATCATGCCATTTTCGTGCATCTTTTTTATTCAATAGAATGTTTTGCATATGATAAGAAGGTTGCCCATTTAAATTTTCTAAAGCATATTTCAAACTTCTAGTTCCTGTCCTACCCCATCCAGCGCATATTACTTTCATAGTAAAAATATCATTATATTAATTAATAGAATACATTAAATTTAATAGCATTATTGTATTATTTTAAATAAAAATATAAGGTAAAACATGAATAAGCATTTATCATTTAGATCTGGTAATCCAGCACTTAATAAAAATACATTTAAAGGTTTAGAAACTACTACTAGTAATACAATGACTATAGATGGGACTATAAATAAAACATCAATTGCATTAATTATATTATTATTAAGCTCATACTATACATATTCTACATCTAATACAGGATTCATTCTTATTGGATTAATAGCTGGAATAATTTTAGCCATAGCAACAATATTTAAAAAAACTTGGGCACCAATAACAGTTCCCCTATATGCAGCATGCGAAGGCTTAGCTCTTGGTGGCATCTCTTCAATTTATGAAAGTATGTATGCAGGCATTGTTCAACAAGCAGTTTTCTTAACAATCGGAATATTTGCTGCTTTATTATTTGCTTATAAAACAAACATTATTAAAGCTACTGAAAATTTCAAATTAGGTGTTTTTGCTGCTACTGGAGGAATAGCTGTTATTTATTTTATTAGCTTTATTATGAGTTTTTTTGGGAATGGACTTGCAATAATGAATATTCAAAATGCATCTCTTATGAGTATTGGATTTAGTCTCTTTGTAGTAATAATCGCATCATTAAATCTAGTGTTAGATTTTGATTTTATTGAGGAGGCATCTGAGATGGGTGTCCCTAAATATATGGAATGGTATGCTACATTTGGTTTATTAATTACACTAATATGGCTGTACTTAGAAATACTAAGATTACTAGCAAAATTGCAATCTAGAAGAAATTAATCAAGAATACACTTAAAGTATTACTTTAAATAAATTCTTGGAATAAAGCTTTTTTTATTATTAAGTTAAAGGCTGGGAGTTGAATTATATATAATTCCCGGTTTTTTTTAACAGAAATGTTTAAAAAAATTCTAAAAGTACATGATACTTTTAGATAATAAGGAAACAATAAAGGAGAAAAACAATGAAAAATGCTTTATCAAATGTTAACGGTTGGCTAGGCGGTATGGTTGGCCTTCTTAAAACAGTTGTTGTATTTTTTGTGTTTGCAGCTATTGTATGGCCAACTGGTTTACCAAATGTAATTGGTGGAATAGTTGGTTTAGTTAATATGTTTCTTGGTGGTGGTTTAGCTGGTTTGCTAGCACTATGTGTTTTCTGTTCATTTATGGACTAAAACTCTAAGAACCAAGTTTGTGGGCGGTATTTATTGCCGCCCATAAACCAAATTAATTAATTTGGAGGCAATTAATGAAAAAAGCAATGGCAACAGTTACTACATGGCTTAACGATTTTACAGATTTACTTAAAGCTCTAATAGTTTTTGGAATTGTTTCAGGTATTATATGGAATGATGTCTTTGGAGTGATCGGTGGAATTGGTAAACTAATGGAGCAGGTTGATCAAGGTGGCTTAGCCGGTTTAGTTGCATTAGTATTAGTAGTAACTTGGTGGAAAAAGAAATAATATAGTTTAGAAATATATATTAAATCTCGTCGGATATAAAAAAGCCTCAGAAATGAGGCTTTTTTAATTCATTAATGATGCTGTAATTTTAGTAACTCCCTTTTTAAAAATACATTTCTCAATATATTTATTTTCTTCATTATAAATAATTGTTTTATGTGAATCTTTTAAAAATAAACCCCAAGAAAAAATATCAGTATGCCTTATCAAACCTTTATTTTCAGAATCTAATTCGTTCATAATTATTTCTATTTTATTATTATCAATTAAATATTTAAAATCATAATACTTTCCTTCTCGTTCAATTAATTTGATCGTACTCAGTGATTCTAAATCACCAATATGAATCATATATAAAACAGAAAATATATTAATATCCTCTTTTTGTATTTTTACATCAGAATTATTATAACTTAAAACGCCATTTTCTAATTTAGTTTCGATTTCATTTACTACTTTTGGTTGAATTGTATTTTTGTTATAATAAAATGTATTATAATGATCATCTAGGATAATAGTGTAGTCATTATCAACTTCAAAAAAATTACTGATAAACTGATTTGTCACAACTCTATATTTTATTTTTGTCATTATTTCATCTACAATAAGTGTATCAGAATAAATAACTTTACAATCAGCGACATTGAAACCAAAAAAACTAATATTATAATTATATATGCGATCAGAATATATAATTGAAGTAAAAATAAATAAATAAATAAAATTCATAAAATAGTTAGCTTTCATTTCCTCCCCCTCCATGATAATTGTCCTATAAAAAAACTACCTACTCCCATAAATACTATGTATGGTAGTTGAATTATAAACCATATCACAAATGAGGAATTAATTTTATTTTGATTTAACTTTAGATTACCAAAAGTATATAGAAAATATTCGAAAATAAATTTAATAACTAATAAATATAAAAAGGGGATAATCGCATTTTGTATTAATAAATATAAAATAAATAAGTTGGAGTGGAATGTAGATAAAATCAGTACAAAAAATAATTTATTATATTTCCACATTATATTTGCATCTCCAGCCCATCGTATCCTTTGTAAAATAAAATCTTTCCAATGTGAGTGCGTTTTAGCTGTAACATGTGAATCATTATGAAAAGAAAAAGATATCTTTATATTATTAATTTTTCTACACATCTGTAAAAAAATCGAATCATCACCTTGTAATAAATTTGAAATTTTATCAAAACCTTTTACTTTTAAAAATAAACTTTTTTTATATGATTGATTTTGCCCACTACATGCTAAGGGGTAATTCATAAAAACTGAAGAACATGCCGAAATCATTAGCATATTAAAGTCAACATTCTGAAATTTCGAAACAAAAGAATTATTTTCTTTCACTGCAGAAAATCCGATAACATAATCAGAAAAATTATAATTACTACTCATCTCATGCGCCCAATTACTACCAACTCTACAATCAACATCTGTAAATAATAACCATTCATACTGAGCATGATTTATGCCTAAATCGAGAGCTCTTTTTTTATGTCTTAAATTAGATGATGAATTTTTTGTATTAAAATAATGGAATCTATTATCTATATCTACAAAATCAAATATTATATCCTTAGTTTTATCATTGGAATCATCATCAACGATAATAAATTCTAACTTTCCATTATAATTTTGATTTTTTAAATCTGTAAGAATATTATTGATAGATAATTCACCATTTCTTACACAAATAATAATTGAAATATTTTCATATGATGGCGAAAAATTTTTATTCTTAGAGATTCAAAAAATTCCAAAAATAAAAAAAAATAAACTTGCTATATAAATAGAAAATAAACAATAACCGATAATTAAATACATGAAATTCAATTATATAATTAAATTAATCATTGTATTTATTTTCAATCATCCATCCCTCATCAACAAATTTAGTAAGATAATTCCTTATTGAATCTGGGAGAACAACTACACAATTTTGATTTTTATTTAACTTCTTTGCAACTTGCAAGGAGGCCCAAGTAGCCCCCCCAGAGGAACCTCCTACTAATAGTCCTTCTTCTTTTATTAATCGCTTTGCCATTAAAAATGATTCCTTATCATGTATTTTTATATATTGATCTATCAATGAATTGTCTAAAACATCTGGGAAAAAATCGTAGCCAATACCTTCGACTTTATATGGATAGATTTCATCTCCACCTCCTAAAATTGAGCCATGTGGGTCAACACCAATAATTTTAATATCTGGCAATTCTTCTTTTAATTTTTTTGCAATTCCACTTATTGTCCCACCAGTACCTACACCAGCAACGAGCATATCAATTTTATAATCCATATCGTCTAAAATTTCTTGAGCAGTAAAATCATAATGTGCATCTGGATTAGATATATTTGAATATTGATCTAGAATGTGTGAATTTGGAATTTCTTTTTGCATTTTTTTAGCTACTTCTATATGACTGGAAGGATCATCCCAAGCAGCTTCAGTTGGGGTTCTTACAATTGTTGCTCCCAATGCTTTTAACGTTACTTCCTTTTCTTTACTCATTTTTTCAGGCATAGTTATGATCATTTTATAACCTTTTACAGCAGCACACAATGCAAGACCAATGCCTGTATTTCCTGAGGTTGGCTCAATAAGAGTATCTCCAGGCTTAATAATACCATTTTTTTCAGCATGCTCAATCATATTTCTACCAATGCGATCTTTAACAGATCCGCCTGGGTTAAAAAATTCACATTTTGCATATAAATTACACTCTAGATTGCTCCCAATTTTATTTAATTTTACCATTGGCGTATTACCAACAGTATCTAATATATTATTATATTTCATGATTTATATTTTTAGCTCCCCTTTAAATTCAATTGAACCTTTAGTTGAAAATACATTTTTAGTATAATTTTTTTTAAAAATTATCTGAGAATTTCCACCATCATTAATTACATCTATTTTGTTTTTATAATTATTTTTTTTACTATAATCATAAGCACACGCAAAACTTCCTGATGCACATGAATCCATAATAGCCTCAATTCCTTTTTCATATGTCTTTACCTGTATTACACCTGAATCTATTATTTTGTAAAAATTGATATTAATTCCATCAGGTGAAAACATCTTATTATATCTCATTTTTTTCATTATTTTTATTAGTTTTTGATTATTATTCCACTCATTATTATAATTTAAAACTAAATGTCTCGCTCCTGAATCTAAACATTCTCCTTTATAATTATCTATTTTAATATTTCTCTTTTCATAAGAAGGTTTATCCATTTGAACTTGCACATTCTTATTATTCATTATATCTATTTTGTAGGCTATATCATTTGAAATTATTTCAAACTTATTTTCATTAGACTCTTGTTGTAGAATTAATGCACAACAAACAATTCCATTCAAACAAAAAGTTTCCCAACTTCCATCATTATTGTAATAATCCATAAATTTTAAATTCTTTTTATTATTCAATAATATAAACCCATCAACAGCTTTCTTATTACCATAATTACAAATACTTTTGATTTTTTCTGGATTAAAAGATTGATAATTAAGACTATTTAAATGTGAAATAATTATAAAATCATTACCTTTACTATTACATTTATAAAAGGGGATATTCATCAAATTATTTTTTCACTAACCTCAAAATT
>Ga0066850_10000371_pt1 | contig 24882 bp, 20 predicted proteins | sample ETNtaG_4_FD_67282 | JGI IMG/M metagenome (GOLD analysis project Ga0066850, IMG submission 67282) | Marine microbial and viral communities from oxygen minimum zone, Eastern Pacific Ocean - ETNP201406SV67 | ecosystem: Environmental > Aquatic > Marine > Oceanic | place: Pacific Ocean: Eastern... | reverse complement strand
ATGTGATAATAAAAAAAGATGATATGATTTTATTTACATCTGAAGCTACATACATACCATCTGAAAATAAAGTGCTATTGAATAAAAATGTAGAAATGTATGATCAATCAGATTCCTTAAAGTGCTCCAATTTAATCTTGTATGATTCTGAATATAAAAAATTTAGTGCTTCTGGAAATGTGATGTTCTATAAAAAAAATCAAATTATCAAATCTGGAAATCTCAAATTTGTTGAAAATCTAAATATGAATTCTACTATAATTAATCTATATGATAATGCTGAAATAATTGATTCAAATAGAGTTGTTTTAGGAGATACTCTACATATTCATTATTTAGATTCATTAATACATAATATTCAAATAATTTCTAATGCAAAAGTTTTCAATTACAGATCTGGTAAATATAATAAAAATAAAAAAATTCAAAAAATTGAAGATAGCATTTCAAGTAAAAAAATGTTTATTAATTTTAAAGATGGTGATGTTAGAGAGATGAGATTAAGCGGAATGGCAGAAACTAATTTTAATGTTATAGAAGATTCTCTTGTGACAGGGTTAAGCGCTTCATCTGGAGATTCAATATATATTAATATCAATGATAATATTATAAAACGCATGCAAATGTTTGGGGGTGTTCAAGGAATATTTAATCCAGAAAAAAATAATTCTAAAATTGATTCAACTGTTGTTTATAGTGCAGATTATATTGATTATCAAGTAAGCGATGAAAAAAGTTATTTATATGATAATGCCGTATTGTTTTATGATAAAAATGAATTAAAAGCAGGAGAAATTTTTATTAATTGGGGAGATGATTTCCTAGAAGCTAGAGTCAAAGAATCAATCTTACCCTCTATTAATGGCTTTGGAGAAAGTCCAATATATGGTCAAAAAATGATTTTTGATTTAATTACAAAAAAAGGGAAAATAATAAAGGGAACAACTGGAATTAATCAAAGCTATTACTCGGGCAAAACCATTATAAAAAATAATGATGAATTATATTATATTAACAATAGTTTATTTACAACATGTGATTTAGATGCCCCTCACTATTATTTTCATAGTAATAAAATGAAAATGATTCCAAATGATAGAATTATTGCAAAACCAATGATTTTATATATTCAAGAACTCCCTATTTTCTATATGCCATTTGCAGTATTCCCAAACAAAAATGGTGATAGAATAAGCGGATGGATTATGCCATCATTTGGACATAAATCAACATCCGGGACATATTTGGATAATCTTGGCTATTATTACGTTATTAATGAATATTCTGACTATACATTTTTATTTGATATTCGTGATAAGGAAGGGATAATATTAGATCATGAATATCGATATAAAAGAAGATCGGGCAAGCATTGGTATAATTATTATTTAGATGGAAATATAGATTATGAAAGAAAATATTATTTGCCTGAATCTGATGATGATATATCAAATATTTTTAATAATGAATCTGAAAAAATAAAAAATATAACCTGGCAACATATGCAATCGTTTGATCCAACTCAACATTTAATTATTAATTATAGATATAAGTCTGAATTAGATGCTAAAGAAATGCATTTAAATAATAGATTAGAGCAAAACCAATTAACATCATTGTCTTATCAAAAAAGATGGACAAGAAATTCAATATCTATTGGTTTTGAAGAATATGAAGATTTATATATTCCCAACCCTACAGACATTAATCAAATTAATGTTTATAAATGGTTTACTGGTCCAAAGCTTACTTTTTCCCTGCCTCAGAGAAAAATTTTAGGAAATGGTGACAAGTGGTATAATGATATTTATTTATCATATAATTTATCCTACGATCACGGCAAAGAAAGCTTTACTAAAAATTCATGTATTGATAATAACCATAATGCAGAATGTGATGATATTATAAATGATGAGTATGAAATACAAGAATCTGATAATATATATTGGTCTAATAAAGAAGTAGTTGATATAAAAAAAGGCTCTGCGAATAATTTAATTCAGTTATCTATGAGTAGTAATTTAGGATGGTTGACTATTTCTCCTAACTTAACAGTTAGAGAAGATTGGGCTATGCAGTATAGAACATATAATCAAGATACTTATGAATTTAGAGATATTTCAGGATTCAACAGAAGATTAACATATAGTTCTTCATTAACAATGAATACAAAACTATATGGAATTATCCCAGTAAATTTAGGCAATATAATATCAGTTAGACATAAAGTGAGTCCTCAAATATCAATAGGATACACCCCCGATTTTAAAAAGATGTATGAAAACCAACTGATAACTTATATAGATGAAGAGGGCATTGAACAAGAATATGATATATTAACTCAATCATATGTTAATAGTCTATCTCAGAAAAAAAGAAAAATCACTTTTTCTTTAAACAATACATTCCAAGCAAAACTTAATAATAAAGATGACATAAATAATAAAATTGATTTTTTAAATGTGTTTATGACCTTTGATTATGATGGTAATGAAATAAATAATAATAAATTTTCATTAATTGATTCCCAGTGGAGTTTTAAAAAATCTAATGGTGGGGAATTGTTTTTTATTCATATGCAACATAATATGTATAATGACCTGAATGAATTATTATTCAAAAAAAGAAAGCTCCCTAAATTAGAATTTCTGAGGTTCCAAATGTCCTCAAATTTTAAATTAAACGGGTATTCTGTCAACTCAATTGATGATAAAGAGAATCAATTAGATAATTCAATTTCAAATATTGATACTACTAAATATAATTCTATACTTTTCATGGATGAATATAAACCAATGATAGGATCTAATGAAATATGGAGATCTGATTTAAATTTATCCATCCAGGGAGATTATAATACAGAAAATAAAAAATGGGAATTTAATTATTTTAATTTAGATTCTTATAACACAATACATTTAACGAAAAATTGGTTATTTACTTATGCTACAGGAATTAATTTAATCGATATGAAAATTAATTCACAAAGTCTTAAATTTTACAGGGAATTACACTGCTGGGAATTTATGTTTACTTGGTGGCCCGATGGATATAGTAAAGGTTTTCAATTAAGTATTAATGTTAGGCATCCTGATTTACAGGATATAAGAGTTAGGTCGTCATCAGCAAATAGAAAATTTATTTCTAATTAAATGAAGCTTATAGAAAAAATTAAAAAAAACACACTCATATTTCCAATAAATTCAGAGGAAAAATTAACAACTATGCAAGAACTATTAAATCATTTACTTGCAGAGGGTTTTTTAACAGCCACAACAAAGTTGTTTTCTTTTATTGATAATCATGATAAAATGATTGGATCTGCAGTTGGGAGAGGTGTAGCATTTCATCATTCTTGTTCAACAGAAGTTAATGAAATGATCGCTGTATTGGGCATATCAAAAACAGGAGTTGACTACCAATCACCAGATAGACAAAATGTTCACTTTGTTTTACTAATACTTGATTCTATAAATGAGCCCAATTTACATAGAAAATTTATCCATAGATTTCAAAAATTCATTAATAAAGGAGATATGAAAACTAAAATTTTAGATTGTGAATCAAAAGATGAAATATTAAGTTTAATTGATAACTGGGAAAATGACTATTTAGAAAATGTAAATATTTAATGAGTGATATAATTAGAAATATTAAAGGCACAAAAGATATACTCCCTGATGAGGCAATTATTTGGCAATATGTAGAATCTAAAATTCATATATTTTTCAAGCAATATGGATATAGCGAAATACGAACACCCGCGTTTGAAAATACAAGCTTATTTAAGCGTTCAATAGGTGCTGATACAGATATTGTTTCTAAAGAAATGTATAGTTGGACAGACCAAGGAGGAAATAATATTACTTTAAAACCAGAAGTTACTGCTTCTGTCATTAGAACCTATATTCAAAACAGTTTAGGTAAAATTAATCCCATAAATAAATTTTATTATATAGATTCATTATTTAGAAGAGAGCGACCTCAAAAAGGGCGTTATAGACAATTCCATCAATTTGGGGTTGAATCAATTGGTTCTCAGTATCCAGAGCAAGATGCAGAAGTAATTGCTCTTGCTTATAATTTTTATCATTATTTAGGTTTGAAAAATATTATTCTTAAAATAAATAGTATAGGCTCAAAAGAGACAAGAGGAATATATAAAAAGAAATTACATGATTATTTACTTCCATATAAAAAAGATTTAACAGAAATAAGTCAAAAACGTTTAGATAAAAATCCATTAAGGATTTTAGATACAAAAGTAAATTTTGAAATAGACATTATTAATAATGCCCCAAATATTGTTGATTGTCTAAATGATGATGATAAAATACATTTTGACAATGTATTAAACTTTTTGAATAAAATGAATATTAAATATTCAATCGACAATAAATTAGTTAGAGGATTAGATTACTACTCAAGAACTGTCTTTGAAATTCAATGTGAACAACTTGGAGCACAAGATGCTTTGTGTGGCGGTGGAAGATATGATAATTTAATTGAAAATCTTGGAGGAAAATCCACACCAGCAATTGGGTTTGCAGCTGGTATTGAACGATTAATACTAGCTCTAGATATTAAAAAATATATTATTGAAAATAGCCCAGATGTATATATTGTTTCTGTAGGAGAAAACGCAATACAGTTTTCTATAAAGATTGCTAATATGCTAAGGGTAAATAAAAATTTCATAGTTATAACAGATACATTAAGAAGAGGTTTGAAATCACAAATGAAAGAAGCAAACAAATTAAATTCAAAATATGCAATTATTATTGGAGATAATGAAATTAAAAACAATAAAGCAACTATAAAAAATATGAGTGATGGAAACCAAGAAACTGTAATTTTTGATAATATAGAATCTTACTTTAATACCATAAAATAATGCCTTTAAAATTTGACTATTCAATTTTAATACATTATAGTGAAATAGCTCTCAAAAAAAATAATAGAAAATTTTTTGAGAAAATTTTTATCAATAATATCAAATCCCATATATTCAAATTGAACTATTCAATAATTAAGCTGTATGAAGCTCGTGTTTTTATTCATGATATTAATATTAATGATTGGGAGCAATTTAAAAAAAAATTAACAAATGTTATGGGCTTAAAAAATTTTACTTTAACGATTAGGACAAAATCAGAAATAAATAGTATAAATTTGGCTGCTATTCAATTAATCAAAAATGAAACCTTTGAAAATTTTAGAATTACCTCAAAAAGGAATTATAAAAAATTACCTTTTACCTCTCAAGATGTTAATGTTAAAGTTGGCGATCACGTTAGAAAACAGACAAAAAAATCAGTTAATTTAAATTCACCAGAACTAATAATTCATATAGAATTACTTAGGAATAATTCGTTTGTTGGGATTGATAAACAAAATGGATATTCTGGTCTCCCTGCAAATTGTCAAGAAAGAGCATTGAGCTTAATATCATCAGGGATTGACTCTCCTGTTGCCTCATTTGATATGATTAAAAGAGGTGTAACCTTAGATTATGTGCATTTCCATAGTTATCCTGCTATTAATAAACAATCTATTAATAATGTAAAAAAAATATTAACTGTATTATCAAAATATCAATTAAAAAGCAACCTATATTTAGTGCCTTTATTAAAAATTCAACAAAAAATCATGGAGGTTGTCCCTGATAAGTATTGGGTTATTTTTTTTCGAAAGTATATGATTAAAATAGCTAATCATATCGCAATAAAAAATAAAGCTGTTGCTCTTGTAACAGGAGATAGCATTGGACAAGTTGCTTCGCAAACATTATCAAATATTTATGCCATATCAAATGAAAGTATTTTACCAATTATTAGACCTTTAGCTGGGACAAATAAAGAGGATATTATAAATAAAGCAACTGATATTGGGACATATGATATATCAATAGAACCTTACGAAGATTGTTGTTCTTATTTTGTGCCTCCACATCCAGAAACAAAAGCTAAAATCAATCAAGTAAACGACATTGCTTCAAAACTTAATTTAGATGACATATATAATACAGTTGTAAAAAATATAGAAAGCTATCAATTTAAATATACGGGAGATATAAATTGAAATTAATTTCATGGAATGTTAATGGAATCAGAGCGGTGATTAAAAAAGGTTTTTATGACTTTATAAATGAATATCAACCCGATATTATCTGCATTCAGGAAACCAAAGCACGTAGTGAACAAGTCGATTTGAAACTTGATGATTATCCTTATCAATACTGGAACTCTGCAATAAAAAAAGGTTATTCTAGTACAGCAATTTTTTCTAAAGTCAAACCAATTACAGTGGTTAATGATATGAATATTGAAGAGCATGATCAAGAAGGTCGTGTTATAACCATAGAGTTAGAAAAATATTATTTAGTTACTGTATACACTCCAAATTCAAAAAGAGAATTATTAAGATTATCATATAGACAAAAATGGGATATTGATTTTTTAAAATATATACAAAAATTAGAAGAAAATAAACCAGTTGTTTTTTGCGGAGATTTAAATGTTGCTCATAAAGATATTGATTTAAAAAATCCTAAAACCAATCATTTTAATCCTGGGTTTACTGATGAAGAAAGACAAGGGTTTGAAAATTTCATTCAAGCAGGCTACTTAGATACGTTTAGAGAGTTTAATCAAGATGGTGGCCATTATTCTTGGTGGAGTTATATGTTTCAAGCTAGAAAAAGGGATATTGGTTGGAGAATTGATTATTTTTGTATTTCAAAAATTTTAAAATCTAATTTAGTAAATGCATATATCTTAAAGAATGTGTTAGGCTCGGATCATGCTCCTATTGTTTTGGAGATTAAGTGATTAGCAAAAATCAAATTAAATTTTTACATTCTTTACTATTAAAAAAAAATAGGCTTAAACATCAAAAAGTTATTTTAGAAGGCCAAAGATTAATTGAAGAATCAATGAGAGCTGGAGCTAATATAGAATATTTATGCTTAACAGAAAATTTTAAAAATAAAATTTCAAGTAACAATTTGTTAAATCAAATTGAATCTTATAAAATTTCTAATAGTGATTTAAAAAAAGTTACAGATACAAAAGTATCTCAAGGTATAATCGCACTAGTAAATACAAAAAAATATCATAAGATGAATTTTGATTCAATTCAAAATAATAATTTTGTTGTTTTAGATGGAATTCAAGATCCTGGCAATATGGGGACAATACTTAGAACATGCATTTGGTTTGGGATTGATTCAATAATTCTAACATCTAATTGTTGTGATCCATTTAATTTAAAGTGCATACGTTCAGGAGTTGGTGCACATTTTTATTTTAAGAATATAATCATTGCGAAATCTAACTTAGTATACGATTATTTAATTGAAAAAAAATATGATATTCTGGTTGCTGATTTAAATGGGAATAATATTTCTAATTATAATAAAAAAAATAACTGGGCGTTGATTTTAGGATCAGAACCACATGGAATTAGTGATACATTTAAAAATTTATTCAAAATCACAATACCTAAAATAGGAAAAATTGAAAGTCTTAATGTATCAGTTGCAGCTGGAATTATTTTGAATGAAATAATTGATAAATAATTATTAATATGAATAATATTAACTGGAATGATTTTAAAAAAATAGAAATAAGAGTTGGAACAATTATTGAAGCTCTACATTTTCCTGAAGCAATAAATCCTTCTTATAAATTAAAAGTTGATCTAGGAGAAAGAATCGGAATCAAAAATTCAAGCGCTCAAATTACAACATTGTATTCTAAGCAAGATTTAATTGGAAAACAAATACTCGCAATTGTAAATCTAACACCTAAACAAATAGGTCCTTTTATTTCTGAATGTTTAGTTGCTGGATTATATAAAAATTCTACTGACGTCATATTAATTTCACCAGATCAAAAAATACCAAATGGAACATTGCTTGAATAAATCATCACGGACTCAAAAAATTCATTTTATCATTTTTATCAACAGTAAATCTTATATGTCCATCATAATGGAGTTCTAATATATCTATTGTCTGAACAGCAAGTTCAATATGAGAAAAATTTTTATACCCATTAGAGCTATCCTTAATATCAGGGTCTTTTTCTAAATATTCAAGCGGGATATTTGGATGCCATGCATCGATTTTTTCACTAGGATTATATGGCCCCATATAACATTTTTTGCTTTGCAAAGGCGTGGAACCCCATACTTTTTTTGTAATATTATTATTACTATGTATAGTTTGCTTACACTTCAATCTAAGCTGAATTCTACGTTTTTGATTATAAAATAATGCCGTGGAATATTTTGAAATACTTAATTGTTTAGCTTTTGGACTTCTTATATCTACATTAAAATAAATTTTAAATGGCTTTAAATTTATATTGCGTAAAACAACCATTCTAGAATCTGAAAAATTATTATTAATAGTGGAAATACTAAAGATATGATAGGGATCGTTCCCATTTTTTATAGATTTTTTTAAAAAAAAAATTTCTCTATTATAAATTTCAAACATATCATTTTTTGTAATATTTTTCATAAAGGCTGTATTATATTACCTCTATTAAGTAAAAAATTTGGATCAATAGTTTGTTTTAAACTTTGAATCATTGCAACTGCTTTATTACCATAACATTTTCTAAAATCATTTCTTTTTCTTTTTCCTGTTCCATGTTCTGCAGAATAAACACCTCCTAATGCTGAAGATAAATCAATCATATAGTCATATATTTCTAATAATAAATCATCTTGATTTTTTTTAGGTATTAAATGAAAATGTAAATGACAATCACCCAAGTGTCCAAATAATAAATACTCAATATTGACAGATTTTAATTTGTTATGTATTTTATTAAGATATAATCTATAATTACTAGGAGGAACTATTGTGTCTGTAATAATACTGATACCTCCTAAAGATTTTGTCTTAGTTAAAGCATTATCAGGTATAGAATGTCTGGCTTCAAAAAAAAATTTCCAATTTAAAGGATCATTTAATACAATAATACTATTAGTATCAATTTGATAATCAAAATTAGACAAAATAGAAACCCACTCCATGCTTTTTATTTCTACAGTACCATTATATATTGGTACTTGAACATATACCCCCACATCAGTTTCATTTTTAAATAAAAATTTTCTATGCTTCATATATTTTTGTGAATTATATCCAAAATATTCCAATGCACTAATCTGACCTAAATCACCATGATAGTATTCAATTAAATAATCGTGTAATTCTATAGCTTTTATTTCAGACTCTAAACAAATAAATAATTCTAAATAATCATTTGGCCGTTTTGATAATCTTAATTTACATGATGTTACTAAACCAAGAATACCTTCGCTTCCAATAATTAAATCAACTAAATCTATATTTCCATCAATACTAGAAAATAATCCGCTAGCATTTTTTATATTAGGTCGTTTATAAGTTGGTACAGGGAGTATAATAATTTGATTATTATCTTTTAATTTAAAAAAACCATTTTCAGAAACATATTGACCTCTGGTTGCCTTAATTTGATTTCCATTAGGCAAAAGAAATGTAAGTCCATCAACCCAATATCTTGTTGCACCTTTTTCTCCTGGAATAAACCCTGAAGCATTACATGAAATTGTTCCTCCTACAAGCGCATCATATCTACTGGTGGGATTAACAGGATAATAATATTTATTTTTTGTTAATTTTAAAATTTTATTTCTTAAATCTTCTAATGGTATTCCTGCGGGAGAGGTTATATGTTTGGAATCATTATCTATTTTAATTTCTGGATTAATTAATAATGATGTAGATAAAATTATTCCACCTTTAGGAGTTGAGCTGCCTGTTAAATTAGTCTGACCAGCTGAAATTGTAATTGGAATTTTACAATAAAAGCATGTTTTTAAAATAATTGCACATTCTGCCTCTGTTTTTGGCCTGGTTAACATAATTGCATGCCCAGGAATATTAGACCAATCTTGCAAATAGGGTTTAATAATATCTAAATCCATAGTACATGAAATATTATATTTATTATTAAATACTTTATATATTTTATGATAGTCATTTTTCCAATTAGACCCTAATTGAATAAAGTAAGAATTATCTTTGCTTAATAAATTATTTACCTTTATATATTCTATTTCTTTTTTGATGTCCATATAGTCTTACAAGTTCATAAATTAATTTATAATGTAAATAAAATATATCATACTCTAATTATTTATTGTTAATCATCTAATAAGCTATTTAAATTTTAATAGTCTCAGGCCCGTTCGTCTAGTGGTTAGGACTCATGGTTTTCATCCATGCAACAGGAGTTCGATTCTCCTACGGGCTACAAATTTTAAAAACCACTTTAAAAGTGGTTTTTTATCATATTTAACAAATGTTTAATTTTATTCAATCATATTACAAATCGATTCAATATATGTTAAGCCTCATTCGATTCAATGAAGCTAAAATTAATCAAATTAAATACAATGATGAAACTTACATAGGCTTGGATTCAAAGAAAATCCCAGTCAGGGTATTTTATGCACAAAATCAAGTGGCTCAAGCAATTATTATTTTTCCAGGAGCTTCTCCATATGCAGAAAATCATCCCGGTATGATTATGCTTGGAGATGCTTTGCGAAATGCAGGTTATAATGTTTTTTTACCAAGAATCCCAAACTTAAAAAACCTTGTTTTAATTAAAGAAAATGTCAAATGGTTTGCACATTGCTATAAAGAACTTCATAAACATAAATATATTAAAGCACAGACAATGGTAGTGGGATTAAGTTATGGGGGAGCAAATTTATTAAAAGCAAGTCTTGAAAATAATATTCAATTATCACCCCCTAAATCTATTTTATCATATGGTACCTACTTTTCTATTGAGACAGCTCTAGACTTTTTCTTAACAGGTCAAATTAAATACCAAAACAAATCCTATAAAATTACTCCACACGAATGGGGAACAATTGTAATTTTTTATAATTTTTTTACTACTTTAAATACCAACCACAATCAAAAATCAATCACACAATTATTAAAACATAGAATAAGAGATGAAGATGAAAAGGTTGATAAAATAAAAAAAACGCTCTCAAGTTCTGACCAATTGCTTATTAATAAAATACTTAATGGAAAAGTTGATAATGAAATTAAATATTTAATAGAATGTATGATTGATAAAAATAGAGATTTGCTTGAATATTTATCACCAAAAAAATGGGCTAAAAATATTAATATTAAAACATTTATAATTCATGGAGCAAATGACTCTATGGTTCCTTTTACTGAGTCAACCTTACTTGCTCAAAATATCAAACACAGCAAATTATTAATTTCGTTTTTATATGAACATAGAGAAATATCTACTGATAGAGGGATATTTTTTAAAATAAGAGAAGCAACTAAAATGATTAATTTCTTTGCTTATTATTTCAGATATAATAAATGATTATCAATTCCTTTCAAGGTGGTTTTGATAAAAATTTATCATATTTAATTTGGTGTGAAAAAACCCTTATTGCCTCTATAGTTGATCCATCAACAGAAATAACACCCATTATTGAATTAATTAATAAAAACAATTTAATTTTAGATAAAATATTTATTACACATACTCATCATGACCATATTGCTTTTCTTAATGATTTTCTATACTTATATCCAAATATTCAAATTATCTGTTATAGTGATTCTAATTTAAATAATGATTTTAAAAAAGTTACCAATAATCAAATTATTACTGTTGGAGAAGAATTAATTATTTGCTTATACACCCCTGGGCATTATCATGATTCTATGTGTTTCTGGAATAAAAATAGAAAAATGATTTTTACAGGTGATACAATTTTTATTGGCAGGACAGGAAGAGTAGTTAGTAAACAAAGTAATATTGAAGATTTATATAATAGTGTCTATAATACTTTACTCAAATTGCCACATGATACCACTATATTTCCTGGCCACCATTATGGTTATAAAAAATCAGCAACTATTAGTGAAAATATAGAGTGCTCTAAATTTTTCAATGCTCAATCATTAAAAGAATTTAAAGAAATAATGGATACTTTTGAAGCTAGTCGATAATTTTCAATAAAAAAAACATAATCACTATTTTTTAGCACTTTTTAGCACTTTTTAGCACTTTTTATTAAAAACCATTAGGTTTTTAGACGAGAAATACATATTATTGAGTGCTAATTTATTATTAAAAAAAATTAATTTAAAGAGGGAGAGTAATATTATGGCAGAAAAAGTAGCAAGATGCGGAGTATCAAAAGAAAAAGGTCACTTATACTATCTTGGCAAAGATGGTAATGTTTGGGCTTCAAAAATGGCTCGAGGAAGCGACAAAGGTGGCAATGCAAAAAAAGTAGCAGATACAAATGTAACTAGAGAAAAAGGATGGTTATATTTTGTAGATAAAGATGGTGATGTTTCTAAAGCTCCAATGGCTAGAGGCAGAAAATAAACCTGTTATTTGCTTAAAACTAAAAAGCCTTCTTTATTGAAGGCTTTTTTTTTATATGAAATATATATTTATCCAAATATTAGTATTATTTATTATCCCTACAATAATTTTTCCAAGCAATATTGATTCAATAAAAATTTCTGGTAATTTTAAAACTAATTCAAAACTAATTTTAAAATCAATTCATCATCCTATAAATATTCCATTTCAAGAATACCATGCACAACAAGATATTCAAAGATTACTGGAATTAAATATATTTGATGATGTATCATTTAATCATTATAAAAAAATATATCATATAATTGTTAAAGAAAAAAAAACCACTTCACTCAATCCGCTCATTGATAAAATTGATGGACTGGGTTGGTCAGCAGGGGTCAATATAAATTTAAATAATATAAAGGGGACTCTAAATAATATTGATATGTCATTTACATTTGGTGCTATTAATACACAAAAAATAAAATATAATAAAAAAAATACATCTATTGAATATATAAATCATAAACTTAATAGTATTGAATCAGATTATATTCAAAAAGAATCTATTTTTAATCTTTTTTATAATTTTAAAAATAATCTATATATACAGCTTAGCTCAAAAAATAATAACCTTAACTATCAAATAAGCCCAACATTAAAATTTGATTTTTTTAATACTACACTTCATTTTATGAAATCAACAAATGATTCTTTTATTAAAACATATCTTTCTTATAATTTTTCTAATAAACAAGCATCCCCTAATTATGGAAAATTATTTTTTAAATTTGATAAACATTTATTTATGGAACATAATAATATTAATTCAAAAATATTATTTAGGACCCAGTTAATATTAAATACTTTCCCTGAAAATTTATCCTTAGATTTTGAAAATCTATACTTGGGAGGAGATGATTTTGTAAGAGGATATAATCCTAACCCACAAAATAACCCCCTAGAAGTTTCAGATTATTTAAAATTTAGAAATATGATTTTTCAATCTATTCAATTAGAAATACCAATAAACAAAAATAAATATTTCAATTCTAACTTTATATTATTTAATGATGTTGCCATCGGCAGCAATAATTATAAAAAAATTAATATAAAACATAAAATAACTGGACACGGATTTGGAATTTCTGTAACCACAATATATCAAATGAGATTTGATATATGTGTCGGATTAAATAAATACGGCACATATAAAATGCATTTTATGAAAGATATTAATTTTTAAAAAATCTTTTAAATAACATGATTTTTTCAAATTGATTTTCTGTCCCATTAAACATTCGTACAATATTTGATCTGTGAGTAAAAACAATAAATAAAGCCATTATAATAGAAAAATATCCAAAAAAGGAGTTAATCCCATCTGGATAATAAAAATATGTTACAACAACAAGTACTAAACCACTGACCATGGACCCAAGCCCAACAAATCCTGTCATAATCAAAACAATCAACCAACTTATAAATACATATATAATGCTTTGAGGAAACAATGTCCCTATGATGCCTACTAAAGTTCCTGCACCTTTACCGCCTTTAAAATTATAATATATTGGATATACGTGGCCCAGAACTGCTCCTACCCCACATAAGATAGATATAAGATCTAACGATATATTGATTTGAGTTAAAAATGAAAGTTTACTTATATAAAGAACTGCTATGATTCCTTTGATAATATCTATAAATATAACACCAAGTGCAAACATGGGACCTATAGACCTAAAGGCATTAGTTCCTCCAGCATTACCACTTCCCATTGTTCTTATGTCAATTCCTTTTAATTTTCCAAGAACCATACTCCCTGAAATTGAGCCTATTAAATATGATAATATAATATTTATAATTAATTGTAAAATAATTTTCCTTTAATTGATTTCTTGCAATCCAATTGCTAATGCTCCAGGACCTGAATGTGCACCTAAAGCACATCCAAATTCAACTACATAACTACCAATAATATTATCTGGAAATGATGATAATAATAATTGAGATAATTTATTCCCTTCTTTTTCACTATTAGCATGAGCAATCATTATTCGATATTTTATTTTTTTATTTATTTTAGATTCTATAAATTTTGAAAATTTATATGTCATATTCGATTTTCCCCATAAAACTCCTCTCGGTTTTAATACACCGTTTTTTGGCCCAACAATTGGTCGCAATCTTAATAAATTTGCAATTATTTTAAGATTATTAGGGAATCTACCCCCTTTAACAATGTAATTCAAATCATCTAAAACTAAAAAGACATTAGTTTGTTTTCTTTTCTGTTTAACCATTTTAATAATTTGATTATACGATTTTCCATCTTGTTTTAAATCAACTGCATACATAGCTAATAAACCCAATCCTACTGAAGCTGTATATGAATCAATAATTTGTATGTTTTTTACTTTTATTCTTTTTGATGCATTAATTCCTGATTGATATGTCCCGCTAACTTTTTTAGATAAATGTATAGAAATTATTGAATCATAATGCGAAGAAATAAAATTATATATTTTTTTAAAATCACCTGGCGTGGGTTGTGAGGTCTTAGGATGATTAGAATCAGTTTTCATTTGTTGATAAAATTCAGTAGAACTTTGCGTAACACGATCAATGTGCTGCTGATTACCAAAGCTATATCTAACAGGAACAACTTGTATTTCATTAATATATTCCTCAGGTATGTCAGCTCCAGAATCAACTACAATTGATATGCTACTTGAACCAACATGATGTACAGTATGTTCTTGTTTCGTCATATCATCTACTTTTCGATCTACTACTTTCCCGTATATATTACAAATTTTATAAAGCTTCGCTGGGGTATTAGTATGAATGTGAATTTTCACACGAGTTTTTGTTCCGGCTACAACCATGCTATCACCTAAGTTTTTTATCATTTCTTTAAGCTCTGCGCGATTGATGTCTTTCCCTACAATAGCACATTCAGTGCAAAATTTATTAATTATAGTAAAATCAATATCTTTCTTTAATGCTTCAATTTTTTCATGTTCATAACTAATATTTAAATGATGTGATTGTATTTTTGTATTTCTTTGAAAATAATTAAGCCAACCTTGTATTAATAATACAAATCCTAATGCTCCAGCATCTACAACATCAGATTTTCTTAATATTTTCAATACACTTTTTGTTTTTTCTAAAGATTCTACTGAATGATGATAGCATTGATCTAAAAAATATTCAAAATCAATATTTTCTTGATTTACTAAATCTACAGATTTATTAGCAACATCTTGCATCACGGTTATAATTGTGCCTTCTTCAGGATTTAGCAATGATTCTTTTGAGCTTTTAAAACCTTGCATGAGAGCTTTTGAAAAACTAGACGTATTAATTACTTCTAGGCCTTTAGTCGATTTTCTAAAACCATGGAAGAATTCTGCTATTATAGTACCTGAATTACCTCTTGCTGATTCTAATGCTAAATCAGCAATTACATTCATTGTATCATATATATTATCTGTTATTTGATCTTTACACTCTTCAACTACAGGCAATAATGTAAAACACATATTAGTACCCGTGTCTCCATCAGGAACAGGGTACACATTAATTTCATCAAGTTTATTTTTATATTCTAGTAAATTATTAATCCCTGAAACTAATCCTTGATAAAATTGACGCCCATTAATTTGTGTTATTTGTTTTTTCATTATATTTATTAAGAAATATATTTAAGTAATTTTATAATTTTAAAAGCATCAAACCATTGATGAAAAAAAATCATAAATTGCTTTTTAGTTTTAGAATTTAAACTAATGTTTTTCCATATATTCTCTATATCATTTTCATTAAGAAAATTACAAACTTTATCGCTTAAATTTTTAATTAATTCTTTCTTTAACTTTAAATATGAATTACAAAAATTGCTTTCAGCAATTAAAATAATATTTTTAATCGTCTCATAAGATGAATCTGGAAAAAACAAATTATCAAATTTATTAAATTCTTTATATTCATTCATTCTATAGCCAGTACCTAAATGAACACGTTGTTCAGCTCTAGATGAAGGGTAAACTAAAATTTTATCTATAAAGTCAATCTTAGCATATTTTGCCAAAGACTGCATAAAATAAAAGTCTTCTCCTGCTTTTTTCTTTGGCATACCACCGATTAATACATATGCCTTAGATGTGCAAATAATTGTTGACCCCATACTAACGTATCCATATGGAGAATTACACATTTTAATTTTTTTTGCCATTTCATGTAATGCTTTTTCATAAATTCTTATACCTTTATTTAATTTTACATTATTAGATTTTTGATGTTTAAAATCAACTATACAAGCAGAAAATAATGTTTCATTATAATATTCTACTATTGTTTTAAGATATCTTTTGGATACTATTGTATCAGCATCAAGGCATATAAATAAACTAGTTTTTTTTGAATATTGAAGTGCAAAATCAAAACCTATTTTCCTAGCAGTCCCAACTCCAAAATCTTTTATTTTTATTTCATTTCCTTTAGAATAACAATCTAAAACTATATGCTCAAAATTATAAAAATTATTCTTAATTAATTTATGAGTATCGTGATTTTTTTTTACAATATCAGAAGATGTATTTTGACTATTATTAATAACTAAAATTATCAATGTTTGATTTAGAAAACTTTGCTTTTGACAATCTAAACTACGTAATGTATAATCAATATATTCTAATTCATTATATATTGGGATAACAACAAAATAATTATAACTGTTTTTTTGTGGATAATAATTACTATTCAAATTTTTATATAAAAAATTTTTATTATACTTTTCACAGCTATTAATATAACTCATGAATTTATAAATTGATTGATTTGATTATAAATTTTACTCGAATCATCACTATCAATCCAATTAATATTTACTCCTCTTTTTTCCATTCTTCTAAAAAATGTCATTTGGCGTTTCGCAAATCTGTTAATTGCAAAATTTAATTTTTCTTTCATAGAATTGTAGGATATTTTATTAAATAAATATTCTCCTATAAATTTATATTCTAATCCAAAATATTTAAGTCGTTCTAATGTTAAACCTTTATCAATCAATTTCTTGACTTCATCAATCATGCCTTCGTTTAAACGCGTTTCTAATCTACGTTTAATATTTTTTAAAACAATATCTCTTTCAAGCTTAATACCTAATACCAAAGAATTGATTTGTGCTGTGCTATTTTTTTTATTGTCTATATTTTTATTGTCATATAATACAATTTCAATAGTTCGTATAATTCTTCTTTTTGTTACATGAAAATTGATATCATAACTACTTATATGATTTATTTTTATTTCTTCTATAAGTTCTGATAGCGTTTTATTTTCTAATTGATTTCTAAGTTCTAGATTTGGGGGAGCATCGCTCATTTTATAATCTAATAAAATGGACTCAATATATAATCCAGTCCCTCCGCATAAAATTGCTAAATTATTTTGTTTAGAAATCTTTTTATAAGTTTTTAAAAAATCATTTTTATAATCATAAACACTATAATTATCTTGTGGATTTATAATGTCTATCAAGTAGTATGGAATAATTTGATCGTTTATTTTATATTCATCTAAATCTTTCCCTGTACCAATATCCATTCCTCTATATATTTGTCTTGAATCAGCTGATATAATTTCACCATTATAATGTTGCGCCAAATTAACAGCAAATAATGTTTTCCCTGATGCAGTTGGCCCTAATACAACGACTAATTTAGACATTGGAATTTAATTAATTTGAATTTCTGCTGAAAGAATCGTTTCAATCATTTCGGATGAATTTTGAAGATGTGATTTAGTATAATTATCAAGTTTATTATTACTTAAATGTAAATAAATTTCCTTTAAAATATTTTTTAAACTATATCTTGCCAATGCTACTGCATCACTAGAAAATTCAAAATTTGAATAAATCATTTTAGAGTACATATTAATTTGCATTTTTTGCAGCTCTCTTTTATAACTATTAATATTTTCTTTATCATATAATTCTTGCCAAATTATTTGATTAATACTATTAAACAACTCATCCATTGTAAATATATCTTCAGATTGAGTTTTGACTTCATTATCATGAATTCTCGCTAATCTCCGCGGGTGAAACAATGAATATAAAGCATACATATGTATCCTTTGTACAACAGAATGTATAGGATAGTCATTCCTATCTAAACGCCATGCAGAATCTCTAAAATCTTCATGTCTTTCAGGAGATAGTTTATTAAGTAATTCTGGATCAAAATCAAATGAATCTTTATCAAAATAATAATTCATTAAAAAATTAACTGCTTCTCTTTGCTTATAAGCATCTACAACAATAAAAGGTGGCTTTTGACCCTCATCACCAACATGATTTCTATGAAAATAAACACCTCCTACAAATTTAGGTGCAGAAATACCTGCATTGATGTACTCTCCAATCCCTTGTGAAAAAACACTTCTTATTTTTTGATACCTCTGACCATCATATTCAAATTTAATTAACAAATTATCCCATAATTGTTGTGTATGTTCTAATTCTATTGAATAATATTGAATCGGATCACTACTCATATCCCATACGTTACTTAAGGGGTCTATCCCTCTTGATGAACGACCAAAAGTATCTTCATCTGTACCATATGTTAATAAGGGGTGATTAGATTTGCTCGCAATTTGATTAAGATATATATAATCATCAACATTAGTAAATTGTTTATACCCATATTCTATAGCCCACAAATCATAGGGCCCTGGTTTAGTTTGAAATAATGTATTCCCCTTATCTAATAAACATACTGGATGATAATCCATAACTGATCCACTAATACCATATTTCTCTGTAAAATTTCGATCACTTAATTGTTCAATACTATAAATTGAGCTTGCTTTAAAATTATGCCTTAATCCTAGTGTATGTCCGACCTCATGTAATACTAAGTCTACTAAACCTTTATATACATAATCCATTAATTCTTTTTTATTTCCACTTATAATATTTTTATTGATAAGATTATGCCAACCACTTGACATTTCTTCCTTAAGATGAGTTGCATAATTACAATTTTTATGCTCGTGAGAGTTCTCTTCTTCAGACCATAAATATGAAATTTCATCATCTAAAACTGGCGTTACAAATTCTTCAAACTCTTCATAAAACCCTTTAACAAAATCTGCACTTATCCTAACATCTGCATCATAAATTTCACCTGTGTATGGATTTGCTCTACTTGGGCCTACTGCATAGCCTGAACCAGGTTGAATAAACCAACGAATTGTACTATATCTAGAATCTGCAGGATCCCAGTCTGCATCATCTGGCATTTGTTTTGCAATAATTGCATTTTTAAACCCAATATTTTCAAATGCTAAATTCCATGCTTCTATTCCATCTTTGATTGCACCACGAAATTCCTCTGGAACTGTATTTTCAATCCAATAAACTATAGGTTGTACTGGCTCAGAAATTTTAGCATATGGATCTTTTTTAACTAAATTCCATCTGTTTATATATCGCACATATTGTGTTTCCTGTAAAGTGTTTGTGTAATCTTGAAAAATAGTTGAAAAATATCCTATTCTATCATCAACTTTTCTTGGCATGTAATCATTATCAATTAAAGTAGATATGCTAATATGATATTTGATTTCCATGCTCCTAGAATTAGGCAATGTATAAGAATTTGTAAATTTATTACTTTTATATTGAGCAGAAATCTCTAACTCTGAATTATAAACAAATGATTTTATATCTAAAAAATAACTGTTTTTATAATCAAATGTATATTTACCCTTTCTATGTTGAGAGACATAGCCAATATCTCGTATAAATAATTTATTTGCATCTATGAGAATTGCTTCATTTTCTTTACTGGGGCTAGATAAAATTTGAGTTGTAGCAACAATAGAATTGGAAAAATCATTCTCTACTGCCTTAGATATTGCTCTGTCTTTATCTGCCCTAAATAAAACATTAATATGAATTAACTGAATTTTATCTCCCACTTGCTTAAATGTAAAGGGAAATTCATAAAGCATTGATGGACCACCATAATAATAGGCGTCCCCAGATTGACGAGTAATATTTTGAATATAATTTTGAGTAAAATTCTCAGGTACTAATGATAATAATAATTTATTTTTTTCTTTGTCCCAATAAAAATCAAACATCCCTTCAATTTTTTCATAAGCTTTGATAATCTCATTATATGCAGGAAGTTTATTTTTTTTCTTTTCAATTGCAGCCTTTTTACTAACTTGTGTAGACTTTTTTTTATTTTTAAGAAAATCAACATCTAATTGTTCATAAGGATCAGAAAATACGCAGCTAAAGGAAATACATACTAAGATAGAGTATACTGTGTAGTTATACATATAAAAACTTAATAAATCAATAAGGATTTTCATAATGATTGTAAATTTAATATTTGGTTTCTTTTAGGGCCAATTGATATAATGGGAAATGGCACCTGCAATTCTTTAGATAAATAATTAATATAGCTTTGTGCCTCACTTGGCAAATCGTTAAATGTTTTTGCATTAACAATAGACTGTTCCCAGCCTGGGAATTCCTTATAAATCGGTTTTACATCTTCTAAATTATTTAAAACATTACTCATTTCTGTAATTTTAGCCCCTTTATATTCATAATGTGTACAAACCTTAATCGTTTTAAAATGATCTAATATATCTAATTTAGTTAGGGCAATTCCAGTTAAACCATTAACTCTAACGCTATAACTTGCAGCGACTAAATCAAACCATCCACATCGTCTAGCTCTACCTGTTGTTGCCCCAACTTCTTTACCAATAGATTGTAATTTTTTACCATCTTGATCAAATAATTCTGATGGGAAGGGACCTCCTCCAACACGAGTTACATATGCTTTAAAAATACCAATAATTTGATTTAATTGATTTCCAGGGATTCCTAAACCTGTACCAATTCCCCCTGAAGAACAATTAGATGAAGTAACATATGGATAAGTGCCATGATCTATATCTAATAAAGTGCCTTGAGCTCCTTCAATTAAAATATTTTTATCAATTGATTGATGAATAAGAGGAAAAGTATCTTTAATATATTTAGAAATTAAATTACAAGAACTATAAAATTCATCGAAATTGATTTGATTAAGCTCACTCTGATTAATTTCATTGTTACCTATGGCGGTTTTGAGGCGGATTTTAATTTTATTTTTTAATTTTTTTTCATCTAGTATATCAACAGATCTAATGCCTACTCTTTGATATTTATCTTGATATGTTGGGCCTATTCCTTTACATGTAGTGCCAATTTTATTATTAGATTTTTTTTCTGTAGTTCGATCTATAAGTTTATGTATAGGAGTCACAATATGACAATAATAATCAACAAGGATTCTGTCTTTAAAATTAATACTATTACTAATTAAGCAATCAATTTCTTCCATAAAGCCAACTGGATCAACGACCATCCCATTTCCTAAAATACAGATGCTGTTTTTTCTTAAAACACCCGTAGGTATTTGATGCAAAACAATTTTTTTATTATTATGATAAACTGTATGCCCAGCATTACTTCCTCCTTGATATCTTGCAACAATATTTGCATCTTTACTTAGCAAATCAACAATTTTACCTTTTCCTTCGTCTCCCCATTGTCCTCCTACTATTGCATTAATTGACATATGTACTAATTCTCCTCTTCTTGAATATTATATTTTTCATCAAAAAATAACATTATTGGACTTGCTACAAATAATGATGAATATGTTCCAATAATAATTCCAACAATTAAAGCTAAAGAAAATGGCCTTAATACATCTCCTCCGTATATATAAAGTATTATAACAACCAAAAGTGTCGTAAAGGAGGTGACAATTGTTCGACTAAGTGTTTGAAGCAATGACTGATTAATTGTTTTCTCTTTTTCTCTATGTGGGTTTTTTAACATATTTTCTCTAATGCGATCATAAATAACAATGGTATCATTTAAAGAATAACCTACAATTGTTAAGAATGCTGCAATAATTGCAATGCTTATTTCAATATCAAGTAAAATAAAAATTCCCAAAGTAATTAAAACATCATGTATTAAAGCAATAATACTACCAACAGCATATGAGCTATCAAATCTGATGGCTATATATAAGCCAATTAATAATAGAGAAGCAATAATTGCATTTCGCGCATTCACCGTTAGTTCATCTCCAATTTTCGGACCAATTGACTCAATTTTAATAATTTCATATTTATGAAAAAGAGTTTTTAAACTTTTATGCAGTATATCTTCATTGCTTAAATATTCCATTTTTAAAATCAAATCTAAAGAGTTTGAATTTGAATTTACTTGAACAACATTAACTTGTTGCGTTAATCTGTCTGTTAGTCTATCTCTTAACAATGATAAATCTAAATTATCTTCATCATAAACAGATAAATTAATTATTGTTCCACCTTTAAAATCAATAGACAGATCAATACCTTTAAAAAATATTGAGTATAAACTCAAAAGCATAAATCCAATGGAAATATACATCGTTAATCGTGATAATTTAATAAAGTTAATCTTTAATTTATTCGATAGAATATTCATATTTTCAAATACTAAGTTTTCTGAAATTTTTATTTTTCAATAATGTTAGAAATATTGTTTTGGTTAAAAATACAGCTGTAAATATAGAACAAAAAATTCCAACACTAAGCGTTGTCGCAAATCCTTTAATAGGTCCCGATCCTATAAACGATAAAATAAATGCTGTAAGCAAAGTTGTAATGTTTGCGTCTAATATTGTAATAAATGCTTTTTTATAGCCATTATTAATGGATGCATAAATATTATTACCTAATTTAATTTCTTCTTTAATCCGTTCAAAAATTATAACATTGGCATCTACAGACATCCCAACTGTTAATAATAATCCTGCAATTCCAGGTAAAGTTAAAACAGCATTCATTGTATATAATACTGCAAAAATTATAATCATATTAATCACAAGAGCAATATTTGCAACTATTCCTGAAGATTTATAATATAATAGCATAAATAATAAAACTAAAGAAAGTCCAACAATCATTGAAAAAGTACCATCTTTAATCGAGTCTTCTCCAAGGGATGGACCAATATAATTAGTTTGAATAATGTTAATAGGTGCTGGCAATTCTCCTGCTTTTAACACACTTGCAATGTCCTTCGCCTCTTGCATATCTGCAAAACCGCTAATTTGAGTAGCTCCACTAGATATTTTATCTCGAATAAATGGGGCCATAAACACCTTACCATCTAAAATAATTGCAACCTGTCTATTAATATTTTTACCAGTAAATCTACTCCATTTTTGCCGCCCTTCCTTGGTCATATCTAAATTAACAACCCATTGTCCTGCATTGTCTGTCCCCATTTCTGATACTACTGCTTTAGGTGTCTGTATCATTCCCCCCGATATAGCTGGATTGGCTGATACTAAATACGATCTTCTAAATTGCATACTATTATCTAAATTTTGGGGGAATTGCAATATATCATTATCCCATACAATATTATTGTTTGATTTAATAATTTGTTTAATTTGTTCACTAGAAAAAAAATTCATTATTTCATCTACATATTTTTCCTCAACTAAGTAACCTTCAGAAGAATGATCTGGATACATTAAACTATCTATCGGAGGTGATAAAATTGAATTATTTTTTATATGCTTTTGAATATTAGATATAACATTATCATATTCTTCTTGTTTTTTCACTAATGAGAGTTGAAAATCTGCTGTTCTTTGAATATACTCTTTAGCTCTAGATACGTCTAATATCCCAGCCAATTCAACAACTAAGCGATTTGAGCCCAACTGTTGTATACTGGGCTCCCCAAGACCATATTGATCATGATCTTCAATTCTGTTCCTCATAACATCTAAAATACTTTTCATCGCATAAACCTTTTGATTCTTTATTTCATTTAAGATGTCTTCATTATTAGAAGACTTAGATAGATTAGCAAAAAATTTATTTAATTTAATTTGATTTGATTTAGCTATTAATTCTAATTCATCAATAATATTAGAATTATTATTAATACTATTAATTTGAGAATCAGATAAAATCTGATCTAATTCTAATTCAGATTGCTGTGAAATTTTCTTTTTCGCTAATTTTTTTATAAATACATATTCATCTAACTCAAGTATAATATTTAGGCCACCTTTTAAGTCAAGACCTAATTTTATACTTTCATCTTCATCAATTTTTTGATTTAAAACATAATATGAAAAAGTAGGATATATAAAATATAACGAAGCAACTAATATTGTAAAAATTAACAGCCATCTATATTTAAGATTATCTAACATTTGGGGAACAAAATTTAATTTAATTTAATTTACATAACATAAATAAGACATGTAAATTTAAGTTTAATTTTTATAATAGTTAAGCCATTTCTTTATTAATCAGGAATATTGTATAAGAGGAAAATGAGCAT